>Ga0172366_10003130_pt1 | contig 13020 bp, 23 predicted proteins | sample LakKivSesite69cm_FD_114533 | JGI IMG/M metagenome (GOLD analysis project Ga0172366, IMG submission 114533) | Sediment microbial communities from Lake Kivu, Rwanda - Sediment site 69cm | ecosystem: Environmental > Aquatic > Freshwater > Lake > Sediment | place: Rwanda: Western Province, Lake... | reverse complement strand
TCTATTGGATAATGCTGAAATTTCTACAGAACTTTATGAGAAGGATGGTCAGGATATTTACATAACAAGTATGACTGAAGAAGGGTTGTTTGTTGGTGATATTAGTGATAAAGACTTCGTTAAGTTATTCGGTGAAAAAGCATTAAAAAGATCTTCAGATTATACGTGCATTGATTACGGCTATAAAGAAAATATTAATTTTGTTTTAATAGACGCTAATGATGAGTTAGTTAGGAAGATAGCAATTAAAGCTATTAAGGATTTTGGCTGGATTGGGGGCGCGCCGCAGCTGAGCGACAGATTATTTCAGGACATCTGTGAAAAGTCGCGCTCGCCTTGCGGATTGTAAAGTGAAATTAATTTTTTTTTTTTAATCTTTTTTATTCTCTTGTCATGGTAAGAAACACAATATAAATGTAGATACATAAAACCACCTAATTAAAAATTCTTTGGTCAAGCTTTTTTCAAGAATTTTCTCTTTGCGACATCTAGCTTTCTCTTAAAAAGAGAAAGATGATGTGTCAGACATTGCTCATTATTCATCATCGCATCTTGATTTTAGTTGCTCATCAATACCTTGCTTTATCATTGCATTAAACCATTAATGCTCTACTGAGGCTATTCAGTTCATCGCAACCAACATCAATTGCTTCAGAGCTCAATGAGCGTCATCATCCACTAAGAGATTAATTAAACTTTAGTATTTAAAAGCGTTTCTGGATTAAATATTTTTTTGCTAATAAATTGAATAAAAAAAATAAAAAATATTCTTTGTTCAAAGTAATTCATCTTTTATCTTAGGACCGTATTCCATGCATAACTCGTAAGCAATCCTGTTAACACTCCATTCAAGCATTCTTCTTGCCAAAAAGTTCTTAAATTTCTTTGCTGCTTCCTGCCTAAATTTTTTCTGAGCAGAACCGCCAGGGATTGCCTGTTCAACAGCAAAAGCCACGCCCTTACAAATCAATTCATTCTTATGCTCTTTAACGTAATCAACAGCGTAATCAACAGTGTATTTCTTAACTGTTTTCTTAACTGTTTTCTTAACACTATTCAAGCTTAAGGCTTGCACTGGTTGGGCGAACTCAAAGTACACCATGAAAACCACTAGCAACAGCACCACTAATTTTAGCAGTTTCATCTAAAAGTATTATAATAGCATTACTAGTTTATAGACTTTGTTATAGCCCAACTTATTATGATTTTAGTCTTGCCTGAATCTTGTTGCTGGTTAATTCACGCAAGGCATCGCTCGCAATCCAGTGGGCTGATTTATGCTTTGACTTAATTAATGAATTGCAGAATTTGATAACTTCTTTGTTAAGGTTCTTATTGCGCTTGCCTATGTTGCGCAAAGCCCAGTTAACGGCTTTCCTAACGTAATTGCGATCATCAGTCGAAGCCCGCTTGATTAATGGGAGTAATTTGATGAAATCCTTATCACTAGCTTTATCATCATGAACAGCTAAGCCTGCTATTAATGAGAAAGCAGCCCGCTTAACGAATAACTTAGGGCTAAGAGCCCAATCCCTGACCTTAAACCACGCATGCTTTGTCTTATCAAACAAGCTAGTGCAAGCTTGGTCAGTGTCATCCCAAGACTCGAATTCACGAGCCCACTTATTCATCTGGCTAGGAGTTACTTTACTAACTTCTTCAATGAAAACAGCCAGCATCCTAGCTTCATGAATACCGCTAGCCCATAACAACTTAGCAAGTTCGTGACTCTTGCCCAATCGCTTAGCAATATCACGCAGTTTATAAATCTGAATGCCGAGAACTTCTTTTCCAGTAATGCCAAAGCGGGCCATGCCAGCAACATTAGTAGGATTAGCCATTGACCTTAAAAGATTAATCACTTCATAGTAATTCATAATTAAACCTAACCTGATTCAAAGACAGAGGTTCATTAAAGCTTTATTGTCTCACTAACTTTCTTCCAAGGCCTTGGTTTTAATCTCATAGCATAACCCATCAAGCCTTCATTCTCTTTGATTAATTCCTTGATTTCAGCCTCGGATGGAACCACGTTAGTTCTCTTAATAAGAGCCCACTTCCATAATGGTATCCCGCTCTTAGCCGATCTAGTTCCCGTCTTCTTACCAATGTAAATACCGAATTCTTCCATATTAGCATCACATTAAACTCTCGAGCATGTTAATCTCCATTCCAATAAGGCCTTCAATCCTCTCGTCCTTGCTCCTCCACCTGCTCTTAAGGGTTAGTAATGAAGTGATAACTGAGTCCTTAGCAGCAGTCCACAAGCCTTGCTCCCTCATCTCATTAACAAGCGTGTGAATAGTTTGAAGCAGCAAGGTAATCAAGGCGTGATCCCTTGAATCAGCATTGCTCATTATAGCAGTGCATAAGCTTACTTGCCTTAAGTGGTCGTTAAAAGATGTTATGAACTTGAAATCGTCAAGCTCTTTTTTCATATTAATCAAGTCATCCTCGAACCTGATAAGTCTTGACTGGATATTATTCATTAACGACTCAGTGCCCCTAATTAACTCCTTAAGAATCCTGCGCGCTTCATCAAGGAATGAAGATTTAAGCTCTCCTTGGAAAGCCTTAAAACTCTCATCAACAGTAGTGCATTTAACCTCAACAGTTGATACCCTGGTTGTTAGAGCATCAATCTTATCATCAAGCCATGATTTCTCCTTGGTTAACTCATTAACCTGCTCTGTTAATGATTCATTAGCAAGCCTTAATTCATTCCTCTCCTCTTTGATGTTCTTAATCTTATCAGCTACCCGTTCAATTAATTCGGGTTTTATTCCAACTATAACCCTCTCTGGTTCAGGCATTTCCTCTTTTTTGCGCTTAAACAACCCCATAGAAAATTTAATCCTCCAATAACCTCCTAAGCTCTGCTTCTGAAACCATTGCTGATTTAAGAAATGTGTTAACTTCAATCATCTTATGCTTTAATGACTCGAAATCTACTTTAAGCATTTCAAATTTCTTAATTAATTCATTAACATTGAACATATCCTTTGGTGTTGCTAAACTAGTTTCAATCTTAGAGATCCTTTGCTCAAAGTCCTTAACAACTTTATTAAAAGCATCCTGGTTTGCTTGACTATTGATACGCTTATCAAAATCGTTTAACTTGGCTTCAAAGTCACTAATAGCCCTATCCCACGCTTTAACGCTAACGTAATTAGTTTCTTTCTTATTAATCGTCTTCTTAATAACCTTAAGGGTCTTACCGCTAAAGTCTTCAGCAACTTCTTCCATTAAAATAATTAAAGGCTAACTCACTATTTATATGTTTTCTTGACAGGGTTTTTAGTAAGAAAAGTTGATAAATTAATAAGGCTTACTAACCTATTATGGATAAGCAGATGTTTAAAGGTGTTAGCACCAAGAATGCGTTGTTATCATTATTTACAATAATGATTTTTGCACTGATAATATACTTATCATTATTGTACGGCGCTGCTAATGCCTTAGCTGTTAGTGATAGGTTTACAGTCCAAGCTGTTTACAGTGTTGGTATAGCAGTACTTATTGCAATGACTGCAATGACTTGGTTAATTTGTGGCAAAGAAAAATAATTATTCTCTAAATTTTTTTCTATTTTATTATTTAATAAGCCCTCGCATCTTCCTGCCCCTGCTTGTTAAACCCCTGAGAACTCTCTTCTTGTGCGATATTAAACCAATTAATTTATTATCACCGCTTATCTCAGGCAGTTTAGGATCAACCATTATGACTTCGAACCACTTGCTCACTCCGTCCTCACCAACCCAGTATGAATTAATTACTTCTAAGTTAGGGTATTTCCTGTAAGCTCTTTCCTCAGCTATTAATTGAAGGCTTTTAGTAGTAACAAAACCTGTTAAACCGCTCTTGCTTGGTTTTCTTGAAGCGCCGTGAAAAGGCCTCCTCTTGCGGCCTCCTTTCTTTATCTTAACCCTAATAATTGAGTAACCTGTTTTTGCTTTGTAACCAAGAGTTCTAGCCCTGCCTGGCTTTAATGGTTTATTGACTCTTTCAATTGAAGCTTCTGACCTGAGGCCAATAAGCGTTTTACCATAATCTTTTGTTGATTTTGGCTTGCTAAATAATTTCTTCATGTAATTATAAGCGTTCATAAATAAAATAAGAATAATCATAGTCTTTTTAAATCTTATCATCCATCATTTTATTAATTATGGTTAACCAGGTTAAGTGCGCTCACATTTTATGCGCTAAGTTATCCAAGGCAATTGAGGCTCTTGATAGGATTAATAAGGGCGAGTCATTTGATAAGGTTGCTTCTGATTTGAGTGAGTGCCCAAGCAGGCGCAGGGGCGGCGACCTTGGTTTTTTCACAAGGGGCAAGATGGTCAGGGAATTTGAACAAGCAGCTTTCAGCCTGCAACCAGGCGAGATGACTAAAGAACCAGTAAGGACGCAATTCGGTTACCACATAATCAAGAGGACTTCGTAAGCGCTATAAATTAGCGGTTCTTAATAATTAATAATGAATTTAAAATATGAGACTTTAACAAAAGAAGAAGATATAATTCAAACTAAGAATTTTTGTAAATTATTTATCAGAGAGGGGTCTTACGAAGAACCAACAGCTGCGATAACTTGCAAGGATAACGAGCAATTAATTGGTGTATTAACTGGTTTGATAAGAGTGCCAGGGCGTGGCGACCCAGACTACTACCAGCAATATGGTAAAGCTGAACAGATTGGTATAATTGATCAAATAGCTATAAAACCAGAGTATAAGCGTAAAGGAGTGGCTACTCAATTAATTAAAATGTTTGAAGATTATTGTAAAAAGAATGATGTGGAATTATTAACTACTTCCGAAATAGTTAATGAATCTGTTCATGATCTATTATATAAGAATGGTTTCATGAAAGTATTGAAACAACATTATGTTGTTTGTGGTGACGATAAACCCTTAACTTTTGAGATTAAAAAATTAATCGAAGAGTATTGTGATATAATCAATAATGAAAAACTTAAGAAATCAATAGGTAATGCTTACACTGGAAGATCATTAGCGAGAATTGGTGTTTTGTTAGATGGTGCTAAACTAAAGTTGTTTAAACTAATCAGCCTAAGGAGAATACCAATTAAGAACTTAAAGAAGAATAAACCTAAATTATGGATTAACTTAAAAAAACCTTTGACTGACGATGAAAAAAGAATTGCTAAAGCAATAAGACTGCTGATCGACAAGAAATCTTAACACTGGTTAGATGATGCTTTGCGAACGTCATTCATAGGATTCTTAGGGTCAAAAGCTAGGTTGCTGAATTCAATGAACACTGCATCAACTTTGCCTTCATTTGTTAGTTTATGGGTTATGCCCTGCCATAGGAAGAATTTATTGCCTTCATTAGCGTAAAAAGTGAAATCAGCATTACCATTAACACTCTTCTGGTAAACGCTTAAATTGCCTTTAATCAAGCACATTAATTCTCTCTTGCTGTCATGGTAGTGGTTACCTCCGAACTCGCCAGGCTTTAATGTGTGAAGAGTGATCTGATTTAAACTGCCAATTAATGAATTGATGTTATTAAGTTCATTATTTTTGAATAATTCAACTGCGCGTTCGTAAACTTCATTGGCTGAGTTTTCATCAAGAGTGTTTGCGAATTCGATAAATAAAGCTTCATCAGATGAGTTGTTCTTTAGCGTGTACTTAATCCCTGGTATTAAGTTAAATTTGCTTCCTTGCTGTATTATGACAATTGATTCATTATCACCAACCCCTAACTTGGCTGTTAATGAACCCTTAGCTAAGTAAACAATACTCTTCTTATTATTGTACCTGTTGCTAGCGAATCCTTTAGGGGTTAGTGTGCGGATTATTACTTGCTTTAACCCCCCTATTGAATTTAATTCTACAAAGCCCCTGAATAACTCAATTAATTGGCCATTCTTAGCTGAGTTATCATGCTGCCTTAAATTAAGTGACTTTTCAAGACCCATCTCAAGAGTAATGATTAAACCTGTTTTTAAAGATTTCTGCATGAGATGTATTATTATCTGTTTAAAAAAAAGTTTGTTGGTAATAAATTATTACTACCAAGTTCTCCTCTCAGTCCTTAATTCATCAATCAACTTCTTAATACCTACCTCGCATGCTTTACTAAGGTTTATTTTAAACTTAACAGCATCCTCATATAGGTCATTGTCTATTGTCAAAGCAACTTTCTTCTTCCTTAGAACTAATCTTTTTAAATAAGGTTTCATTGGAAATTTCATAGGCAACATGATTATTATTAAATCTTCTTTAATTTATAAAAATACTTATTTAGCAGAAGCGATTATTTGACGTTAATGAGGATGTGGTGTGTTAACCCAAGAATTTTGTGCAGGAATCATTTGTTAGGCGAGCACTTGGAGATGCACATGTTTGCTGGTTGTATACTAAAAGGAAAATCAATTAAAGGTTACATTGAAAAAGGTTTGCTTGAAGTTCATAAAATCAAAACAAGGCATGATGAGTTGGTTAGTGAAATGCTTAAGAGGGGTTTTAATCACAAAAGTCCAATGCCTAAAATAAGTTTATGGCGTGAAGGCTTTGTTGATATTAATAAAAATTTAAAAGAGCTTAGCAAGCGCTGCAATAAATGCAAGAGAACTAGCTAAGCATGCAGGTTAAGTCTTCTATTAATAAATTAGCAGTATCAAGGTCTGGTTGGGCTTGTTCTGATCCTAAGGAAGCTGCTGATGCTTGTTTAATGAAATCAAGCGAGTCAACCAACTCAGCAGTTAATGATCTTAGTTTGCTGTCAATTAATTTCTTAACTTCAACCGTGGTTTCTTCTTCGCCTAATAACTCAGCCGATTTAACAGCCAAGTAATAATAGACTAAGTTACTCCTTGATATCTTCACTTTGCTTAATCTATCAATATCCATAAGAAGCAGGTACTTAAGACTGCTCTTATAATTAACCATCTCTTTAGAATTAAGTATTGCGTTAACTTTATTTTCGTTTTTGACTGATTTAAGATTCTTCTCTAAAGCATAAGGAGCTAGTTTAAATTTCATTTTGTTTGAGAGCAGCACATCAGGTATCTCCTTGAAATTGCTTATAATCTCAGGGTAAATATACTCTATAACTTGCTTTTCGTAATCAGGAGTGTGAGGTTCATTTAATCTTTCAATAATGCTTAAATACTTATTAAGCTCGTTGCACTTGCAGTGGCTCAAATCATCTGGTACATTTTCCATCCAATCCCCGAATTCGTCTGCCATTTTTCAATCAGCCCTTTTTCTTTAATTCTTTGATAACCGCGGCTAAGTTGGGTGCTTCCACAGTTTTTAATTCAAGGATAAGTTTTTCATCAAGCGGTTTAGTGTTGCCTTTAGGGATTATTTCAGTTTCACCGCCAAATAACTTCCAGCAATTAACTTTCGCGTTGTAATGATCTCTTACTTTTGAAGCTTGTAAGCAGTTAATTAAAGGCTCTTCGTTAACAATTTCATCATCAGAAAAAGGCAAATTCAACCCCAAGCCGCTAATTTGGTAAGAGCTCTCAACCATTTTAGTCAATCTCCTCTTGGATTACTAAATCACTCAAATACGCTAATGGGTCTGGTTTCTTATTAAAGAAGCATAATTCCATGAAGCTCTTAATCTCCTCAATCTTTTGTTCTCTCTGAAACTCTTTAATAAGACTTTTAGGTTTGGTTATAATCTTGCTCTTAACAAGATTCATCACAGCATCCCCCTCATAGTACCCTATCCTATCAATTAAACCAGTAGCTCTTTTAATCAGATTATCATCACTAATTATCTGAGCTTTTTTGTAAGCCATAATATAATCCCTAAAATAAGCCGGGTTAACCTCTCTTTGCTCTAAGTCTTGAATAAATAATAATACCTCATGAGTTTTTTTGTCAATAACTCCTGGTTTTTGACTGTTCATTACGCGGCGGCAAAGTTCTAATTCTAGCATATCTCGTTTAGGCATGAATTGAAGCGGTATCTCACCGTACATCCTAATCATCTGCGGGTACAACCAATTATTAACAGTCTCCTGGTAAGAGCTGTTCGTTTCAGCTAGTTTAGTTAGATTTGAGAATAGAGCAAATCGCTTATGCTCATCAACTTCATTTATTATCTCATCTAACTCCTTTTCAGCATTATTAAACAAGTCCTGACAGTTGAAGTTTAAAACTTGAGTCATTTTTTAATTACCTCTATACTCTCTAATTTTAGAAATGTACTTGACAGCTATTAAATCAAATTTTCTCTCCAAAAAATTAAGATCGATTAAATCTATTTTTCCATCCTTATTAGACAAGCAACCAATTAACGAACACATGTCTTTATTTGATCTAGTGTTTTTAGGGTTTGGAACTTCAAAGTAATAACTTGCGTAGAACCTGCCGTTTTTAGTGAATATTGTTAGCGGTTCTAGTATTGTAGATTCGTTCATTGATTTTGCGATAGCATTACCTAAATCTTCCTCGCTTAAGAATGATTGTTCATCATTGTACAAAGGAGAATCATCTGATATTGTTGGTCCAACCTTATTATCAAATATGCATAAGATCATTCTTAGTCCGTGTTCTTTATTGATCTCGTATAATCTTTTTGACAAATCATTTCTAAGAATAACATCTTCTTTTTTGCATTCATCTTGTTCACAATATTTTACAGACTCCATATCCCTCAAACCGTTAACATATATTTATTACTAATATATGTCGAAGTAGTATATAAAGCTTTCCACAACATATTTATTTAAATAGAGTATAATAATGTACTATGTATTAGGGGTGACAAACTTATGCCTTCAAGTCTGCTTGACTTAAAAGAAATAATCCTTAAAATATTATCCAAATCACCTAAACACGGTTATCAATTAGCTAAGGAGATTAGCGAGCAATTAGAGCTTAACCCCTCATTAGGAGGGCTTTACCCAATACTTAAGGACCTTGAAACTAATGGTTTAATACTAGGACATGAAATTGTTGAGTACGGCCACTTCAAAAAAGTCTACAGCCTAACAACTAAAGGCAAAGAAGAAGTTGCTAAGATTGAGAAGAGATTCAGTATGTTTAGGAAATTCATGGAAAAAGAATAAAAACTCGTCTTTACTGCTTAATTCATGCATAACATTACAGTCCTATTTATTGGATCTGAAGAAACAGCCAAACTACTTGGTAATAAAGGGACTGTTAGCGACATTGAATTAAGGGATTATGGGAAAGGGGACAGGATGATAACTGTCATAAGACCAATAACTTACCCTGACAAGATTAAAACCCTAATACAATCAATTGCACTAAGCGATTATGCAATAATTGAATTAGAAAGAATCGACAAGTACTTAGCAGAGATTATTATATCACTTGACCTATTGAAAATTAAAGGTTCATTCATCTACTCAGTTAATAATCAAGTATTAATTGACGAGCTTAAACCATTAATCAAAGGCACTTTCCTTGAGAGTTATGATTTTAAGCTGATTAAAGGCAATGAAGACGTTGCTTCATTAAAGCAGGAACTGATTAGTTTAGAATCTAAGACAGGCGATGACACACTAGTGCTTATTGACCACGCTTTTAATGTTAGCAATGTAGGTCTTGTTGTTCTCGGAATGCTTCGCAGCGGAGAATTAAGCGCTAGGGATCAATGCGTACTGCAGCCAGGCAGGAAACTAATACAAGTCAAGAGCATTCAATGCATGGATAAGGACCTTAAATCAATCAAAGCCCCTGCAAGAGTTGGGTTATCATTAAAGAACTGCCAATTAGATGATATTGCTAGGGGTTCGATAATAGTTAAGAATGAGAAGCCGGAACTGCTGAAAATAAAAGGCAAGTTCTATAAGAATAATTATTACAAGGATAATTTATCAAAGGACGAGCAAGTGCTTTTAATTAACAGCCTTAACTCATCACAAGGATTAATTAAAGAATTAGGCAGTGAATTGACTATTGAACTGCAGAAACCTTTAGTAATAATAGAACCAAGAACATTGTTGCTTAACCCTAATAGTAAAGGCCTTAGGGTAATAGGGTACTTAACTACTTAGACTTCCTTGACTTAATGATTACTGCCAAACCAATCACTATCAATATTATAGGCCAGTAACTCCATAAACCACTAAAAGAAGCAGTAATGAAAATAACAGCAAGAGTTATCAAAATCCCAGCAGGCATTAAAGCACCATTATCCTTATTAAAAATATAAGCAACTAATAACCCAAAACCAGGGGCTAAAAGGAAACCAGGCCATAAAAAAGCCATATTACTCCACGAAAACAATCCTGTTGTGAATAGCAGGAAGAAACCTGCTAGCGTGAAAAGCACACCAGCACCAGTAACAGCATCCTTATTACTATTTAAGAAGTAATCAACTATTGTCATAATCCCTGCGAAAGCAATGAATAGAGGCCATAAGATGTGCCAGCCTATGATTACATTAAGCATAATCACAGAGCCAAGAGCAATCAAGGCTATACCGCCTGTTAATTGATCATTGTTCTTCTTAGGCTTAGACTTAACCATTAGTAATCAGTAACTAATTAGTTATTAATAAGAATTTTCTTTTTTTTAACAACTGCCTGATACGCTGCCGCTAGCGCCTGAACCAAGAGTTAAACTGCAAGCGCTCAAACCAGGGTGCTTATCGCAGATTAATTGCTTTAGTTTGTCAGGGCTCCACCTATAAGTCCTGCTTAATTCCAAACCATCAAGAACAAAAGTCTCAGAACCTTGAATGCCTAATTCACCAGCCCGTTTAATATCATTAATTAATAACTGCTTGCCCTCATCGCTTTGATAGCAATTACTAATAGTACCTACATTGAAACCTAATTGAGCAGCGCAATACTCCCAATCAATGCCTGCTACGCACGCTGAGTAAGCTGCTGAGCAATCACTGCCGCCGCTTGAAGAACAGGTTGAGTAATCAGCGTTGCACTGGGCGAACAAGTCATTATAGCAAAGAACGTAATTAAAGTAATTGTTAGGGTAATATTTCTTAGCGCACAACTGCCTAATATCCTCATTAACTTCTTCTGCGCCGTGCATGCTCCGCAATTTATTGTTTGAGTAAGCTGCTATGTAGTGAAGTCTGAAATCAATTGAGTCTTGGAAAGCATTAAGCACTGGAGCCATTAACTGCTCAGCAGCCACGCCATAAGGGCATTGGCTCATAACGAATAACTCTAGAACAGGCCTGCTTGAGATGAAAGCTCCTGTAATAGCAGGATTATTGAACAGGGTAATTGTAAGAACTATGCCAGCAATTATTGTAGTGGTTTTCCACAAGTCAAGATCCATGAACATGAATTAAAAAAACGAGCTATTTAAACTTTTTCTTTTACATAGCCCTTAATACTTTAATCCTTTCATCAATAGGCGGGTGAGTGCTGAATAAGTTGATTAAACCCCTTGCTTTGAAAGGGTTGCTTATGAACAAGTGCTCAACACTCCTGCTAACTTGCATCCTGCCCTTATTATACTCTTTTATCTTATCAAGAGCGCCTGCAAGACCATCAGGGTAGCGTGTTATCTCAGCAGCACTGGCATCAGCTAAGTACTCCCTCCTCCTGCTAACAGCTAATTGAGCTAGTTTCATGAAGAAAGGAGCAAGCACTGCGAATATAATCCCGACAGCAATCAATATCAATCCCACACCACCCCTATCATTATCTTTCCTCTGAAAGCGGAAACTCCTTAGGAAGAACTCGCTTAGCAGCACCACCATTCCAACAATAGTAGCTACTAGCGTCATGAACAGTATGTCATAATTCCTTATGTGGCTTAATTCATGAGCAAGCACTCCCTCAAGCTCGTCCTTGTTAAGCTTCTCAAGAGCGCCTTTTGTAACGCCAATAACAGCGTGCTCAGGGTTCCTGCCTGTAGCGAATGCATTAATGTCACTGCTTTCGATAATGTAAATCCTTGGCATTGGCATTCCAGAACCAATGCTTAAGCCTTCAATCAAATTAATCACTCTCTTGTGCTCAGCGTCATTAGCTGGTTTTGCATTAGTAGCGCTTAACACAATTGAGTCACTGTAGTAATAACCAACCCAAGTTGATAACACTGCAATGATCACTGCTATTATTATGAAAGTATAAGCAATATCAGGTGTGAATATAGTACCTATTAACCAGCCAATCGCGATTAACCCCATGAAAACAATGACTATCAATAAGACTGACTGCATCTTATTCTTAGATGCCTGGTCATAAAAACTAATCTTCTCCGGAGCCATAGAAAAAATAAAGCAACTAAGAATATTTAAGCGTTAGTAAAGCTTATAAGCGGTTTCAAGGAATAATGCCTCATGGTTAAAAAGCATGATGCTGGTAGTGATGAGCAATTATTTCAAATGCCTATTAGACAAAGGGAGAAGGGAAATTTTTTCTTAAAGGAGTTAAGGCTAACAATCAATTTGCCTGAGAATGTTAGTGTTTGTTATGTTGAATCATATTTTAGTCCGCTTACACTACTTTATATGATTTGTCCTTCTAATTATAATTTAGAAGATTCTCTTAAGAGGGGGTGGGTTTAATTAGACATCAAAAATTATCTCCTGACGAGGATTCATTAGATCTATACGTTGAAGAGGATTTAATTAAGAAATTTTGTCAAGACGATTCTTTAGCTAAGTTGATTATTAGTTCTATTTACGCTCATGAAGAAGCTCACCTACTTCAAAGGACTAAGAATAGAATAGTATTATTTGAATTGCTTGAGAAGCTTACTGGGAAAAAATTTAGTAATTTGTTTAAGGTATTAATCAAAGAATATGATGAGCTCTCTTTAGACGAAAAAGACAGCTATTATTATACTATCAAATCATTCAAGCAGGTTATGGAAGATGAAGTGAATATTCTTGCAATAGCTCACTTAAAGAACAAAGGCTACGCTGATGAAATAATTAAATTAGGATTTCCGAAAGAGCTTGAATTATTCTACGGATTCCTAGAAGAATAATATAAAAAAATTAATTAAAAAAAGTAATTAAAAGTTAACTTCAACTCGTTCACGTTCAGCTGCGTTTATCTCAAGGAAAGTCCTCTTCT
>Ga0172366_10003128_pt1 | contig 13021 bp, 10 predicted proteins | sample LakKivSesite69cm_FD_114533 | JGI IMG/M metagenome (GOLD analysis project Ga0172366, IMG submission 114533) | Sediment microbial communities from Lake Kivu, Rwanda - Sediment site 69cm | ecosystem: Environmental > Aquatic > Freshwater > Lake > Sediment | place: Rwanda: Western Province, Lake... | reverse complement strand
GTCACTCCCATACCGTCGGGTTTAATAAAAACGGCAGTACCTTTCAGCTCATCTTTCCCATTCAGCATAAAATTATATTGCTCTGTCCGTTGATGCACCCTGACAGGCTCTCCGTTTGCATCACGTGCACAAACCACACCTGATATCCTGGTAACTACAAGGCAGCTGTCTTTAAAATAGATATCCTCAACAGGCAGGACGCTTCCTCCATACCAAAGCAGATCGGCATCATAATACCCTGCATTATTGCGTACCTCCAGCCATCCCGCCCCTCCGGGGAGGTATAACGACCACCGCCCAAGAAAAGATTCCGGCGATATGGTCTGATGCTCTGCCGGTGTCACTGAACAAGCTCCAAGAATTAATGTGCACGCCAGGCACACGCTGAATAATTTATTTTTTTTCATAACTGAGAATGTTAAGGTTTTAAGTCTATTGGTAAATTGATATTCCTTATAAATCATGATTATGTTTCAAGTTTCCTGACCTTCTGGTTACCGGTAGCAGCATCGATCATTTTATCCCAGGTTACCTGAACGCCGGTTTTTATCGATTCATAAACCATTCCCTTATCTGTGTTGATAATCCTGGATTCCCCCATATCATACCTGAGTGACATAACCACATCCCCTTCCTTGAGGGGATTACCGTCAAGATCGGCAAACCGGGGTTTGTTCCTGCCCGACCTGTCTTTTCTGAAAGAAAATAAACCAGCCATGATAACATTTTTTTTAAAGGTAAGGATTATATTTATTTTTGTAAAGAATGGTTTAATTATAATCAAATCATAAAATATGCAACCTACAATCAACCGCCGTGAATTCATCAGGAGAAACACGGTTGCCGGCATTGGCCTGGCAATTGCACCGGCTATCATCAACTCCCGGATCCTGGGGGAACAAAAAATCAATCTTGGCTTCATCGGGGTCGGGGGCAGGGGGACCGATCTGCTAAGACTTGCCCTGGACAGCGGGGATGTCAATGTCCGGGCTATCTGTGACATAAAAGAGCTGGCTGCCAAAAAAGCACAGAACCTTGTCACAGAGGCAGGCTTACCGACACCGGTACTTTATACCAGTGGTGAGGAAGCTTTTCGTGAGCTTGTCAAAAGGGATGACCTGGATGGGGTGATCATTGCCACACCATGGATATGGCACACACCAATGGCTGTTGCTGCAATGAAAGAAGGGCTGTATGCGGGAGTGGAAGTGCCCGCAGCAATCACCATTGACGAATGCTGGGACCTGGTTAACACCAGTGAAGATACCGGGATGCCCTGCATGATCTTTGAAAATGTCTGTTACCGTCGTGATGTGCTGGCAGTCCTGAACATGGTAAGGCAGGAACTCTTTGGTGAACTGATCCATTGCCAGTGTGGTTACCAGCATGACCTCAGGGCCGTTAAGTTTAACCCGGGTGTCGAATTCGGACCGGGTGCCAACGGAGAAGCGGAATGGAGGACACAGCAGTCCATTTACAGGAATGGTGACATTTATCCTACCCATGGGGTCGGTCCTGTCGCTCATTTTCTGGATATTAACCGGGGTAACAGGTTCATTTCCCTTACTTCAGTTGCTACCAAATCCCGCGGTTTACATAATTATATCGTCGAAACAGCAGGCGAAAACCATCCTAATGCAGGCATCCGTTTCAAACTGGGGGACATAGTTACAACACTGATCCAGTGTGCAAACGGGGAAACGGTCATGGTAAGCCATGATACCAACCTGCCACGTCCGTACAGCCTCGGCTTCAGGGTGCAGGGTACAAAGGGCATTTGGATGGATGATGGCAGCCAGATATATATCGAGGGCTCCGGTGAACCACATACATGGCAGGATGCACAAAGCTGGCTGGATAAATACGATCATCCTTTATGGAAAAAATACGAACAGCAGGCTGAGGGTGCAGGACACGGAGGAATGGACTTTTTCGTGGTCCATGCCTTCATCGAATCAATCAAGGGCAGGACTAATACCCCTATTGATGTTTATGATGCTGCCACATGGAGTGCTATCTCTCCCTTATCAGAACAATCTATTGCCCAGGGTGGTGCACCACAGTTTTTCCCTGAATTTACCAACGGACGGTGGATGGTCAGAAAACCGGACTTCGGGTTTGGCGATGAATACTAATTGCCAGGCGCAAAGGTGGAAAGATAAACCGGATCCGTGTGAGACAGCTTTTAATGTATCGCATCTATCTTAAATGAATAGCACAAAATGAGACCTACCTTACTGATCCTTGCGGCAGGTATCGGCAGTCGTTACGGAGGGCTCAAACAGGTTGACCAGGTTGGCCCTTCCGGGGAAGCTATACTTGATTATTCAATCTACGACGCTATCAGGGCAGGCTTTAAAAAGGTCGTCTTTATCATCCGCAAAAATATTGAAAAGGAGATGCGGGAGGTCTTTGAACGGAAATTATCGGGCAGGATTGAAGTGGATTTTATCTTCCAGGAGCTGGATATGATACCTGAAGGATATAGCGTACCTCCTGACAGAGTTAAACCATGGGGTACAGCACATGCCGTCTCGGTAGCAGCAGCACATGTCAGGGAACCTTTCCTGGTGATCAATGCCGATGATTATTACGGACCGGCAAGTTACAGGATGACAGCAGATTACCTAATGAGTCATAAAGGAAACAACAAAGATTTTTGTATGGTTGGCTACCAGATACAGCATACCCTGTCCGAATTCGGTCCTGTGTCAAGAGGTCTCTGTGAAGCGGATGAACAGGATTATCTCAGGGCAGTGGTGGAAATTACCGAAATTGAGAACAAGGATGGGAAAATTGCCTATAAACATAAGGACGGACACCAGGTACAGCTTAAAGGAACGGAGCTGGTATCAATGAACGTATGGGGCTTTACCCCCGCTATTTTTCCCTATATAGATGAAGAGTTGAAGACTTTTTTGAGTGAACATGCCGGTAACCCGAAAGCGGAACTGTATATCCCCACAATCATTAATAACCTGGTAAAAAAAGATACTGCCAGGGTTAAAATCCTCCCGGCAGCTGATAACTGGTTCGGCGTTACCTACCGTGAAGATAAGCCCATGGCTGTGACAAAGATCAGTCATCTGATCTCCGGAGGCGTTTATCCTGCTAACTTATGGCCATAATATGTCAGACATACTGAAAATTGCCGGTGAATTCCGGCTGGCAGCTGACCCTGTCAGCTTCATGCCTTACGGTAACGGGCACATCCATGATACCTACCTGGTCAACTGTGGCAATGACAATAAACCCGTCCGGTATATTATTCAGAAAATCAACACTTATGTGTTCCGGTGGCCTGAGATTATCATGAAAAATATATTCAGGATCGCTGAGCACATGAAACAGGTTCATAATGATTCTGCCGGCGGATTGATAATCCCTGAGCCTATACTCACCAGGAATGGCACATCATTTACCACCGATATGGAAGGATCCCTGTTCAGATGCTTCACTTTTATCCCTGATACGGTCAGTTATGATACGGTTGAAGATCCTCAGCTGGCCTTTGAGGCTGCAAGCCTTTTCGGCAGGTTCATCCATGAACTCAGGGATCTCTCCCCGGCTGAAGTAGGGATAACAATACCTGACTTTCACAACCTGGGGAAGAGATACAAAGCTTTTATAGACTCCATTCAGTCAGGACTGACAGACCGGAAACAAATTGCTGCACGTGAGATCGAGATCCTTAAACCTTACACCGGCTTAAGCACCTGGTATGATCACCTGGTCATGGAATGCGGATTACCGGAACGTGTCTGCCACAAGGATACCAAGATAAATAATGTACTGATCAATCAGCACACACATAAAGCTGTATGTGTCATTGACCTCGATACCGTCATGCCGGGAAGTATCCTTTCTGACTTTGGTGATATGGTCAGGACGTTCACCAATAACGCTGATGAAGATGCTGCCGACCTCGATCAGGTGTTCAGCAGGATAGATATCTTCGAAAACCTGACCATGGGTTTCCTTTCAGAGACAAAGCCTATGCTTGAAAAAGTTGAAACAGATAACCTGGTTTTCGGAGCGAAGTATCTTACCTGTATGCAGGCCATCAGGTTCCTGACCGATTACCTGAATGGTGATGTGTATTATAAGACCAGGTATGAAGATCATAATCTTGTCAGGACCAGAAACCAGGTCAAACTTCTCCAATCAATTGAAGAACAGGAAGATAAAATGAAAGACATTATCTATAAATGTCTTCATGGGCAGGTATAACGAACAATAATTACAAACAAGAGGCTGTCTTAAAAGTACTATTGATATTTCCGGGTATATTGAGTCTGAAATAATTAATAAAGCCTGTAAATTTAAAAATCCAGTACTTCCCTCAGTCCCGGCAATCCTGTCCTGCTGACCGGTATTTTCACTCCGTCTTTCAGTATGATGATATAGGAATCCTTCTCATAAAGCTCCATCTGTGCAATCTCGCTGATCCTGACAATATATGAACGGTGAACGCGGATAAAATCATTATGTGGCAGATGGATTTCAAAGTACTTCATGGTTTTTTGCTTCAGGTACTTCTTATCTTTTGTGTAGATCATCACATAATCATCCTGTGCCTCCACATACATTACATCAGCCACCGGTATCACGCTGATCTTTGATCCGCTTTTAACAACTATCCTGTGAATGGGTTCAGGGGCAGAATCCATATGTTCGACAAGCTTGCTGACCGCTTCCTTATCACCTTTACTGATCCTGCCGATGGCTTTGGTGATGGCTTCCCGGAACCTGTCCCTGGAAAAAGGTTTCATCAGGTAATCGACTGCATTATGCTCAAAAGCCTTGATGGCGTACTGGTCATACGCGGTTGTAAATATGATTGCCGGCTTGTGATCCAGCAGCTCCAGCAGCTCAAATCCTGACAGCTTCGGCATCTGTATATCCAGGAAGACAAGGTCGGGCTTCAGCTCATTGATGGCCTTCAACCCGCTGAATCCATCCTCAAACTCCCCTGCAAGGACTATTTCGCTGAACTCTATCAGATAGTCCCTTATCAGGTCTCTTGCCAGCTTTTCGTCTTCAATAATCAGAGATTTGATCATATTCTTAGTTTTGGGGTACTATCAGCTTCACCTCAAAAAGCTTCTCCTGCTTGTTTATGTACACCAGGTTGGGCTTGTTGAATATAAGCTGCATCCTGTTTTTGACATTTTTAAGTCCTATGCCCGCTCCTTTCCGGCTCACCTGTAAGGGATCAAAATTATTAACGATAAATATCTCAATATTTTCTGCTACTTTTTTACAGTTCAACCGAAGGGTTATCGGTTCGGTACTTTCATACACCCCATGTTTAATGGCATTTTCAAAAAGCGGCTGAAGGATCATATTCGGGATCAGGGCAGTCTCACATCCTGACGACATTTCCTTGATAAACCTCAGCCTGTCCCCGAACCTGATCTTTTCAATTTCAAGGTACAGTTCAATATTCCTGATCTCTTCTGACAGTTTTGTCTTTTCATCCTGTCCATGTTTCAGAGCATACCTCAGGAAGTCAGACAGTTTGATAATCATATCCCTTGCCATTTCAGGATCAGAAATGGTCAGTGAGCTGATGGAATTAAGGCTGTTGAACAGGAAATGCGGATTTAACTGGGAACGGAGAAGATTCAGCTCGGACTCTTTCACCAACACATTCAACCTGGCTTCATTAAGTTTCTTATCCTGCAGCTCCCGGGAGTAAACAAACAGGTGGTAAATAACAATGGTCAGGCCGAAGAACAGGAAACCTGTGGCAATCCTTATTACATAAGATTCATTAAGAAAATAAAAGTAATTTTCGTTACCTGCCACAAAAACACGCAGCAACTGGTAACCCAACACCATCCAGACTGGAATGAAAATCAATCCTGTTATCAGGTATGTCAGGAGATACCTCAGGTTCACCCTTGCATTGGGGTTTCCATACCTTACCGGGTACCAGATGGTCAGGGCTAATGCGGCAAACAATCCATTAAAGACAATACTATCGAGTAATGCCAGTCCGATTTTGATCTCATAAAAGACTGAGATCAGGATAAAATGGATGATGATGATAAATATCCAGACAATGACATAAATAACCGCATTGCGCCTGTTGTCAAAAAATGGGTTTGACATGATGAATATGGCTAAAAGCTTGCCAGATCGCCTCCCCCGAACATTGCAATACCTTTGATAATCAATTCTTTACCTGGCTCTTTCGTGTTATCGCCTCCCAGGCTTCTTTTATCTGAAAATCCTCCGAAGATGGAAAAAACCTCATTTCTCACATTCCAGCCGGGTGGGACGAGCATTTTTATTCCTCCGAAAACAAGAAATACATCGATAACATTCTGCCCCGGAGCAAGTTCTGCTTTTCTCATATCAAGTTTTGAACCACCGAAAACAGCAGTAATCCTCCCACCCTGGAAGTTTTTTGATGTTATGACCCTGTCGCCTCCTCCAAAAAAGGAAAGAATATCGATAAAATCCGGGCTGGAATCTTTATCATACCTGTGTTTTGTAGCTTCCCGGATGAGGATCACAGAACCGAGTCCGAGCAAGACCGCGGGCCAGAAAAGCCTGTTCCATTGGAAGGTATCGGGCCACAATCTTCCGAACAGGAAAATCCCGCCGACGATGATAAGCACTGCCCCTGCCGTATGATTATGACGTGAAAAAAGCATAAAAGCCCCGAGAAGTATCAGTAATGCCGGCCAGGAAATTATTACTGTTCTCCATGTTCCGGGCAGAATGCCGAAATGAGTGATGATCAGTAAAAATCCCACAACGATCAGTACCAGTCCTACCAGGGCCCTTCTATTGGTTTGTTGATGTTCCATTGCGTTAATGTTTTATTTAATTATACCCCAAGATATATCCGCCGGTATCTTTATCAAACAGGATATCGGTGAACGGGTAAATTCTGCCGGCGAAATATCCATCAGGAAGAGCAAATTTCCATCTGTGATCTTAACTGATCAGCCAACAGGTGAGGGAATCACTCCTATTCAACAGTGAAATCGAGCGGCAGTCCCAGCTCCTGGTATAAGCGACGACGTTGTTCCTTATCAACCTTGAGTATTTCATGGGCAGCACGGGCAACCTGTACCGCATAAGCCCTGGGAACCACAATAACTCCATCTCCATCAGCCACAACAACATCACCGGGGTTCACCAGTACACCACCGATCACGACAGGTTTGTTCACTGATTCAATCTCATTGCGGCCCGGACGTATACCCCTTCCTCTTTTTGATATATCCATATAAACGGGTATGCCCTGTTTGATGATTTCATCTGTATCCCGCACACCGCCTGTGGATACAAGTCCGACCATGCCTTTCCTTGTCCATGCCATGGTATTATTCGATCCTGCTGTACCCGTGTCCCCGTCACCATTATTATCAATCATCACAACAGTGCCTTTCCTGATGGAATCGATGAACGGTTCAGGCGATAACTTATTGTACCACTGGTCCCGCCAGTTTTCGTAGTCTTTCTGGGACAGGTCTGTCGGGAACTTTTTATTTGTAGGAACATACTTCACGGTAAGTGCAATACCGCAAAACTGGTGTCTGAAACTATTGATATCCTTCCACAGGGCTTCAATAGACTGGTCCATAAGCCCCTGGTCATGCAGACCTGCCATGTCCATTCCGTCGGAAATATCGGCGACCCTGAGACCACTATACAGTTTGATGATTTCATCGTCATTAAGAATGGTCGACTGGGCATGCAGGAAAGACGGGAAACATCCCGCCAGAACCAGAAGATAAATGATTTTTTTCATATGAATATTATTACAGAATACAATAATACGATTTTTGGTTTTGTCCGGATACGCCATTTATAAATATACTTTCCTGCAATTTCGTATTTTCACGTGTAAAATCAATTACCATGGAATCTTTTAAGCTGAATTTGCACGGGAGATGCCTGATCCCCTTAGTCTTACTGTACTCATTGACTTTTTTTCAACAGTCCTTCTCCCAGTTCATCAGTGAGAAAGTGCTTGCAAAGGCGGAAAATGACCTGGCACGAACCGAGACCGCATTAAAATATATTTATTCCTTTCCTGTTATACGTACAGATGTCAGGATGAACACCACAGGACAGAAGGTGGATATTCCCGTATATGATAATGAAGCCTTGACCGGTCCTGTTATGAAACAGGTACTTGCCGGAAAGATCCCTGTTTATGATCCGAATTTCTGGGGTGACGTTTATGACATCAGGAATCTCACAACAGCGAACCTTACTGATACCTCTCAAATCCTTAAATATATGGATGCCGGCAGGGATAGCGCCCTTATTATTGATGAATCCGGAAATATTTCCTGGCTGGAACAATATACTCAGCCTGATTTTGATGAGATCAGCGGTATTTTTTTCATGGAAAAATGGTTGCTGAACGCCAGGCTTAAAGTGTTCTATAAAGATATTATCGCATATCTGCCTATACGGGATTATTATGAAAGTGATGAGGACTTGAATCTGCATAAAAAACGACGCCTCCTCTTTATGGTAGTACCCCCCGAAACCTTTTCAGAAGATAGCAGGAAAGATAAAACCAGGAAAACAGGGGATTATGAGCTGATCTACAGGGATCTGTCCTGCGAAATGAACTTATATAATAAACCTTACTCCGACTATCTTTACAGGAATGAGCTGGATAATAAGATCAGCCAGGACGAATATGAGGAATGGGAATATCATCATTTTGATTTTTTCAGGCACTTTGACAGGGATTATTTTATTCAGCAATTAATATCCTCTGTCCAAAGGGGAGAACTGAAGGCATATAGGCCTGATGATCCATCCACTATCCTGACAGCCAATGAGGTGGAGCAACTTTCACTTACTCCCCGGACCGAGATCAACTCTGTCATTTTTCATGAGGACTGGTACTTAAGCAGGAAAGATCTTGACCTGGAAAAGGTCGTCAGGGATCTTGTCCTGGTAAGGCATGTGAATGAATACGACAGTTATACTGGGGAACTGATAAGGGTGAGAAAAGACCCACTGGCCGTGATAAGATTCAATCTATAGAATGATGGATTGTTTTCAGTAGCGGATCAGCCAGCGGTATCTTCTGGCGCTGTCACCAAATTTAACAGCCAGCATGAACTCATGGGAGCCGTAACTGTGTTTCATCAGGCTGTTGAAATTATAATCAAAGGCATACCCAATATAGAACTTATCCACCTTTACCCCGCCCATCACAATGGCAGTACCTCCTGTGCGGTAAGCCAGACCGGCCCAGTAATTTTCAAAAAAATACATCTTGCTGCCTATATCGAGCTGGGTGGATAATTTTTCATTTGTCTTAAGTAAAAAGCTGGGTTCAAGAATGATATTATCGTTCACATCAATATTGCATCCACCTATCAGATCATAATGTCTCAGAAGCCTGTATGTATCAAACCCTTTATTGCCAAATTTCAGTGAGGCCTGAAACAGCTGGGAGGCAGACAGACCGACGTACAACCTCGGATCTGAATAGTAAACACCCACGTGCGCATCAGGGATTATCATAGAAGAGTTAAGGTTCAGTATCATTTCATCACTCTCGTCATAGAGACGAAGCTTTTCCTGATCAACACGGAATTGATAGGCTGTGCCTGACAATCCAAAGGAAAGCTGCCCTTTTCCCAGAAAAATATGATAGGCATAAGTAGCCTGTAAACCCGTCCTGCGAATCAGGCCAGACTGGTCATTAAACAGGTATGCTCCAAGACCTACCTTGCCGCTTCGCGTACTGCTTCTCCTCCTTTTCCTGATTGCGGCATCCTTCGATATAAAACTGGTTCTGAGTATCCTTGTCTGAACACTGAGAGCATTCGTCATAGGGGCATCTTTTAACCCGATCCATTGTTCGCGCGATGTCAGATTGAATGCAGTATATCCTTCACTCCCAGCCACGGCAGGATTGATAAGGAACTTGTTCATCATGTACTGGCTGTACAGAGGAAGCTGCTGTGCATCAATTGCCAGGGTAATGGTAAGAAGACCACCAATACATAATAATCTGAATCTGAAACCTGCTGTCACTCCGTATTTAAATTAGCCCGTCCTTTCCGGAACGGGCACAATTAAAAACTGCAATTTTAAATAAATTTCCCTGAATTTACTGTATCCAGGAAATAATGTCTGTCATCAACAACTAATAAATATATCCAATTAACCTTACCTGATTACTGTTACAGTACCTGTAATATCTTTGGATCCGTCATTCAGTTTGATCACATAGAAATAGGAATCCATAGGTAACTCTTTACCGCTTATGGAGCGTCCATCCCATGGATTGGTGTATCCGCGTTCTGACCTGAACACCAGCCTGCCCCAGCGGTCAAAAATCTCTATCACCATATCAGGATAGGCGGCTGCTTCATCAAAATACCAGTAATCATTAACATTGTCACCATTTGGTGTGAAACCATTCGGTATGTTCTTGAAGAATTCTTCCGGCGAACAGCCCTTAATAATGATAGTATCACCGGTTATGCAACCGCTCTCTGTGGTGACAAGTACCCATATCACCTGATGGCCGGGATAGATCTCAATCTGCTGCGTCGTTTCCCCTGTGGACCACTCATAAACTGCGCCTGTTATACCGGCATCAAGAATCATCGACTGGGTACCGCACAATAAAGTGTCATTGCCAAGGTTAACCGGTGGTTTCTCTCCTACAATTACGTGGACACTGTCGGCAGCTGTGCAGCCAACAGCATCACTGACAAATATGGTAACTGTCTCACTGGTACTTGTGTAATAGGTTGCTGTTGATGTACCATCATGCCACTGATGTGCTGTATAATTACCTGTAGGAACGACAGATGCTATTTCTCCCTGACAAATAGTGATATCACTGCCCAGGTCAACTGTTGGCAGGGAAACCTGCACGCTTGCAGATAATGTGTCAGACAGGCACCCATTCATGGTAGTTTCATAAACCGACACTGTGAACGCTCCTGTGGTACTACCCCAGTCTAATACCAGAGTATCTCCCTTATTTTCCACAACCGTTCCTCCTGTATGGGTCCAGCTATAGCCTGATCCGCTTAATCCACTGACTATATAAGAAACGGGATCTGCATCTCCACATATGATGCCGGGTGCTTGTAAGAACACAGGATCAGGTTCCGGATAATTATATACGGTTACAGCTGCTGCGGTGGTAGTATCACACTCGCCCTCAAACCTGACAAAATAAGTGGTCTCCTGTACCGGTGCATTAAGTGTCAGATTATTTCCTGTACCCATCACAGTAGTGAACAGGTTATTATCATACCAGACAGCTTCAGCTGCCGATCCTGCAAAACCTCCTGTGTATGAGAGAACTATCTGTCCCGTACCCGCACATACAGTATCCCTGTCAACGTGGGCAGCTGAAGGAGCTATTGAAGATGCTTTCACCGTCAGCAGAGTGCTTACAGCGTTGGTTGTGTCACATAATCCTTCGAACCTCACATAATATGTGGTTGATACCTGCGGTGCCTGAATGGAAAGATTGTTCCCCGAACCTGTATGTGCAAGGAATGTGCTGTCGGAATACCATTCGGCGGCACCTCCTATTCCGGGTTCCCCGCCAGCATATGTCAGAACTATATTTCCATCACCCGCACAGATGTTATTCCTGTCTGTCAAAGCGCTGGCCGGTGGTTCTCCGGTGCCCTGGACCACTATACGCGTAGAGACTGCAACAGTGGTGTCACACCGACCCTCAAACCTGACATAGTAATCTGTTGTTGCAGACGGTGCTGAAACCTGCAGGTCATTACCTGTACCTATACTGTTAGTGAAGGACGTGTTTGTGTACCAGCGTGCTGCGGCATCCTGTCCTAATGACCCTCCGTAATATACCAGGGTGACAGTGCCGTCAGCCGGGCAAATGGTATCACGGTCACTGCCTGCAGAATCCGGTGCAACAGATTCCGCGTATATGCTGATATGTACTGATCGGGCTCCGGTAGTATCGCAGGGTCCTTCAAACCTGACAAAGTAATCGGTAGCTACTGACGGTGACGCGACAACCAGGTTGTTTCCCGAGCCGATACTATTGATGAATCCGGCATCTGAGTACCATTCTGCTATGGCTCCATCACCGGGTGTGCCACCGGCATAACGGAGTGTAATGGTCCCTTCTGCACTGCAGACCATTTCTGCATCAGTGTATGCTGAATCAGGTACTACTGACAGCGACCTGACAGCAACAGTGGTACTTACAGCTGTTGTAGTATCACAGGTACCCTCAAACCGGACGTAATAGGTGCTTTCTGTTGCAGGTGCAGGAATGGAGAGGTTGTTCCCCGATCCGATAGGAATGGTCAATGCAGGATTGTCGTACCATTGAGCCAGCCCGCCCTGTGTCATCGTCCCTCCGCTGTAGCTCAGGGTGATCGAACCGTCTGCCGGACATACAGTATCAATGCTGGTGAATGCTGCATCAGGCGGATCAGAGATGACTGAAACACTCACCGTGAAACTGCATGAACCGGTATTCTTGCTACGGTCCCATACACTGTATATGACCGTGGTGGTTCCTTCATTGAAAGCTGTTCCGCTGGCATCACCCAATCCCGATCCGGTAGTTGCCCCGCCAAGGGTGTAAACGATACTGTCGGCAATACAGTTATCTGTTGTTATCGGTGCGATGCCCTCTACAATAGCTGTACACTGTCCTGCTGGTGCTGAAACTGCGGTGTCTCCCCTACAGGTGATTACAGGGCTTATAGTATCCAGTACGGTAATATCAACCAGGCAGGTGGCGATATTCCCACTAACATCCGTAATAGCAACGTTTACTGGTTTTGTTCCCAAATCATTGCATCCAAACGAACTCTGACTCAATATAAAGCTCGCCACGCCGCAATTGTCAGTCGTTCCACCATCAATAAAGCCGGAGTTTATTACCGCCGTACCCGATCCGTTCAGCCAGACGGTGGTATCATGGCAGAGAGCTGCCGGCTTGATCGTATCACTGACAGTGACAACCGCCATGCAGGCTGATGTATTGCCTGCAATGTCAGTTACCGTCATG
>Ga0172366_10003127_pt1 | contig 13023 bp, 14 predicted proteins | sample LakKivSesite69cm_FD_114533 | JGI IMG/M metagenome (GOLD analysis project Ga0172366, IMG submission 114533) | Sediment microbial communities from Lake Kivu, Rwanda - Sediment site 69cm | ecosystem: Environmental > Aquatic > Freshwater > Lake > Sediment | place: Rwanda: Western Province, Lake... | reverse complement strand
TCAGAACGAACCTGTTGGTCTGCTCGTCCAGGGCCATCCTGAGCCGATCGCCCGGACGTGCCCTCCGCAACATCTTGTTCATGTCCTCGAGGTTGAGCCCGATGTTCTTGTTGGCATCGACCTTGTACGCCTCGAAGGAATCCGCACTCAGTTCGAAGTCAACCATCGAGATCCTCGCGGGATCCATCGAGTTGAACCTAACCTTTGTCGGGCTGACCGAGAATATCCCCTCTTCGATCAGCGTGGAGATTGCATCGATACATCTCTTCCAAACAGCAGCCTGAGCCAACGTCGCCTCGAACATGCGCAACACCCATCGACGGAGAGAATCAACCCAACAGCTGTCTGACGCTCCTGTACAGATCCAGGTCCAGCTTGTCCATGTCCTGGATGATTTCCCCTTGCAGCACCGCTTCAGGATCCTTAAAAATCCTTCCGATCACACGAACGCGATGCCCCTCCTTGATGGAGGAAAGCTTCTCCGGGTCGGCTATGACCGGTATCTGACCCTCTCCATCATCCAGGATGAAGTTGCCCTCGTGGATCTCAAGGGCGGTGCCGAGTATTCGCACCATGGTATCCGTATCCCTGATCTCCCGGATCCTTCTCTCGACCCCGGGCTGTCGCTTCATTCTCTCCAATAGCGGTCCTGCTAGAGGCGACGACGGTGCTTTATATCTATAACGGAGATGGGAGATGGCTACGAGTGGTCTGACCTAGAAGGAGATCTTGACCCTCAGCTCCTCCAGCTTTCGCTCATCAACGGTTATGCCAAGCCCGGGACGATCGGGGACCTCGACGCACGGTCCATCGATCCGGAGGCCATCCACAAGAAGGGTCGAGAGGAACTGCGGCCCATTTGTGTCCACGGGCAGCGACATGGGCAGGGTGGAGAAGATGTGGAGGGATGCCGCCAGCCCCACGCCGCTCTCCGTCATGCCACTGCCCAGGATCTGAACCCCCGCTGACTCGGCGAGGGCGGCAATCTTCTGCGTCGCCAGTATGCCGGACTTGGCGATCTTCAGCACGACCATGTCGCCGGCGCCCATCGATGCAATTCTCAGCATATCGTAGTGGGTGAAGACCGACTCGTCGACGGCGATCGGGATCGGGCTGCAGGCCGCGGCCTTCTGGAGGCCGAAGTAGTCGTAGGTGGGCACAGGCTGTTCGAGGCAGACGATGTTGGGAAGCTCGTCGATGAGCGCAAGAAGGTGGCGCAGCGTCGAGGCGTCGTAGGCCTGGTTTGCATCCGCCCAGATCCGGGCATCTCCCACCGCCTCCGAGATACCCCTCAGTCTCTCGGCATCGGGATCGGCCTTCCCCGATATCTTGATCTTGAAGCATGTGTATCCCTTCCTCCTCAGTGCCTTTGCCTGGCCCGCCAGCGCCTCGACGTCGCCCGATACCATGTAGCAGAGCTCCATCCTCTCCGTCAAGCGGCCTCCCAGGATTCGGTGGAGCGGGAGGCCGGCCTCCTTTCCCAGGATGTCGAAGAGGGCCTGCTCGACGGAAGATATGGCAAAGGGCTGGCTGGCGCTGACCGACGGCGTTATCAAGGAGTCGATCTTGGATCTGATCGACCTGATGGACGAACAGTCCTGTCCCAGAAGGAGGGGCGCGATGTGGTTCTTCAGCGTGGAGCAGACGGTCTCCATCGTTTCGTAGCTCCATGTCGGCATGGGCCTGGACTCGCCCCATCCCGTCTGGCCGTTCGCGGTTGTCAGCTTCAGGTAGACGTGTTGCCCGGGCTTGCCCGGAGCTCCCACGTAGCCGCGCGACAGGAGGAAGGGCTCGCTGAAGGGTATCTCGATGGGGAATACCTCGACGCTGCGGATCTTCGGCATGAGGGATGCAGGATCGAGGGTATTCTCAAAAAGATTTCCCGCACTGGCCGTAGGCATGGATAGGAAAAAAGAAAAGTAAGGGCTAATGGTTCTAGCGCTTGACCTTGCGAATCGCCGCAAACAGCCCTAGGGCTGCCAACGGGAGGACCACGCCTTCGGCGATGGGGATCACGGCGATGTTGCCCCTGCTGTTGTAGCCCCTTGACCAGATCATGTTGTTCGGGTTGTACGCTCCGTTCGCTGTGAAGCAGTAGATGACGGTGTCCTCAGAACACACGAACGCCCAATCGACCTTGCCATCACTGTCGAAGTCGCCCATGATCTGCTTGGCATCTCCTGGCCCCCACAGGGGTGGCACCAATCGTCGGGTCAACTGGTAGCTTCGGGTTGACTTGGAGCTGGTCCCACGCGAACTCGTAGTTGCCCTTCGAGTCGATCGAGAAGAGTTGCGTCGTTCCCCTGCCGCCGATAACGTCCATCTTTCCGTCCCCGGTGAAGTCACCGATCAACGAGGTGAACGCCACAGCTTGGGCCGTCCACTTCGTCTTGCCGTTGTAGTCCAAGCAGTAGAGGTGAAGCGTCAATCCTTTGGGGCCGAGGCCCACGTCCGAGACGAAGGTCTCCAGGAATCCATCGCCGTCGATGTCCCCGATGGACGGGCTTTCCGAAACCCAGCCCGTCTGTGCAGCTGTCGGGTCTAGGTTGAAGGTCCACTTGTCGGTCCCGTAGAATGTGAGGCAGTAGAGCTTCAACTCGTCCGGTACCATGACCAAGATCTCGTACTCGCCATCCTTGTCGATGTCGCCGATAGCTGCTGTTGACTGGCCGGGCTCGTTGCCGAGAGTGTACCGCCATTTCTCTACGCCGGAGCTGCTGATGCAGTACACGATCTTGCCGTCCTGGCAGGGGACTATGATCTCGACGTCGCCGTCTTTGTCGACATCCCATGCCGTCGCTCCGCTGTTTGTGCCGGTCACCATCTGGAACTTCCACCGCTCGGAGCCGTCATGGTTGAGGACGTAGACATAGCCCACGCCCCCGGTTGCGAAGATTACCTCCTTCTTGCCGTCGTTGTTGATGTCCAGTATCGCAGGGCTGTTATCCGAGCCTCCATCCGGAGTGACTTTCCACTTGACCACGGGCTTGCCCCCGACAACGTTGAAGCAGTGCACCCAGTTCCCCCTGCCGATTGCGACGACCTCCAGCTTCCCGTCGCCGTCCAGGTCGTCAATGGCCGGGACGCACATGGGATCGCCGGGGAGGTTGTCTTGGTCGGGGGTGGGGTAGATCCACTGAACTGCGCCAGTCTTCCCGCTCAGACAGACCAGCCTGTCTGTCATCTGCTGGAGGCCCTTCCTCCTGCAGAGCAGGATGTCGACGGTGCCGTCGCCATCAAGGTCAGCGTAGTTCATGCCGCCAAGAACCGTCTCGTACAAGCCGGTCGTGGCCGTCACGTTCGAGGCCCACTTGAGAGTGAGCACGCCGACGCCGTGGGCGCCCGTCGCAAGGATAGTTGCCGTCAGAACCATTGCTAGAAAGCACTTGAAGTTTGTCTTCACGCCCGCAAACCTCCGGGTTTCGTTCCCCCAAACTGACATAAAAAGATTACGGGAAAGCCAGAGCCAAGTCGTTCGGGCCCGGCACTGACCCCAGGTCCGGTGGGGAGACTGGGCAAGCCCTACCTTGCGGGATCCTTGCGAATGGTGTGGAGCTTGCCCAGGGTCCTTGCCTCCAGATTGGACAGGTAGGTGTCAAGTCCCTCGATGTGGGAGATCTCGCCCATCGTGGACCTCTGGATTCTCCTTCTGTATTCTAGGTCGGGCGTGATGCCCAGTGACCTAGCAACTGTCTCGGTCGCACGCGCGATATCCTTGCCTTCCCGGTCATAGTCCGTGAGGATTATGACCCTCCCGTGGGCAGGGAGAAGTCCGAAAAGGGGCTTTGTGCTGGCTTGGATTATGGGAGCCCTGACGCCAAGGCTTCTGAGGGCGGCCTTGTCCTTTCGCCCTTCGACCAGGATCGAGGTATCCTTTGGCAATGACCTTAGCTCCTCCAGTATCTCGCACAGGTCCTGGTAGTCAGCTTCCTTCTTCTGCACGATCCCGTTCTGTGGTTGTCGCTATAAATATTGCCGCGGCGTGACGAGTTGACCTGTCCACTGCCTATGCGCCGGAACCCCCGCGCTGCTCGGCAAGTTGGACCCTGTAGCTGCTTCCGTTATTAGACTCGGTCACTATCCCGCTCTCTAGGAGCTGTTTCACCCGGCTGGCGACTATCCTCCTAGAGGCTTTTCCCCTTTCCTCCCTGATGTCCCGGGTGAGCTCGGAGATGTTCCTGGGTCCCTTCCTCGCAAGGGATAGTATGATGTCCTTCGCGAGCTGGTCTTTGGAGATCCACCCCTGCTGGGTCGCCCTCCTGAAGCTTGAGACATAGGAGAGAAGGTGGGAAACCTCATCATAGAAGCGGATGCTTCCCCTGAAAAAGGCAAACAGGCTCCGCACCTCGTCCATCTGGGATTCCTGGGAGACCAACAGGCCCTCGATCTTGTCGAGCCTTTCCTCTAGCCTGTCAAGGTGGGTTTCGAGCCTTCTGAGTCGCTGGTCACCCGAGGCCACGTGCCCTCACGATCTCCCTCAGGCGAATCTGGCTGGCCCTATAGGCCGAGGACAGCTCCTCGACAACCTGCGCTGGCAGCTGCTCTCCCGTCAGCGTGCGTCTGAAGGCTTTACTCGAGGCCTCTCGCTGGGTGGAGTACACCGCGGCCATCTTCCCCGCTTCAACGGCCAAGCTCAGCGCGATCCTTGTTACGGATATTGCTCGGTGTAGGCCCGAACGGCTTGGCATGCTGGCGACTCTTCACTCGTTCTTTCGTCCCAGCCCTTGGAAGATCTTCCTGAAGTCGATCACCAGTCCCTTGGACATCTCAAGGGCCTCCTTCTGGTCTATGCCGTTCTCGATCAGCGTCTTGTAGAACGTCGCGATCGACTTCGCCATCGTCGCTGCCGTGTCCGGCGAGTAGACGGCATCTATCAGGTCCTTGATCAGGCCCGGGACCTGGGTTCGCACCACCGACAGAATCTCGGCGATATCCTGCGCATCCTTTTTCTCAGTCAATTCTCTCTCCTCCATGACTCGCTGCACCATGTTATCCTTGCCCACTTGATAAAATGCTGTTGCTCACAAGTGAACAGACCCCTAGGCTGGCCTAGGGCAGGAATTCCTCCCTCAGACCAGTCTGCATCATCCTGGTCAACCGTAGGCCGCGCTCTCGGTCTGATCCCTTGGCCCTGGCTGGGCCATCCTGGGCTTGGGCATTGTGACCTCGCCGAATCGCGACTCGTACCTCTTGAGGTTCTCCGACATCGCGCTGCACAGGGCCTTGAAGTGGGCGGGCGTCAGGACCACCTCGGCGACCACGTCCTTGCTCTGCGTGATGCCTCCGCCCGGGCCGGGCTGGGTTATCCACGTGTCAAAGAAGGTTACCCTAAATTCAGTTGCGGAATGGTTGACGAGGACGTCGGTCGAGAACACGGCGTTCTTGTCCCTCTTGATGTTTGCTTGGAGCTTCTTGTCTTTCTCCGCATCATGGCTCAAGCTGACATCGCCCCGCAAGAGGGGCGCCTTTTGTGCTTATTAGTCTTTGGAGCGGACCGGAGGGTTGGCGGGGGACTCAGATGACGGTGGCCTCACCGCACTTGGCGCAGATGGTCTTCGATCCCGGCCGGAGCTTCCTTGCCTGATCGGCATCGAGGATTCGGCTGCCGCATCTGCAGACGTAGCCCACGAGCCTGGCGGGGTTCCCCACGACCAAGGCGTGTGGCGGCACGTCGCGAGTGATCACGGATCCGGCCCCGGTCATTGAGTATTCCCCGACTGTGACGCCGCAGACCACGGTGGAGTTGGCACCGATCGAGGCCCCTCGTTTGACAAGGGTGGGCACTATCTCCCAGTGCTTTGAGAATGCCCTCGGGTACTTGTCGTTGGTGAACGCGACGTGGGGTCCGATGAAGACCTCGTCCTCGACGGTGACGCCCTTGAAGATCGACGCCCTGTTCTCGATCTTGACCCCGCTGCCGATGTGCACGTCAGCATCCACGTAGGCGCATTTGCCAAGTATGCAGTTGCGTCCGATCACCGCGCCCTCGCGGACCTGGGCATGGTGCCAGACCTTCGTTCCCTCCCCGATCTTCGCCTTCTCCGAGACGATTGCGGTTGGATGGGCAAAGTACGATTCCTTCAAGCCATGGCCTCCCGAGAAGCATTCGCCAAAGCCTTGTCGGCGTCCTCCTCCTTGTGTACGATGCGTTGCAGAGCACAGGCCACCAACGCAGGATTCCTGTCAAGCAGGACATTGCGGCCGATCACAAGGCCGGAGGCACCGTCAGAGATCGCGTCCCGGCTCCGCTCCAGGAAGGCTTTGATTGGCGCCTTCCCCCCGCCGAGCACCAACACCCGGGCGTTGACGGATTGCACGATGTCCCTGAAGCTTCTCCTGCGTGATGACCTTGAGGGCCCGTCAGGGTAGGGGATCTTCAGAGCTGGCACGGAGAAGTCGGCCGCGACTACTGCCGCATAGCGTATCCTGTCGGGGTGAAGGTCCACTTTCAACCTTCCGCGAACCTGGGTGCAGTAGAGGGGCTCCAAGACCAGGGGAAGGTCCCACCTCTCACAGATGTCGCAGATCTCCCCGCACATCTCAAGCTGATGGCTCGTCTCCGGCCTCGTTGGGTCGATCCGAAGCAGGAGCTTCGCCCCGTCCAGGCCCCACCTGACGGCCGTCTCGGGTCGCGCAACCAGCCTGTCGTCCCACTCGAATGCAGACCCCGAAAGGCCGGTGCGGTTGAGGGATAACAGCAGTCCCCTCTCTGACAAATCCCTGGGATGCGAGGCCATGAGCTGGCGCAAGGGCTCCTTGGTGGCAACCAGGGCATCTGCGAAGCGGAGGACGGAGATGAGGTTGGAGCTCAGGCGACCGAAGTCCTCCAGGCCATTTTGAACGCCGCGCTGGCGATGGTCCGCGGCGATCATCAGGCTTCTGCCATCCTTTCCGAAGATCCTAGCCAGCCGGTTAACCATGCCCACTCGATGGTTCCAGGATTCCTCCGGCTGCGTCAGAACGGATCACGTCTCGAGGTTTCTGGATTCGCGGTAGAACTCGTAGAAGTCGGGATAAACCGCTGCCATCTTCTCATAAATTGCCTTGAAGAGCGCGTATCCCTTCCTATAGACCGCGGCGTTCCTCGGGTCGGGGTCCACCGTCTGCTTCTGGGGCAGCCACGAGTGGATGACGTCTGGGTCTGCCTCCTTCACACCAACCGCCCCGATTAGCGCGTCCCCGTAGGGCGTGCCTGGAAACTCGGCCATGAAGTCGACCTTCATCTCCAGAACGTCCGCAAGGATGGATCGCCAGACCGGCGACTTGCTGCCGCCATCCACGAGTAGGGTGGGCCTATCCAGGGTCATTCCCGACTGCAGCGCCTGCTCAACGTTCCACTTGTGCAGGTACGCCGCTCCCTCCAGAACGGATCTGTATATCGATCCAGCGCCGTGAAGATGCCTGACGCCGAAGAAGCCTCCGGTTGCGGCGGTGTTCCAGATTGGGGTCCTCTCTCCCATGAGGAACGGGTGGAAGATGATGCCGAGGCTGCCCGGGGGAACCTTGCCCGCTAGCTCGTCGAGCTCCTTGGGCTTCAGTTGGCCGCCGAGGTTGGTCCGAAACCACGGGTCCACCGCCCCGCCGGGGTAGGCTCCTCCCCCGAATGAGTAGATGAGATCCTTTGATCGTACCGCGTGTGGGTAGTTGATGAGACGCTTGGCGAACGCCGCCTTCCCGGGGTCTTGCAGGATGCCCCAGCACCAGCTGGTTCCCGTCATCAGCCCGTTGAAACCAGCCTCCACTCCACCGGTTGCCACCAGTGAGACGGGGGCATCTATTCCGCTGGCCACGACCGGGGTCCCCGGACGAACGCCGATCGCTCTTGCAGCCTCCGCGGAAACCTCGCCGACGACATCGTCCGATGAGACCAGATCGCCGAAGATCCCGGGCTCCAGCTCGATGTCCTTGAACTCCGCGGATACCCTCTTGCGCGCCGACTTGGTGAGCATTGCCAGCACTTCCTCGGATATCCGGTATCCACGTATGTCGAAGACTCCGGCGAAGTTGCCCATCGAGCAATAGTCCGTCACCACCCTGCCGGTGAGCTTCTCGATGACATAGCCGTTCGGGGTGACGAGGTATTTGGTCTTCTTGAAGAGGCGCGGCTCGTTCACCATGAACCAGAACATCTTGGTATAGCCGTAGTAGGAGTGAACGGTGTGATTGCCTGAAACCCCGCCGAAAACCTCTTCGCCGATCTCCTCCCTCAGGATGTCGCACTCCCTGAAGGCCCTCTGGTCCAGCCATATCATGCACGGCCTGATCGGCTTCATCTCCCCGTCAACCGGTATGCCCGATCCGCCGTAGAGGCCGGAGAAGCAGACCGCACCGATGTCCTTGGGATCCAGCCGGGACTTCTTGACCACCTGGATGGAGGTGGCCTTGACGGCCTCCCACCAGGGGTTGGGCCATTGTTCCGCCCCATTCGGGTGCTCCTTTGGGACGGTGAACCCCGGCTTGTAGTCGACCGAACTTTCGGCTACGATTCTGCCAGTTCCGACATCGACTATGATGGCCTTGGTGCTCCCGGTGCCTATGTCACCCGCAAGGACGAACATTTCGCACCCACCCAGCAGTGGAGGGAGAGGTTCAACTCCCAATACGGGATAAAAGTCTTTCTCGGATCGATCGGCCGCACCCGATCCGTCCCGGGCAGCGTGCAATTGGACCATGCGAGGCTAGCTGAACGGCTCGTGCCGATCGCCGAAGGAGGGGCTAAGAGTTAAGAGAAGGCCTTGCGGCAGCGGGGGGTGGTCGATGGAATTGTCCTCCCAGATGGGAAAGGAGATTCGGCTGTCGAAGTTCCTTGATCCCTCTGGGCCGCCAGCGATCGTTGTGAAGGCCGATCAGGGCCTCGCCGTTGGGCCCATAGCCGGCCTGAAGGACATGGAATCGGGGCTTGCCGCCATCATCGCGGCGGGCGTCGACGGGGTCGTCCTCAGCCCCGGGCAGGCCGGCAGGCAGGCGCATCTCTTCAAGGGCAGGCGGGCCCCGGCGCTGTTGGTCAGGTCCGACTGGTCCAACGTTGCTAGGAATGAGTCCTTTCCGCTGCCATGGAAGAGGATGACCCACGTTGCGGTCGCAGGGGCCAAGCACGCCGCGTTCCTGGGAGCGCAGGGGATCGTTGCCAGCTTCTACGTCGGCTACAGGGACGATGAGGATGAGGCTGACAACCTTGAGGCGGTCTCGCAGCTGGCTGCTGAGTGCTTCCAGTATGGCCTTCCCCTCCTGGTCGAGGCACTGCCCGTGGGCGAGCGCGTCACCCAGCACAACTACCTGGACTCTCTGAAGATGTCAGGAAGGATGTCGCTTGAGGCTGGGGCTGACGGAATCATCGTGCCGTACGCGGGCGCCAGGTCCTCCATGCGTGAGGTGGTTGAGGCCGCTGGCGCGGCCCCCGTGCTTCTCCTGATTGCTGATGTACTGGATGCGAAGTCGGTCTCCGAATCTGTGCGGGCTGGGGCCAAGGGCGTGGTAGTCGGAGGTGCGTCCTTGGGGGAGGCTGCGCAATCGTCGATCGGGGAACTGTCGAAGCTTCTGGGCCGGGGTGCATGAGGGTTGATGAGCGGTCCCGGCAAGGAGATACGACTCAGCAGGATCATCGATCCCAGCGATGCCCGCGCCGTCGTGATCGCGGCCGACCACGGCTACATGCTGGGGCCCATAAAGGGGGTGATCGATCTCGGCAGGACCATCGCCTCGGTCACGGAGGGCGGGGCGGACGGCATACTGGTCAGCCCAGGCCAGGCCGCCAAGATCGGATACCTCTTCAGAGGCAAGGACCGGCCCGCGATGCTCGTGAGGGCGGATTGGACCAATGCCTTCAGATCCAAGACCTACACGCTTCCATCCAGGCACGTTCAGCACAGGTACATGACTTCGCCCAGGCAGGCCATGGCCCTGGGTGCGGACGCGATCGTCATTTATTTTTTCGTTGGCTACGCAGACGACCAGGAGGAGGCCCAACACGTATCGAGGGTGGCCAGGTATGCGAGGGAATGCGAGGAGATCGGGCTGCCCCTGATAGTTGAGCCGATTCCGCTGGGCGAAAGGATAACCGGCGCCAACTACAACGAGTTGGTCGGCATATCCATTAGGATGTCGGCCGAGATCGGGGCGGATGCCATAAAGGCTCCCTACACCAACGACGTGGAGATGTACAGGGACGTGGTTAGATCGGCCGGGATCCCGATCCTGATCCTCGGCGGGGCCAAGTCCAAGACCCTAAGGGACGCCCTTGAGGTGGTTGAGGAGGCCCTGGAGTCAGGCGCGCGGGGCACGGTCTTCGGCCGCAACGTTGTCCAGGCCCCAGATCCCGGGGCCATGGTCAGAAGCATCTGCCAAGTCGTGCACGGGCGCAAGTCTGCAAGGGAGGTGACCCGCCCGGTCGCCGAGGGGAAGATGAAGCTTAGGGTCTCGCGCCCGCGGGATTGCACGGGATGCCACATATGCGAGATTGCCTGCAGCGCGGCCCATGGGGCCGGATACGGCCTGGAGTCAGCTAGGCTGTTCGTGCGGCCCAGCCGTGACGGGTTCCGGCCCGTGGTGTGCACCCAATGCCTCAAGTGTGTGGAGGCCTGCCAGAGGCGGGCGCTTGCCGTGGATTCGAAGCTGGGCTGCGTGGTGCTGGATGCTTCGAAGTGCAACGGCTGTGGCGACTGTGCCGAGGCGTGCCCGGTTGACGTGGTGAGGATGGACCAGGGCAGGCCGCTGTTCTGCGACCTTTGCGGGGGGATTCCCGAGTGCGAGGAGTGGTGTCCCAGGGAGGTCCTGGCCTCGGTTCGTAGGTGATGGGTCTGCCGCGTGACTGGAAAGGGTTCATGGGGCGGCTGCTGTCAGCCGATCTTTCAGAGGGATCATTTGCTGGTCAGGAGTTGGACCTCAAGGTCGTCCGGCTGCTGCTGGGGGGGAAGGGCCTTGGGGCCTACCTTCTGTATTCCCGCCTGAAGCCGGGAGTCGATCCTCTTTCGCCCGGCAACATGCTCCTTTTCCTGACCGGGCCGCTGACGGGAACGATCGCGCCGGGGAGCAATCGCTTCTGCGTCGTTACCAAGAGCCCCCATACCGGGACCTTTCTGGACGCTCACTGCGGAGGCGCATTCGGCCCATCGATCAAATACGCCGGCTATGACGGGACAGTCATCCAAGGCAGGGCCGAGGAACCATGCATGCTGGTGGTTGATGGTGGTGGGCCGAGGCTCATGCCTGCCGGGGACCTTTGGGGGATGACCACGATGGCCTGTCAGGCCAAGCTCGATCGCCTGCTTGGGCCCGGATACGGCAAGGTCGTCATAGGGCCCGCCGGGGAGCGGCTGTCCACCATAGCTGGCATATTCAGCGGCACGCGGGCGGCGGGCAGGGGCGGGTCGGGAGCGGTAATGGGGTCGAAGAATCTGAAGGCCGTCTGCATCAAGGGTTCGTCTCGCGCAATAGAGGTGGCGGACCCCGCTGAAATGCGGAAGGCATGCTGGACGGCCCACCGCATGATCCGGATGAACGAGACCACGGTTCGGAGCATGCCGGTGGAGGGTACCTGCAACATCCTCGAGACGGTCAACGAGGCGGGCGCGTTGCCCACGCGGAACTTCCAGGCCGGGAGGTTCGAGGGCGCGGAGGCTCTCTCGGGCAGTCGCTGGAGGGAGGAGATGTGGGTCCGCGACGCTGCCTGCTTCGGTTGCTCGATCGGGTGCAGCAAGATCTCGTTGGTCCGCGAGGGAAGGTTCAAGGGTGAGTCGACGGAGGGGCCTGACTACGAGACGGTTTGGGCCTTTGGCCCTCAGTGCGGGAATTCGGACAAGTCGCTGATAGTACACTTGGAGAAGCTGTGTGACGACTACGGCATCGACACGATAAGCGCTGGCAACATAGTCGGGTTCGTCATGGAGATGTACGAGAGGGGCATGATCAGGCCCGAGGAGATCGGGGGGACCAAGCCCTCCTGGGGCAGCCCCGAGGCCATGGTGAGGATGGTTGAGGCCATGGGGAGCATGGACGAGCTCGGGTCCAGACTGTCAAGGGGGGTACGGAGGCTGAGCGAGGAGCACCCCGGTTCCAGCGGCTTCGCGATGCACGCCAAGGGCCTGGAGTTGCCCGCCTACGCCCCGAGGGCATCCAAGGGCATGGCCCTCGCCTACGCCACCTCGGACAGGGGCGGATGCCACCTCAGGGGCTATCCTGCGATGCAGGAGCTGTTGGGGATGCGCGGGGGGGCCGACCCTTTGGAGACGAAGGGGAAGGCCCAGCTGGTCATCGACAGCCAGGATGAAATCGCCGTAGTCGATTCCTGTGACATCTGCCTGTTCGGCACCTTTGGGTTCACCTTAAGGGAAGTGTACCGGATGGTGAACGCCGCCACCGGCTATGACTTCGAGAGCGCTGCTGATCTGAAGATGCTCGGGGAGCGGATATTCAACCTCACAAGGCTGTTCAACGCGAGGGAGGGCTTCCATCGGAAAGATGACACCCTGCCGCGCAGGTGCCTGGAGGAGCCGATGCCCAGCGGGCCCGCGAAGGGCCACGTTGTGGAACTTGACTCGATGCTGAACGAGTACTATTCCATCAGAGGATGGGACGAGAACGGGAGCCCAACGAAACCGAGAATCCGTCGGCTGGGTCTCGATGCGATGCTCGGCGAGGCGCCGTGATACGCCTTCCCCGGGATTTGGGCGTCACGGCCGTCTTGCGCCCGATCTCACGCAGGCATCGATTCCGTCCCTGCCGTCTTGAGAGCACACCAAAATTCCACAACAAATGACCAAAATGCGGCCAGCTTGTGGGAAAAATTTAAATGTAGGCGATTTTTATGCAACATTTCAGCCATCAATCTGAAACATACGGAAAAGGTGGGCCATTGGTTGTGGCCTATGCGATCAGCAGGTTGGTTGTGTATGGCTAGGACGTCTGAAAGGCTGGGAACGGGCGTTGAGGGTCTCGATGCGCTCCTGTGTGGAGGATATCCTGACCACTCCACGATACTTGTTAGCGGGTACCCTGGCACTGGCAAGACCCTTTTGGGGAGCCACT
>Ga0172366_10003125_pt1 | contig 13031 bp, 13 predicted proteins | sample LakKivSesite69cm_FD_114533 | JGI IMG/M metagenome (GOLD analysis project Ga0172366, IMG submission 114533) | Sediment microbial communities from Lake Kivu, Rwanda - Sediment site 69cm | ecosystem: Environmental > Aquatic > Freshwater > Lake > Sediment | place: Rwanda: Western Province, Lake... | reverse complement strand
CTCTTTACCAGTACGTTTTAAGTGACAGCGGGGCAGAAGCATTGAGACTCAGCCTTCTGGCGCACGACATCTCTGGGAATTTCACTAAAGAATAATCTAGAAGCTTTTTTTAAATAAAGCATTATAAAGTATGTTTTTTATTAAATTCAGAGGAGTGGTGCATAAGTGATTATAAAAATGCGCGAGGATCAGGATAAGGTCAAGATCGTAAAATTGAAAGAGGATTGAAAAAAGCTAAAAATCGATAACACCGTTATCAATTCCAAATCCTAATCGTAACCAACAGGCGATTGCAAATTATGCAATGGAAGTTTGTGCACGAATAATAGAGCATATAATGTTTATGAGACGAACGGTTACTATGTCGTTGGTCGTCTACCTAAAAACGTTTTCAAAGGCGGAAAATACATCGATTCCATAGTAATGACAAAGGAATTAAGTTAAGATAAAAATTTAATTCAAAACCCAAAATTCTATAACTAATTAAATTAGTAACAAACTAAAGATGCGAAAGCATGAACCGATGTAAGAAATTCTCTTTATGGTTTATAACTGCTTCAAAATCCCCTGCTCGATGCCAACTGTCGCTTAAATCACTGACCGTACACTCGCAGTTCTTCAATCGAGTTATAAGGTCTTGACGTTTTTCATATGAATTATCTAGTTTCACTAAGAAAAGACCGCCCCAATCAGTCAACTGCCGAAGTTGACCTAATTCAACTAATATCGTTCTCTTATGGAATCTCCCTCCCATCGCCATACCTGCTTCAAAAATCACATTTAATCGAGCTTGTGGCGTGAATTTTGTATCATGAATTAGATCACCAGTTTTTCTAAATGGTTTTCGCAAACAACCAAGATCATCAGGAGTCATGAGAACCACGACTGCTTGAGCAATGGAAAAAGCATAGTCTAACACTTCTCCTACATATGGAGTTACTTGTCCACTCTGAAGCATGGCTTCCGCCAAGTTAATTGGATTTAGATCGAGCGACCTTAAAAAAGAGAACATGGAATCTCTAGCTTTCAAATTCCTGCCATGTACCACAAAAACTGTCTTGCGTATATTGGCATTTATTTGTTGGGGTCGCTGAATTTCTCCACGCAGGCTTTCAGTGAAGACTTCCTCAGGGTTTTTTGGGATTCTTCCAGCGTCTCTTAGCCTTTCCACTATAATCCGAGCGGAATTCAACACATCTACGCCAATTGGACTAATATACAGTGTTTTGTAAGCAGAAGATGAATGAACCTGTTCAATAGTATCAAAATCTAATAAATCTTCAATGTAAGCGAGGAAAATTTTCTCGACAGCTTCCTGAATTCTTGTAGGCTCTCCCTGCAACAATATTGAGATGCCCCAGTTATGTAAAGGAGAACCCTTATGGAGCCTCTTGCCTTCTGGCAAAGTCTCTTCATAAACTCTCATTGTCTCATAATATTGCCTGAACAAAGATTCAGCATCTCTGAAGTTCCTTGCGTCCCATAATGGCTGAATTCTGGCAACAATTTCATTAATCTGGGAAGTCAATTCTGGTGGATCGGGGACCACGTAATTTCTTGTCATACCAAACGACCGAAACTATGCTTTAATTGATTTAAAAGAATTCACTATTGCTGATTATCTTCGACTTCTAGCAAATTATAGTTTAGGCGATTTTTAGAAAGAATTTTAAAATAAACTAAAGCACCTATGTGCTATTTGAGTTTTTTGGCATTCTTCATATATTTCATAAAGATTGGTCAAGTCTTCTTATGATCTCTGCAACTTCTTTGCCTTTCTCTGTTAAACTGTATTCAACTCTAGGAGGTCGTTCGTCGATTACTTTTCTGCTAATAATTCCCTTCTTTTCCAATGACTTCAACATGTCTGCGAATGTTTGCCTGCTGACCACAAAACCTTGCTTATACAACTCATAATATCCCGTCTTGCCTTTTACATGCAAATGGAGTATTGTTTCGATAACGCCTTTTCCGAACAAAAACCGTGTCTTGGCAGTCAATTTAGTAAATCTCAATATGAGAAAAGAGCATGTTTTTGAAAAGGAGAATACACTGTTTACCGTACAATGTATTAAAATTTATATTCTCACGATCATAATTATTAAAATGATTAATATTGTCTAGAAAAGAGAAGGATCTTGAGCAAATTTATCGTCTTATGGTCGGAAAGTTGGGGCAGTTGAGCAAAGGCGACGCTTTTGTCAAAACAATGGAAGAGAATAGGAATTTTAACTACAAAGGGAAAGATGACGGTTACTTTTTTGAGAAGATGACGCAGGCAGTTTTTGAGAGTGGTTTGCGTGCTTCATCGTGGGAACCGCATAGAAAAGGCATAGAGGAAGCTTTTTGTTATTTTGATGTAAACAAAGTCGCTATTTTTGATGATAGGGATGTAGATAGAATTCTTGCCAGTAATAGTGTGATTCGTAGGAAACCAAAGATTGAGGCAGTCATCTACAATGCGGGAAAGATAGATGATCTAAGTCAGAAGCATGATGGTTTTTGGAAATGGATAGACAGCGAAGTGACTAGAGAAGGAGAATTGACTTTTCCAGAACCTGAACTGATAGAAAAGATCCAAAAAACCTTCAAATGGCTGACAGGCATAAATGCTTACTACTTCTTGAAGCTTTGCGGTGTAGATGTTGTCAAGCCAGACTTGAATGTGCGTAGGATATTATTTAGGCTTGGTTTGACTGAAAGTGACAAGAATAACAGGAAAACGTGGAGTCAGATACAAGACGTCGGAAGAAGGATTTCAAAAGCAACCAGAGAGAGGATCATAAACATTGATTATGTCATCTATCTCTATGGTAGTGGTGGAGTCCAATTTTTTGATCATCCGATCTGTACTATTAAACCAAAGTGTGGAGAATGTCCGTTAACAGATTTCTGTAACTGGTATAAGAGCCAAAGAGGAAAACAAGAATGAGTAAGAAAATTAGGCACAGAGTAAGCGATATCGATTTGTGGAATTACCCGTCACAGCCAAAAGTGACGAACAGAAAATGTCCCAAGTGCAGTTCAAGTGAGGTCTACTTGAGCGGGACATTTCTGAACAAAGAACAAAAAGCATGGATCAGATGCAAAGAATGTAACTATGAATGGCAAGAGAAATCATCAGAAGTGGAAATTGAATAAAAGTTATGAGCTTATTTAGGTCTGACTCGAGGTTCCTACTCAATCAAAGCCAGACACCGCTCTGTTTCTTGTTCTAAATCCTGCCATTTATCTCCAGTTGCTTCTTTAAGTTTGCTTATATCATAGGATTCAAACTCATCATATTCCCAGAAGAGCTCATGAATTATTATGAGGCTGAAGTCTTGATCGATTTTGAAACCAAACTTACTTTTATGTTCCTCAATTTTCTTATTGAAAATTTCGGAGTATAGCCTTTTACATATGTCATTTATGTAGAGATAGCCTTTAGCAGTATCGGATTTTACCCTTGTGTCTATTAAATCAAGATTCTTCATTGTATTCACCATTCTATCTTGGATAATTGTGTAGTCTCTAGGATGAGCACCTGCAAGAAATTGTGATATCATAAAAGGTCCCATGCCCTTTATGTGAAGTTCACTTGAGGTATCGAAAAGGATATCAAGATTTTTTTCTGCATCTCCCTTAAATTCTCTCACGAACCTTAAAAACGACTTAACTTTTCTAAAATTGTTGTCAACTTCTGAAAAAATTTTTTTAATGTTTGCTGGTCTCTCGCACATAATATGATCATTAAAGGCATCCCTGAACTCACTCGGTGTAAGAGAATTTAATTTGTCATGAACGAGATTATGAATACACTTTATTGAACTATAATGCCAAGCAATATCACTTCTAAGCGAGTATCCACTTTTACTTAAATAATGTTTGCCAACTGCTATCATATCGAAATAATTATCGATTCTTGTGAAGAGTTCATTATATTGACTTATCTGCTTCTTTCCTTCTGTACTTGGTTTTTCGCAAAGGATATAGCCTGGTTTAAATCTTGTATCTTTTGTCGCCATCAAATGCTTCTTGTCAGGGATTGGTATAGTATTAATTCTTATATAAGCGCCTGTTGGTCTTCTTTGATAGAATAAATAATTTTCCCCGTTGGTTACCATAAAGTATTGTGCGTCTAAGAGCTTAGAATAGGAATCCGTCTGGGCTAATGTTTCGTTTAGGTTATTAAGGGTGGGTTTGACTTCAACGACAAAATAAGGAACTGCTACATTATTCTCGTCAACAAACATTGCAACGATATCAGCCCATTTTACTTCAGTGCCGACCTGTACTGGGACTCTTCCATACTGAGTTATCAGATACTTAGGCCATCCTAGAAATTTTTCTAGGTAGGGAATAACCTTATTTTCAGCAATTTCACTCTCAATCATTTATAATCCTTCTCTTTTAGATCTAAAAATTAGATGATACTCATAAAACTTCTCTAAAATCTAGCCAAGCTTTTATAATACTAATTGGAAATTCTCCATTTAGAACATACTTTGTTCCTTCTTTTCTTATGAAATCGCATTCTTTCAATAGGTTTAGGACAGCATAGTACTGGTTTAGTGAGCAGTTGAGCTTGGAGCAAGTCTGTTCCCTAATCTCTTTGCTCGTTTCTAAACCTCCCTCTCTAATCTCATTTGCTAATGTCCTGCCTATATTTATATAATCTGGGGTTTTTAACGCCATTTCCACGATTTTTAGTAACTCCTTCATATTTACCACCCAAATTTTGGTTATAGCAAAAATGCACCCGCCATACCCTAATTTGCCAATTTTCATTTTTGGCTCAGGAACAAAATGAGTACTATTTCAATAGAGAAGTAATATCAAACGATCCTTTAGATTCCTGAATAGCATCATTTGAGTTTAGACCAAAATTCCTACTTCAGTCGCTTGAGAATCGCTGGCTACTTCAGTTTTTTAACTTTGAGGACTGCTTCAGTTTCGCTTTCGCACTGTGGCTGTGTACCGCTCAATCGTTCCTGCGCTGTTGCTACCTCTTTGTAATGGTCGTCCTTAGCTTCAACGTTTCCCGAAGGCACCTCTTCCTTTTGAACCTGAACCTTTTCCGTTTCACCTTCAACATCTGCCCTTCTTTGTTCCGCCAACTCTCTCATTCTCTCTTGATATTCTTGCAGTTCCTTTATCTCCGCTTTTGACAATCTAGGTGGACTTTCCGTTTGTCGTTGTTTTAAAACTGACTTTCCTATACCCATAATCTTTCACCTCCTCCGACTTTATTCCCACTCCTCCTTTTCATACACACCGCCTCAGAAAAGTGGCTGGTTACTATACATCTCGGCCTAAAATTCTATGAGTCGCTATGGCAACGTCTTCAGCCGTGATTGTCTCTCTTTCCTTAAAGCTTGGAGGATGAGGAGAATTATGTGCTATGAGAATAGATTCTTCAGCGATCTTCGTAGATGCTTCTTCTAAAATCCTAATCATCTCCTCAACAGCAGATTTATTAGCTCTCTTTACTCCGGCTTTGCCTAGAATTCGTCTGACTGCTAGGAATGGAAAGCCTTCTCTCCTAAACTCGTCTACTCTTCTAACTTCCAATCAAATCCCTCGCTTCAATCTCACTAATTCTCGCACCAAAATTATCGAACGCCCTCTTGATGTGAGTGAAATTCATTCCCTGCCCTTTTACGTGAACAACGCCATTCTTTAAGAGCAGTTGGATGGCTTCATCAAAATCAAATCCGTATCTTTTGATTAAAATCCTAAAATTGTAATCCTTTTTCAACTCATCCAAATCTACCCACTTAAATTCTGGTAATGCTCTTAAAAATGCTTTAAGGGCATAATACTTGTACCAAACACGTAATTCTTTTAGATCCTCCGTCAATTTTTCTGACTTTTTCAAGTCATAGTATGTGACGTGTTTGTTGAATTGTTCTGCCTTGTTTATCTTTACGGTTGGGAACCCAGCCTTCGTCAATTTATTGAAACTGAACCAGAGGGATCCAACACTAATGCCTAATGCCTCATTCATTTCAGCAAAATTGCTATAACCATGTTCTTCGAGGTAGAGAACGACACGAGCCACAAACGGATTTCTGGCGATATCCTTGATCACGTGATTGCTGGAAAATGGAATTACGTCTCTTAAGTCACTAGCCGGCTTAACTTCTTCGACTCGTAATTTCCTGATTTCTATCTCTTCTCTTTCAGAGTGTTCTTCTACGTCCCTTAATTTATCCTCAGGAAGAAATTCTTCCAATTCATCTTCGATTTCATTACCCAATTCAATTTCATTTTCTTGCTCTTTATCCCCATCTTCTCCCTTAACTACTGGCAAATCATCGTTAATTTGTTTCTTTGTCTGTTTTTCTTTTTCCTCAGAGTCGAACTCGAACCTCAAACTTTTTTCACCTTCCCACCGCTTTTTTGGAAACCATAAACTAATACTTTGATTGAAGGTTTGTTTCCACTTACCACTGCTCCTTTCATCTGCCCTAAGCCAAAAAATCCGACCAGTCTTTGCGTCGCTTCATAGGAGTAAAATTATGGCTATAAAGGATATATCGAGTAACGTAAAATCAATGCCTCCCATATTATAAAATAATTATATATAACTTTTGAACAGTAATTATCATTTATTTTTTCGGCTCCTTGTTTTTTCCAGAAATTCTGGAAGCTTTGTCAAATCTATTCCCGCTCCGCATTTTGGACAATGTATTAGGGCAGCAGTTGTAGGAGTTAAATACGAAGTAGTCGGTTCTGAAGTTTGAATTTTAGAGGATTGTACAGGTTCAGGTTCTTTTATACGCTCTTCAATTATTTCCCTTGCCTTCTCTACCGGAACACGTTGGTCTTGAAGTTCTTGGAGTACCCTATCTGTTTCAGTTTGCGGCGTTGGAGGACCAGGAGGGATTGGAATAGAAGGAGCAATCTCATTAAATATTCTATTTTCGATTTCAGTCATTTTTCTTTTAACAAAATCCTTAACAGTTACGTGAGTTAAACCACCATCAAGACTTAATCTCAAATCCAAGTCCCGTAAGACTTCATTTAGGTCTTGAGGTTGTTCTATTAGTTTCAGAAGTGTTATCAAATCGTCTTTTGTTAATTTACTAAGGTCTTTATAATTTGACAAATGTTGTTTAAGTGGAACTATTTTCACATAATTACTGATTGTTTCTTGGGTAGTATCTTCGCCCCTTCTGCTTAACCATTGTGCCAACTGCTTCTGAGTCATGTTCATTTGTTCCATCATTTTTTGATACATTTCGCCTTTCTGAAATTGGGTTAAATCTTCTCGTCTAAAACTCGTGTATGCATACTCGAAAATTTCTTCTTTGGTCAAATATGGTATGTAATTGACCGAAACCGTTTTTATATTTACGTCCGGCTTTTTGGCAGTTTCATAACGCTGATTACCATCTACTATTTCTTTTTTGGTTTGGTCTGTCAGGCAGTCAGTTACTAACAAAGCATGTTTAATGCCATCCCTTTTTATGCTTTCAATTGTCTCCTGAGTCGGTTGTCTGTGCGGCAATACAGTTGAAGGCACAAGTTGCTCTATAGGGAAATTTGGTATGAATCTCTCTGGTTCTCTAAATACTAATTTAGGCGTCTCAAATTTTTCTTCATAAGAAAAATTGAGGTCAAGTGTTTCATCATTTTCTGAACTCATTATTCTATCTCCTTTCTTTTTCAAATCATAAAATATCAATTGTTAGTTGATGATTGTAACAATAATTTGGATTTTTGATGTGCTTTAACTGTAGAGATGTTTGGGTACACATCTCGTTACTTCACGTTTTTTTGCTTGACATATCATATTGGTATAATATATATTATAAGTTCGTGTTACTTAAATATTTAGGTCAGAAAAAAATGATTCACTTTAACAGCATTTCTTAAAATACGGAAGATAAAGATGTATTTGAATGAATTTTTATGAAACTTAAATAGTTCGAAATATCCGCCTATTGATATTTGGCGACAAATATTTGGACAAATACTAATCATCTGGTGTCAATTCTTGTTCTGCTGTATTGCATAATTCGTAGCAATCACATTCTAAGCAGCATGAAGCGAGAGAATTAATCTCTTCTTTGTAAATATTAGTTATTTTATCCTTGATTATCTGAATTTCTTCGGTCAAATCTCTTATCCTTTGACAAGCTATCTTAGGGGCTGTTCTTTCTTCTCCACCTCTCCCTGCCCTTAATCTGTTTTCAAGTTCTCGGATACTTATTTTTTCATGGTAGGCCAATGAAGCCCATTGTATTTGTTCTTGAGGAGTTAATGAAAACTCGGTATTTAGTAAAACTCTACCATGCTCTGGCGTGATTTTCCTTTGTGCGATGAGAGTTTGTACTTCTAGGGGCAAGTTTAACAATCTAATTCTGTTAGAAATATAGCCTTGACTTTTGTTTATCATCATTGCTATGCCCCACTCTGAGGTAGGTATATTGTCTCGCCAACCTCTATAGTGTTGTGCCTCTTCAATAGGATTGAAATCCTTCCTATGCAAGTTCTCAATGGCATGCAGTTTGTAGGCATTCTCATTGTTTATATTTTTCACTATACATGGAAGAACCGACATTCCAACAGAGGTTGCCGCTACATAACGCCTATAACCACATATTATCTCATACCTCTGAATCTGGATCAGAGACCGATCTTCATTAAAATGGTGTTCTATTGGTAACGGTCTGACCAATAAAGGCATTATCATTGTGGAATCCCTAATAGATCGTCTTAACTCTGAAACGTCTCCTACATCTCTCGTGAACAATGGAACAAGCAAATCACTTCGTATGGGTTGAATTTCTCCTAAGACTCTTGTCAGATCATTGATCAAATTCGCCTTATTTCTACGATATGTCTGTCTATCATTAACTGTACGGTCAAATTGTAACATTAGTCTATCAAATTCGGTTGCTGCTCCCCATCCTATAATCATTGCAATTTGATGCTCATACCATGCTCTAAGCCATCTTTTATGTTTAGCACGCATTTTTAGGCCTCTTTAATAAACTATTATCGTATAATATCTCACAAAAAATGGACAGGTTTTTACTGAGCACCTCTATGCCCATTGGTGTAAACAGAAAGGTACAGCGTTCTTCAGTTGCTAAATTATCGACTGCTTTAACGACCCACCGGAGCTTATGCCAATTTAACTCAACATCTGCTTCAATTTCTTCCAATCCATTTCCTTCTCTACTTTTTTTGGTGAGGAAGAAATTAAAAAGCGGGATGCTGGTCCTCTATTGGACGCTCATGCGCCCCACCGCTGGCACTTAAACTAGTACCTACTAATTCAAAGTCAACCCTCCCCACTTTTATATTTTTTGGAATTTCGGTTATATTGTGAATGTACTCAAACTTTGCTGTGTTTCTTTTCTCAACAAAATCTTCTGATATTTTTAACTCAAGTTGAGATAAAAATTTATTTAATACTCTGACGCTTTAATTATTATTACATGTTCTTTAATGAGTAAAAATTTTTTTTCATCACGGAACCAAATAGTTTAAGAAATATTCTGATAAATTAAATAACATAAAGATACTATCGTGTGCAAGAGAGGACTAAAAACGAAGGTACTTGATCTTTTTTGCGGGATGGGCGGATTTGCACAAGGATTCAAATCTGCAGGTTTTAGAGTCACTGGCGTTGATATTTCTGAGCATGCCGGCAAAACATATGAGTTGAATAACATTGGCATATTCAAATACGTTGATCTTTCGCGTTGTTTTATCCAAGGGGATTACGACGTAATTATTGGTGGTCCTCCATGTAAACCATGGTCAGCAGTAAATACGATCCGAAGAGGTAAGAAACATCGCGATTATGTTTTGATCTCAAGATTCTTTAAGCATGTAGAACTTATTCAACCCAAAGTCTTCCTCTTGGAGAATGTACCTCTACTAGCTGCAGAAGAGAAACTTGACCAAATCATAAAGGAACTGAGTAATATGGGATATTCGACGCAGGCTAAAGTAGTATCTTACAGCGACTACGGGGCACCAACGAAACGGCATAGATATATGCTCTTTGGGACAAAACTAGGCAGTGCTGAAATGTTCTTCGAACGCCTGAAAATGCACACAAGTCGCTATAAATCCGTAAAGGATGCTATTTGGAAACTAAGAGATGTAGAAAAGGGTGACTTTCCCGATCACGTTTGGCCTGAATTAAAAACGATCGACAATTATCTGGAAAACTACAAGAGCAATAAGTTCGGATGGTATATTCTGAAATGGAACGAACCTGCACCATCCTTTGGAAACATAATGAAAACTTACATACTACATCCTGATGCATTTAACGGCGGAAAATCTACCCGCGTTATTTCGGTGAGAGAAGCCCTTCTGATAATGGGCTTCGATGAGTGTTTCCACTTTCCTGATGGGCTTGGCCTTGGGGTTAGATATCAAATGATTGTTGATTCAGTCAGTCCTGTATTTTCCTTTGCTGCTGCTAAAGTAGTAAGAGAATTGATTAATCATTGAAAGGCGAATTAGTTTGGAGCGTTCTGATCTTGCTAAAAAACTTCTTGAATGGTGGGGTAAGAACAAACGAGTTTTTCCGTGGAGAGAAACAAACGATCCTTATCGTGTAATAGTTAGCGAGATTTTGCTACATAGAACAAAGGCTAACCAAGTTGTACCAGTATATAACGAATTTATTAAGAAATTCCCAACGATTGGGGCACTGGCAGAGGCTTCTTTTGTTGAAGTAAAAGAAACAGTTTATTCCTTAGGATTACTTTGGCGAACTAAAGCTCTTTATAAAATGGCTCAAGACGTTGTAGCCAGATTCAAGAATGAAATACCTATTCAAAGAGAAAAATTAGAATCTTTACCAGGAATCAGCCATTATATTGCTTCAGCAGTCAGATGTTTCGCTTTTGGTTATGCTGAAGTTTTACTTGATACAAACACGGTCAGGATAATCGGACGGATTTTTGGAATCAGATCTTCTGATAGCTCTCGACGTTGTAGAACCTTTCGAAAACTCTATGAATTTATTCTTGATAAAGATAATGCGAGAAATTTCAATTATGCCATGCTTGACCTTGGTGCCCTTGTTTGCTTACCAAGAGAACCTTTTTGTAATATATGCCCTATAATCTATATATGCATATTTGGTAGCCATAGGTTGGATAAATTGAAATGCGAGAAATATTTGTCACAGAGCTTATAAAAGAAGTGTTGGGGCCACGCGGTGGCATATACGAGATTTTGGACGAAAGTCCTGTTTCAGAATACATCACGGGAGTTCTTGCTCCGATTGTTGAAAAAGAGTACATTCCTCCAGAAATTGACAATGAGGCACAAATTCCAACTGAGGATACTCAAACTTATGAGGAAGAAATAGATGATATCGATGTTAATACGCCACCTCTCTTTTATCCTGCTCTTGATCCAAAAAGTAAGCCCTCAACTATGGGATTATCCTTTATTATAAGATCTGAAGTACCCAGAATAGACGTATGTTTAACTTGGGCTAGATATGAAGGATTTATTATTGAAGATAATAAGCCTCGATGGAAACGTAATCCACGATTTTCTATTTTCACACCTGAACTCAAGTCTACAATTCTGTGGTTTGATAACCAAGGAAAACAAACGGATGATCCGTCAAGAGCTGAAATTTCTTACCATCTAATCGTTAATAGCCAAAAAGAAAATTGCCATTTTGTACAGATGTATGTCGTAAATAGGATCAAGCCAAAAGAAGGGGAGATGATCACGGCAGATGACCATATTTTTCAACCTCAGATACGGGTATCTTGCGGGAATGGGACCAATCTAGTACCTGGCATCCGAAAAACTCCCCAAGGTGAAGAAGAGAAAGAACTTGAGTTCTTGTATAGAGAAAGACCGTTTTATTCAAGAGGGCATTTGTGCTCCGCTATTTGGAAGGATATTGACCCAGAGAATCACCCAGATTCAAATATCCAATTGGATTTTACCGAGTGTGTTCATGACGCCCCCTTCACGTGGCTGGATGGAGAGTTACTTTCTGACCTTGAGAGAGACCATTTTTCTATACCTGATGTGCGTACAGAATTTGTTCCAATGTATTCAATACCTTATCCTGAACTCGACTGGTCCGAAGATTATGAACAGCAAAAGCTAGTTCTGAATGCTTCTGAGCTCGCAGAAAAGTGGGACAGTGAAGACCTAATTTATGCGCTTTCTCCTCTTGTTCAGGGGTATGAGAGTTGGATAAACTTACTTGAGAAGAAAGTTGATTCACTAAAATCACCACAGAATATTATAGCTCGGAAAATAATTGGCGAATGCAGAACGGTATGCAATAGAATCAAGAGCGGAATTGATATTTTAAGTAAAGATTCTGACGCTAGACTCGCTTTTTGTTTTGCTAACAAAGCGGTCGATACCCAATGGAGATGGTCTAATAATTCTGGGTTCAAATGGCATCCGTTTCAAATGGCTTTCATATTGATGACGTTAGAGTCAATATTGAATAGAAGCTCTGATTTTAGGACTACTTGCGATCTACTTTGGGTTCCTACTGGTGCTGGAAAAACAGAGGCATACTTAGCTATTGCTGCTCTTACAGTTTCATACAGAAGGATTAAAGCGCTGAAAAAAGAGACACCTGAACCTACTGGTGCTGGAGTTTCCATAATTACTCGCTATACATTGAGACTTCTTACAATTCAACAATTCAGAAGAACCCTAAAAATAATGACAGCCTGTGAATCCCTTCGAGTTTACAATTTTCTTCAAAAAGGTAAACCCGTTGGTTGGAGACCTGAAAAATGTACAATTAGAGACAATTTCCTTTGGGGCTCAACACCATTTTCAGCTGGTTTGTGGGTTGGTGGAAGTGTTTCACCGAACAGCCTCTGGGATACATGGGGCGGAACTGAAAATATCCCAGGCGCACTTAATATCTTGAAGGGTAAAGAGGGAGAAGGCGAACCCGCACAGGTACTAAATTGCCCAGCCTGCGATACTATTCTCGCTGTCCCTGAAATGGGATTACAGCAGGGGAATCACGAAATACATCTTATCGTGAGTGTATCTAATGAAGGGCTTCTGCG
>Ga0172366_10003124_pt1 | contig 13033 bp, 11 predicted proteins | sample LakKivSesite69cm_FD_114533 | JGI IMG/M metagenome (GOLD analysis project Ga0172366, IMG submission 114533) | Sediment microbial communities from Lake Kivu, Rwanda - Sediment site 69cm | ecosystem: Environmental > Aquatic > Freshwater > Lake > Sediment | place: Rwanda: Western Province, Lake... | reverse complement strand
TCCCAGTCTTCGACGGTTACGTCTCTGCGCAGAAGCATGACTGCAGCCACTCGAGTGTCAATAGCATAGGCCGTTCCGTTAGGTACAAGTGTACTGGCTTGAACTTTCATGCCTAAGACGCTTGTAACGATTCCGCGCTCGATGTCAGTCTGTCCAGAAGGCAAATATTGAGCATGAATAAATTTGTCGTCGTTCAGCAGTTGATGCAGTTGAGTCTCATGAACCACAAGCACTGAAGGGCGCCAATTCTCACCACGAACAGCATTATGCAGCTTAAGAAGACCAGCCCAGCTTAAGGCTGCTCCACCGCCAGCCATTGGTGCTCCGCCAGCTAGATCAGCGTCTGCAATGGCTCCGTAAAGCGAAAGAATCTTGCTTGTTTCCATTTCGCCAAGTGCTCTGCCGACTTTTTCCACCATGTTGTCCATTACGTTCCATGTGGCGTCTTCTGCGAATTCTCTTGACCACTCTTCAGCAGAATCGGCAAACGTGTTGGTTTGAATGTCAACCGTGCTAACTTTCCTGCCGCTGAGCCTTGCCGCTGAGCCTTCCGCATAGAGATAGGCAATAGCCTTCACATCGAGCGGAAAGCGTTCTAGGGTTTCGCTTGTTGGTTTAACGTTTATGATGTTTCTGCCAATCATTTCTGGATAAGCAGCTTCAACAAGCGTGTCATGCATTTTGCCCAATGCGCCGACCGTGTCGCTGAATAAACCTTCTTTGACCCCAACCTCAGTATAACGCTTGAAGAACGGGTGTGTGGCAGCTCTGCCTTTCATGTTTTCGTAGAACTCTTTGACTTCACCGTCTCTTTGCACTAGACTTTCGAAAAGTTTTGGCTTCATGCCTTGTCACTTCTCCACATAGATGAAAAGTAGGTCGTCTGCAGCTGTTGTTGTTTCTAAGGCTATTCCAAGCTTTTTGCTCCACGAAATCGTTGAGGAACCGCCTTCATTGATGTCAGCTAATGCAACGATTCGTTTGCTTGCGTCTGCTCCGTAGACCGCTTTGCCACGAGTTATTGCTCCACCAGCTTTGACTTTGACTCTTCCGCGAACCACGACGGGGCACATGGCTCCAGCCGCGACTGATTCCCTTGCTATTCCGACACAGTCTTGAGCGGATGTTGCTGGACTGACTTTGTCATCTGCGCTGAGATAGACAGGATCGCCCTTCGTGATTGCTGTGGCGGCTTCGAAACGTTCAATGTGTACCATGGGGTCGTCTGCTTCGCCTATCTACATTTCTGGTTTACCTGAAACGTCAGCCATTAGAAACCACTTCCTTTATCCTTTGGTTTCGGCAAGTTCAGCCTTGCTTACTCCCGTTGGTCACCTCATTTGACTTGGATTCTAGATTGCGGATGACTCCGCGCAGTTCTTGACAGAGCCTTTGAGGACCTAGGCTCCAGCTTCGCTCAACCATGGGGCTTGGCAAAACAGCCTCGATTAGAGCTTTGGTTTCTTTTAAGGAAATCATGGGCTCTTTTGTTTCGGGTTTCTTCAAAAGCTTCTCAGCAATAGTTTGCTGTTCTTCTGGCTGCTTCTTTTCTTCAGCCTGTTCCTTCGGGTTCTCAGTTTTAGGTGGCTCTTGTGGAGCGTTTTCAACTTTTTCTCTCATTTCCCTTTCACTCTCTTTAACGGGCTCTGCCTTTTCGGCAACAACTGCTGGTTTGATGTAGTCGGGGTGAAGGCTCAACCAGTCACGGATGCTGTTCTGATCCCACATCTTGGCTTTTGAAAATAGAATGGCTTGACATAGCTCTCTGGAAGGGTCTTCTCGAACCTTAGACATAACTGCCAAAACGCCATTTTGCTGGTCTAGCCAGACGGTTCGGAAATGTTCAGGCATGAATGCAGCTTGGTCTTGGTAAAAACCTAGAACGTATTCGCCTGCAATGATGGGTTCTGTAGTTTGTTCCTTGGGTTTTAGGCTTTCTAGGACTTGCACGTTTGTTTCTGGAATGCCTGGAACCGCTACAAGGCTTAGTTCAGCATTGTGTAAGCCGTGTGGAATCTTGCCGTCTGCTATGTCTAGTGTTTCGTAGTCTGCTCCTACGCTAACGTGTTGGATTAGTCCTTTGAGGATTTTGTCGGCTATTTCGCTTTCGTAGATTTCGGCTTCATACCAGAGGTTTTCTCCATCCCACCTTGTTTGAGTAACCTTTCCAACAGCGTTCGGAACCGCAACATGCTCAACATAGACAGGAGCAGAAACAAGCTTGTTGGCAAAAATCTGCAGCTCTTCTGGAGTGTAGATGTTGAAATTTCTGCTTATGCCAGAAGTCATTGCAATGCCTTTAATGCGCAGAGGTTTGTCAACAACTTTCTCAAAGACTTGAAAAGGCAGAATGCAAGAAACGTGTTCTTTGGTTCTTGCTTCTTCACGGTGTTTTTCAAACCAAGCCTTAGCCTTGTCAAGCGTCCAGCCTTTCTCTTTGCTGAAAAGATAGCTTTGCACTTCCATCATATCTTTGCCTTTAGGCTTGCCGACTACCGCTTTGATGCCTTCCTCTTCGCTTACTGTTATGGTGCGAAGGCTGTCGGGTTTAAAATCGTCTGGATTACGATGACCGCTGCGAATGTATTCGTCAGTTTCTTCCCAAACCAAGCTTTGTTGAGCTCCGTTTAGTCTTCAAGCCAGATTTTGGATGCTTTGGATAAAAAGATGCGAGAAACTAGCTAGTTGAGTAGTCAGTTATATGGTTATATACTTCTTAGGTAGTCAGTTATTTTTGGAGACAGTGTTGCCTAGCCTTTCTGTTTATATCAGGCAAGCAAACTATGAGAAAATAAGAAAAGTGGCTGAGAAGAACGGAGCCACAATAGGACAAATCATAAACAAACTAATAGAAGAAAGGCTTTAACGAGATTCTCTTTCGCTCTGTTTGAATCTGGGCTTAAGCTTTTTCCGCCATATTAAAAGAAAAAGAGTAACTGCTTAGGTTATTTCAAGCCTTCGCTGGTCCAAAGATTTATCTATAAACAGAGTCACATTCTAGCTTCAGAGGAATAATCATTGAGTTTGACGGCCATTTCTCTCTTCACAGGCGCTATGGGGCTTGATCTTGGCTTCGAAAAGAAAGGCTTCGAAATACGTGCTGCTGTGGATAACCATCCAGCTGTTTTTGACACTATTCGCGCAAACCGCCCGCTCATACCAATAATCAATGAAGACATAAGACAGGTCTCAGCTCATGCCATTCTTAAAAAAGCCGGTCTGCAGAAAGCAGAGCCAACTGTTGTTATTGGTGGACCGCCTTGTCAACCATTCTCGACGGCAGGAAGACGACTTTCATTATGTGACGAGAGAGGCGCTCTTGTCTTCGAATTCATTAGAATAGTGAGGCAGATCAAGCCCATGTTTTTTGTCTTTGAGAATGTACCAGGCCTGCGATCGGCAACACTCAAGCATATTTCTTTTTACGAAAGGGCAGAGAAGAAACCACATGAAATACAGGAAGAATCTAGGCTAGGAAAGGCTTTCGCTCTTCTCCTCAAAAAGTTTAGGAGAACAGGATACAGACTGACTGTTGAAATTTTGAATGCTGCTGACTATGGTGCTCCACAAAAACGTAGACGATTATTTATTATGGGGTCTCGCGATGGACAATTATTAGACATAAGAGAAACAAAGCGTGGTTGCACGACCCTCAGAGACGCGCTAAAAGGACTAGATGATGCTGAACCTGAGTTTTTGCCTTTCCCTCCTTGGGGGGCATATCTTAAGTATGTTCCTCCAGGGGGTGATTGGCGGGATCTACCGCCTAAAATACAGAAGGAAGCAATGGGACGAGCTTTTTTTTCTCAAGGTGGACGGACAGGATTTTTTAGAAGGCTTCATTGGGATAGACCGGTGCCAACTTTAGTGAGCTCTCCGATTAGAAAAGCTACGTGCCTTGCGCATCCAGATGAAATTCGACCGTTAAGCATCAAGGAATATTCTGCCATTCAGGGTTTTCCCAAATCTTGGAAATTCAGTGGGTCGACTAAGGAAAAATACCAGATGATAGGCAATGCTGTACCTTTGCATCTTTCCATGGTTGTAAGTAAAACTATCAAGTCTGCCGCGGTTGATGGGGAAGTTAGTCGTTGATGAAATATAATGACCCAAAAACAATAGACGATGTGGCAGCTACAAGAAAAGGAGATTTCCAACGCCTTTTATTGGAGTGGGCTAAGAAGAACCTCAGGGATTTTCCATGGAGAAAGAACCCAACACCATTCGGAACTTTGATTACCGAAGTCTTGTTGAGAAGAACCACCGCTTCTGCAGTGCTCCGGATTTATCAGTCCTTCATAAGAGAGTACGGTGATCCTCATAGGATCGCAGCGGCTGAAGAAACACAGTTAGAATCAACACTTTCGACAATCGGATATCATAAACAAAGAGCAAGAATACTCAAGGCTGTCGCAAAATGCTTGGTTGAAAAATTCGAGGGCACTGTTCCTTGCTCAAAGGAATTATTGTTGGAAATTCCACACGTCGGCTCCTATACCGCGGGAGCGGTCTTGTCGCTTGGATGCGGTGAACCTTCCGCTATGGTAGACACGAACGTGGAAAGAATCTATGGCAGAGTTTTTTTGTTACATTTACCAGAGAAACGACGGAAACATCTCATTGAGCGTATTGCCTCTATGTATGTGCCGCTTGACAAGCACCAGACGTACAACTTTGCTTTACTGGACTTGGCGGCTCTTGTTTGCACTTATGGGGTTCCTAGATGTGGAAAATGTCCATTGAAAGGATTATGCGACTATTTCTCTCAGGGTCTACCACGCAGATAAAACATTAAACTAAGCAAGCATTTAGCTAGTAAGTTATCGATAACAGAAAGAATAATTGAATTCTAATAAAGCCTACTTATCGCTTCCTGAGGGATTCTGACTTCTCCTCTCATTGAAAGGATAAACAACAGTGCAGAGGTAATTTCGTCCAATGAAACTTTCTTCTGCCGTGACCGTAAGTGTAACCACCTTCTCTCAAGCGCGTATCCTCCGTTTTCCCATTCAGGAGAGAACAAATCCCAGGCGGTATATCCTAATGTTGAAAGACTTCGAGAGACATTCAGAATCTTAGTTCGCTCTCTACTAGAAAAAGGAATCAATACGGCTTTCTTTTCGACGCGTACGGTCAATTTTACGGCTGCTTCCGTCTCTTTCTCTGAAAACTCATGCATTTTCCTAAAAACGTCGAGTGGTACTTTTGACCGGTAAAGCTCTAACAAATGGGGATTGATGTGAAAAAAGCGCCGGATTTGTTTTGACCACACTTTCCAAGCCCAATGGCTTGCACCATGTTTTAATGCGTCAGGCAAAGATAATTCATAAGGAAATCCATTCTCTTCCATTGCCAGAAAAATCTCTATGGGCCATGATTCTTCTTTATAATACACCCACTCCTCAGTCTTTATGATACATCCGGTATTCCTGCAAGCGTTATCAACGTGGTTTTCGTCCAAAATTCCTTGTAGGTGGCCAAGTGATAATTTTCTATGCGAATTCATATACGATAAAGCTTCCCACGCAGCCGGTTCAAAATCGTCTTCAAGCAAACCGAGGAAGGCAATCTCAGGATAATCACGTCCCAGCATCCAGACGCCAACTATTAATATACTTCCCTTGAAATCGCTTAGATCCATAGGGTCTTTCAACTTAACATCGGTTCGCTGCTTTGGATTATTCAAACTCTCTCTAAATACCTCTGTATTCAAGCGGGCTTTCAAACACCCGCTATAGTCACTCAATGTCAAGGCGACCTGGTCAGGTGTCACGCCAAAGCCTGTAGCAGAACGAATGGAATCCACAGAAGTAGCTCTACATATCAAAGCGAAGAAAAAACCAAGTCTTAGACCTTCTCCTGTAAAGAAAGGCGTAAAATAGCGAAGGGCTAGTCCATTTCCAATAGTTTCTATATCTTTGCAAGTCCTCATAAACGGCTTAAATTGATTTAGATTAATTGAATTATTGTTCTGCTTTTCAAATGAACTAACTCTTCGTCCTCTTACGGCGTGGGCACGATTAAAGAAACTATATAGGTGGACGTTTTCAAGTGTCACTTTATCCAGTCGAGGAATAATTGGGTCTGTAGGAATCTCCGCTTCAGTAGTGCTAATTGCAATAACATTGGACCATTGAGGCAATGCGAGGATTAGGTCATAGGTAGATTCTCCAAATTCCTTAGACCATCGGTCACTTGCCATCATCTGCAAGACTATCGCCTCAACAGGTTCGTCCATAATAACTCTTGCATTTGCATCTCGCATTTGCGCTAGAATAGTGGTATTGCCTTTCTCAGAGAGAGCTACGAGAATCCTTAAGGCATGAGCAACGAGTGAATCGCCCTTTCCAGCATCGGATTTAAGTCTTTGACGAGATTCTTCTGGGTTTTCGATTAAGTCATCTATTATGGCAGGCATACGCTCACGAAACTTTTCGTTTCTACATGTCGCATCATAGATTTTCATATGCATGTATGGATAAATCATCAACAGAAATCTGCTTAAGGAGGAATCTTTAGAAGGCATATGATCCCCTCCATCTTTAGGATCTGATCTAGTAGACTTCGCATCGTTGAGACGAGCCCAGGGTCATCAGTATATATTCCAATTTCAAGGTTATCTGCTGTACTATCTGGTTTTACATTAGCTGAAGTGACAAGAAGGGATCTATCAGAACACCACACTTTAGCATGCGCTAATGTGGTATCCTCGCTTATGAACAAGACTTTTCCTGACTTGAATCGACTCCTAATTAGAGCCTCTAACTTTTGAATTTTGAAATTAACGCCACCAGAATACGTTTTTGCTAGGGAGGGTTCACTTGTCATAACAATTAACTCAGCATTCTTAGCATAGATATCTTTCAAAGCAACTTGCATTATTCCAACGTCAAGATACGGCGTTACAATAATTAGCCTAGTTTCTGCATCCTCTGCAACGAGCTTTTGTCCAGCCAATGTGTGTTCGGTAACGTCTCCAAAACTCTCCCTGATTTTTTCTACCCACATAGGTGGAACCGTTATGCAGACCTTAAGTTCAGTTCCTCTGTCAATTTTGGGCATGTCGGTGATGGACTTCATAACCTGTGAATTAATAGCAGTTACATATCTTTCAAAAGCGAGACCTGCATTGGTGGCGTGTAATTTGTGCTCTTCGTCTTCGTGTATAAAGCCAAATTCCTTTGCTAGTCTTGTGATCGATTCTATCTCAGTCCTTTTGAGATCGGCATCAGAAGCCAATGTGGCTTTCAAGTCTTCAAGAGTAGTTTTTCCATTATCGACAGCACATATAATATCTGCCAAGATTCTGAACTTTCTGGAAAGGTCTGCTACCATGACTTCTCTCCTTTAGGCAGGCCAGAATATTTCAAGCGCCAAGAGTAGCTTTCTATTAAGCTTTCTATTGACGTTCCCGCAGTTTTTTATGAAGAGACATTGTTTACAGGCGTTCGAACATTCGCGTGTTCGGCATTCAAGTCTTTGTCGGATGTTCTTAAACATCCTGATGAGACTATCTTCTTTGTTATTCAGGAGTGCTGCAAATCCACCATTCCCACCTTCGTCAGTGTCATAGACGTAGACCCTACCCCCCTCTTCTGGCTTGAGTACGTCATATGATCCATGAAATTTCTCCGGTTCGAACCCTGTGTACATTGGGGCTAGAACCAACAGCGCATGTTTGAGCGAATGCAAAGCAACCTCTTTCAGATATTCAGCACTTTGAGTTTCATGGTTTTCTTCTTTGAGTTTCTCTATTGTATCATGGAATTCAGGCTTCAACACTAACAAGAACCCTTGTGTATCGGTCAGGCGCCCAAGCACATTATTCTCTTGTCCATCAAGATAGTAACTCGACACTCCATTGAACTTATTTCCTATTCGAAAACCATAGGTGATCTCGAGAACTCTCAACCGTGAAAATCTTGACTTTTCCAAATCCACAACTTTGGAGTTGAACAGCACTGGTTTCATATCTGCTAGTACTTCATTCACTTCATCTATTTCTGGATCGTTTGTCAGATTATAACTTTCGACAGCAGATACTTGTAAAGGTACGCTCATCGATTCCCTCGGAAAGTCCATTTTAAACCAATGGCTTCCCGTTCTAAAAAGTCGTTCAAGCTTAATCGGAGCCACTTTGAGGCCTTTTGGGCAATGAGGGTTGTGTCTTCGCAGAGAGTCAACAGGCCTTTGAGGATCCTCCATTTTAAGAGACCCTAGCTTACGAATGAAGTCGTGAACACACTTGCCATCAATACTTTGTGGATGGGTACACTTATCTCCAGTTTTGCTGTAATAGCAGAAGATTTGAGCTGTACCCATATTACGGATAATTCCCGTTCCCGGGTCGCCTAGTAGTGCATGAGACATGACCCTAGGAAGTCTTTGAGGTATCCAGACTGGGGCTTGCTGAACTTGGGCTTTCTGGCATCTTCTGCAAATAGGTAGTCTATCTTTCGGCGGGTATCTAAAATATGATAACTTGTCTAAAGTGCCACAGTTGGGGTCTGAGCAGTAAACCATATCAAGAGAATCATCGAATCGTAAATCAATCTTTTTGGGAACCGTGACTGTTACTTTTTCCAAGTTCGGAACAGTTCTTCCGCTTTCTTCTTGGATTTGCTTTTGAAGTTTCTGAATGGCTTTTGACAATAATTCTTTTCCAGAAGTGTCAGAGAGTTTCTGCATTACGGATATTGTCAAAGTCATGTCTGGAGAGACCCCACGTAAGGAGGTCTGCTCAGGTCCTATAACTCGAAAAACAATTCCTTGGTATGATGCGAAGGCACCAGGGTAGAGGCTTCTTAATGCGTAAGAGAGAGATTTTGTTGTAACCGTCATCGAGCCCATAACACCTCCACAACTACTTCACGGTCGGTCGATCTCAAGCTTGTTAGTTGATATTTTTCGTTTATTGTATCCCTGAATCTCTTAAACAGCGTATTCGGCGCCAACTCATTTTTTGACAGATTCACAAGATACTCGACGAATTCCGATAAACAAGGAACAATTTCCTGAGTGAGGACTCCTTTTTTGCCTAAAGCATTAATACAGTGCTCTTCAATGTCCTTAAGTTTGGTCGTAATATTCTTAAACAATCTAAAATCGTCTAGAGATTCTGAAAAATCAACATCTGATATAACATAATCAAACAGTGCTCCTCTAACATGTTTTTTACTTGCTTCAATATTGTTCCTTGTAATTGGTACGGGTTCGATATGGGCAGTTGGATCTCTAAGCGCCTCTCTGGCGTTAGAAAAATAATAATGATCAATTGGTTTCCAGTTCTGACAAACTGTGATTACTAAAGAATCCCTATTTCTCCCTCCTCTTCCTATTCTTTGTAAATAGTCATTAAATGAAAAGGGAAAACCATTCACAACAACCACATCAACCCTCCTGAAATCCACACCCACTTCCAAGGTCTGCGTTGCAAAGATGCAATGGAGTTCATCTCTGTTGAAGGCCCGTTCGATTTTTGCTCTACTTTTTCTATCAAAATCAGTCGTGTGCCCATCAATCTTGATGTCGGGGAGATCGTTGGCCACTGTTCGTCTTGTCAAAGCAATGAGATTGTTAGAAGATCGTATCGAGTTTACAAAGGTGATCGTTTGCAAGTATTGACCCCAAGCTTCGCCTTTCTCCACAAGACGAGTCGGAGGAGTTCCTTTCTTCGACCGCATTTGGACATAGTAGATGGCGCGTCCAATTGTGCTGTCAGTGTTGTAAGCATAAGGCATTATATAGACATGATAGCGTCGAATTGTCTCATCTCGGTTCCCCGTTAAGTAAAAGCTTTTTCTCTCTTGATTGTCTTTCGGAACTAATAGCACGTTATTTGGAGGAGTGTCAAAGAAATCCTCAGCGAATTCAACAGGGTTGGAAATCGTCGCTGTCGAGCCTATTCGAATGAATTTTGGCATTGGCTCATTGTGGTATTGCGCACTGTATTTTCGGAGAATCGCTTGCAATCTTGAAATAAAAAAAGAGCAATTTATTCCAAATGTACCCTTGAACATGTGCACTTCATCAAAGACTATAAAACGAGGAACTGTCGGCTGTATTAATGTGATGTTTGAACCTTTGCACTGGGCGTTATCGCACTTTCTTTTTTTCCCTTTCGTTGCGTATGTCCACCCGCAATCATTGCAGACGAAAACTGGCCTGCCAAAGATAGAATGATTCTGTGGGCGCATCATCAAATCCCATATCAATGTGTCTGGATTGGTAATCAGAATATCTGGTGGATCAGAGTAAACCAATTGTCTATTGCGGACTTTGACAAAGTCTATTACCTCTCCACAGGCGTTACACTTGAGAAGGCTTCCTTCAGAACGAAGAACTCCGCGTTCGCACTTGGGACAAGACAAGGGCAAATCCCACTCCTCTTCGGTTCCTGGCTCTGGCTCCATCCTCGAGATGTCGCCATGCAGCAAACCCAACGTTATTTTCTTGTCACCAAGTCTACGGTTAAGATGATACAGGATCTCTATGTATCTATTTGTCTGGTCATTTGCTAGTGCCTTCGTGGGGTAGAAGACCAAAGCTTTTACGCCTTTTATATTCCTATTATCTATACAGTATTGAGCGATTGGAACCAAAAATGCCTCAGTCTTTCCTCCTGCTGTCCTTGCCGAGATTACTATTGTATCAAGGTCGCTGGGTTTTTTCATGACACCTATAATGCAACGAATCGCGGCTGCTTGAAAAAGATAGAAATTCGTAAACCCAAGGTCTTCCTCGAAGACGGCTTGGAGGTTAGCATTAAGCCCGAGTTCCGAACAAAGCTCACTCGGACGAGGTCCTGGCGACATCTGAGGCACATCTTCCTCAAACATTGCATAATCTCGAAAAACCAGCTTACCATCATAGGCGTTAGCGGACATCTTCAGTTCTGAGTCGTCCATTATGCAATTAACTGTGTTTGCTGCATCGCGTTCGCAATACGGGTATTCAGAAGAGCGTATGTCCTCTTCCATTGTAACTTCCATTAGATATCCGTATCTGTTGCCACTCGGATTATTCCTCAGACCAGGAATTGTAAAAAGTCTGGGCGAATAAGAGTCAAACAGTTTGTCGTCCTTGATTAGTCGTAATACGGCGTTCTTTTCTGTCTCCAAACTCCCAGACTTTTCATCACGTTTCCTTTCTGGTATAACCGAGCGAGGGGACTTTGGGCTTTCATTTCTGAGTTCAGCGTTTATTATTATTCTATCATTTTCTTTCGCTATTGTTCTCATGTATTTAATCTTGTACTTTTGTCTCATAAGTCTAGGCTTGGATTCCTCATAGAACAGGAACACGTCACTCTGATCTTCGAGGAAAACTGAGACTTGTTGTTTATTGGCATCTAAGGTAACATCGATTTGCTTTTCTCCTAATTCGCTCAATTTATCGTCAACCTTGAGTTGTACCTTCGGCTGCTCTGAAAGTAAGGTAGTGGTTATAGTTAACTCATATTTTTTGAATGCATGGAGCAACTCATCTAATGTGAGACAGTATTCCTTTGGCCGATCATCCAACGTGGGCCCCAGGTCTCCATCACAGCCTTCGCGCATTCTAAGGAAGAAAACTATGTGAGTTACCAGTGGCGATTTATCAATGGGTTTGACCGTCACTTGATAACTCGTTTTGTTCGGCACAAATTTCCAATCTGGGTATTGAGCGTCGCCTTCATCGCTTTCAGTCGGTTGGGTATATTCATCTTCTTCGATGTCTGAAGGCTCGTCAAGCTCAGTCACGGCCCTCGGACCGAGCACTCCAATATGTGGTAAACCAGCCATTGTACGAGAACGCAGATGGTCAATTAAGTCCTGAGCCTCAATTTTAGCCCAGTCTTTAGGCAGAGGCATAGGTAAACCTCAATTACACAAATACATGATACATAAGGCTAATTATAAGTTTCTCTGGATAGATGTTGGCTAATCCTAAGCATCGAAAATTTGATATATTATCAAATTTTGTTTAACTGGATATTATTAAGTTTCTATTTTTTGTTAAGCCTCGTGCTTCTGCAAAGAAGCCTATTGATCAGCTTAGTAGCCGACGATTAGGATCCCTCTTAGTGGCAAATTGAGCCTCCCACTCGCGTAAAGCGTATCGAAATGAGTTAGAACAATTTCAAAGTCTGGTCTCTTTCTATAAGTCCTACGTACACCTACGACTAGGTAATTGACATTATGCATCATACAGGCTTCAAATAAGTCTTTGAGAAACTGATAGTTAGTCACGGCTCTCCCTGCCTCTACTTCGAGAACCGTGCCAGTGTCGGCGTGAAAAGCATCTACTTGAAATGATTTTTCCATCTGTCCATTTCGTCCAAATAAAACAGGCACTTTGATTTTGTCGTCAATCCTGTTGCCTCTTTCCACTTTGAAATTCATGTCAAGCAGGCTTTTCTTCAGGACTAAAAGCACTTCATTGCTTGTCAGTTTGTGTTTCTGCGAGTCTATAGCTTCACTATGTTGTTTGAAAATATTGACCACTTTGAGTAAGTGTTCGGGTATAGAATCCGATTTTGGAAAATATTGCCAGCTTATCATAAATGTCACCCTTTTTTCGTTGTCTTTCTTCCCGACTTTTCAAGTCTTTCCCCCATTAAGGAAGCTAATCTCAGGCGTATTGCGTCTTGTATAAAATCTTCCTTTGTTGCATAACCCAATTCGAGATTCTCCTCAACGAAACTCTCAACTTCTTTCAGAAGATCAGGTGGGAATATTACAGACTTGCTTATCATAGCTTCAACTGCGTCAGAATAAGTCTTCGTCTTGCCAGACTCTGCCATCAATCTTCCAACAACTGCAGTCAATTTCGCATGAGCTTCATCTGAAATCCTAAGTGTTTTCAACTTAACCCCTATGCTACATACTCTAGCTTCTTCAAATAATCTTTCTCATAAGAACCGTTATGCAGCAAGTTCCTAATCTCTTCAAGGGTACGTTCATTTCTTTCTGCCCAGTCAGGATAGCAACAAACCACCTCAACTCCATTCGGATGGCTCGTATCTCCAACCTTAACAATAATCCCGTTACTC
>Ga0172366_10003119_pt1 | contig 13042 bp, 14 predicted proteins | sample LakKivSesite69cm_FD_114533 | JGI IMG/M metagenome (GOLD analysis project Ga0172366, IMG submission 114533) | Sediment microbial communities from Lake Kivu, Rwanda - Sediment site 69cm | ecosystem: Environmental > Aquatic > Freshwater > Lake > Sediment | place: Rwanda: Western Province, Lake... | reverse complement strand
TTATCAGTGCTAGCCCTGCCAGGCCGGCGACACCACCCTCCAGAATAGCTTTCATTGCAGGGATCTGATATGGCAGTCATCAAGATAACACATTGTAGCCTTCTGGTCAAGGGACGTTCTCTGTTGCTAGGGAATGCGCTGAGTGGTATCCTGGTAGAAGGGCAAAAGCAACCCTCCTGGAACAAGATTTGACAATTGGGAGGTTGTATGCTACAATAAGCATGGTTTGAAACGGTTCAAGATTCTGAAAGGCTAGGGAAGGGATGGCAACGATCCGGGATATCGCCCGGCGGGCCGGCGTCTCGATTGGCTCTGTCTCCAATTACTTGAATAACCCTGACGTGGTGAGCGAAGAAACTCGCGAGGCGATTCGGCAGGCGATTCACGAGCTGGGCTATCATCCACGCGCGGCAGCCCGGAGCCTGAAGTCCAACCAGACCCGCTGCATTGGCCTGGTACCCTTTATCTCGCCGGAAGAGAACCGCAGCTTGGAGCCCAGTGACAATGCCTTTTTGGAGTTTCTGGCCGCGGTCAATACTACTGCCGCGGAGCAAGGCTACGGCGTGTTGCTCTATGCGGCGACTTCACAGGCCGAAGAACTGCCTATCTACGAACGGCTGGTAGGCGAGAAACAGGTAGACGGACTGATCCTCATGGGGACCCGGCCGGTGGATCCCCGCATCGAATTCTTGAACCGGCAGCAGTTTCCGTTCGTCTCTTTTGGCCGCTCGCAGGGTGACCTGGACCACGCCTATGTAGATGTGGATGGTGCCAGGGGCACTGCTGACGCAGTAAAGCACCTGGCTCAATTAGGTCATTGCCGGATTGGATACATCGCGCCGCCCAACGGCCTGATGTGCGCTGTTCATCGCTGGGAAGGCTTTTGTCGTGCCATGGCCGACTACAATCTTGCTATCGAAGACGAACTAGTTGTCGAAGGTGGGTTCAGTGAGAAGTCCGGGCAGGTTGCCATGCACTTGTTATTGGACTTACCGCATCCGCCGACAGCGGTGATTGCCGCCAACGACTTGTGCGCATTTGGCGCTATGCGCGCTTTACAGATGCGCGGTCTAGTAGCCGGACAAGATATTTCCATAGTCGGTTTCGATGACATTCGCTTGGCGACACACTGGTATCCTTCACTGACTACAGTGTCGCAACCTTTCCGGCGTATCGGGTTCATTGCGACGCAGATGTTGATTGACATCATTGCTGGCAAGGAAGTGGAACAGCACATCATCGTGGAGCCACGTCTGATCATCCGGCACTCCACGGGTCCGGCAAAGCAAGCTAAAGAGCAGTAGCTCGGCTGTATTTTTTAGGGCCTTGAATTGAAACGGTTCAATTCAAGCAGGTCAATATCGTGGCTGTTTCCCAAGGATCACAGGCTGCATTGTTCCAAGCAGTAAGGAGGTGTGTATGACCAATTAGCGACCGGTGATATGTCTATGGCATTCGATGAAGCTTTGCTTCGCTCCCCTTTTAAGATTATACTAATGGGAGGTATGGAGATGAAGAAGACAAGTTTGACCGTCATTGGCATTCTGCTCGTAATCAGCCTGACCCTTGCGGCATGTGCCCCTGCAGTCGCACCGACTGTGGGCCCAAGCCCGACGCCAGTAGTGATCAAAGAAACGGTGGTCGTGCCACCTACACCGCCACCGACGGGGCCAACAACCATCAGTTTCTGGCACACCTACAATGAAGTCTCGCCCGAAAACAAGATGCTTGTTGAGACGGTCATCCCCATGTTTGAGGCGAAGCATCCCAATATCAAGGTGGAGTCCCTGGTCGTCCCGTGGGAAGACTTCCGCCGCAAGCTGTTCGCGGCAATTGCAGGTGGCGTTGCCCCGGACCTGATCCGGTCCGACATCATCTGGGTGCCGGAACTGGCCGACATGGGGGCGCTGGTGGCGCTGGACGAAGCGATGCCCGATTTCAACCAGTACAAGGATGCGGTGTTCCCAGGCCCGTTGAGCACTAACTACTGGAAGGGCCACTACTATGGCCTGCCGCTGGATACGAATACCAAAGTCTGGTTATACAACCAGGAGATGTATGATGCGGCAGGGATCGCGGGGCCTCCGCGCACGATGGACGACCTGGTAGGGCAATGTGAAGCCATCAAGAAAGCAAATCCTAAAGCGTATCTGTTTGCCGCTGATGGAACTTGGGCTTGGGTGCTTCTACCTTGGGTTTGGAGCTTCGGCGGCGACATCACCGATCCGGATATTACGAAAGCAAGTGGCTACCTCAACGGGCCCAAGACCGTGGCCGCTTACGAGTTCTGGCTGAAGATGTACAAGAATGAGTGCTTCGCACCAGTAATCCTTGGCAGTGGCATTGACCCCTGGACTGGCTTTGCCCAGGACCAGTATGCCAGCTTAGACAACGGCCCCTGGATGTATCCAATCTTTGAGGCGCAATTCCCCAACAAGAAGTTGCACGCCAGTCTCTTCCCGGCGGGCAATGGTGGTTCCATCAACGTTGTCGGTGGCGAAGACCTCGTCCTTTTCAAGCAATCCAAGCACCCGCAAGAGGCTATGGAGTTCATCCGCTTCGCTCTGTCGCCAGAGTATCAGTTGAAGATGGCTGAGGTTGGGCAGATCCCGGTTCGGATGGACCTAATCGAATCGGACTATATGAAGAACCATCCCTATTACCCGATCTTCCTCGAGCAATTGAAGACCTCCAAGGCACGTACCGCGCATCCGGCTTGGTCAAAGATGGACGAGATCATCACCAACGCTGGGCAGTTGATCTTGCGTGGGGAGAAAACGCCCCAAGAAGCGCTTGACGACGCAGCCGCCCAGATTGATGCCCTGCTCGGGAAGTAGGCTTTTGGTCAAGGTCGGGCCCACACAGCCCGACCTTGACTTCTTACGGAGCGAACTGTGAGCCTTAAGGCCATACGGAACAGCCTGGTACCCTATGCTTTCCTGTTGCCTGGGTTGTTGTTCCTTGGCACCTGGATCATTTACCCCATGTTGAAAGCGTTTCAGATCAGTCTTTTTGACTGGAAAATAGTGCCCGGCCAGGTCAGCGAGTTCATTGGTTTGGACAACTACGCCCGGGCCTTACATGATCCTCTCTTCTGGTTGTCAGTTAAGAACACAGTTATGTATGCTGGCGTGACCGTGTCAGGTCAATTGCTGTTCGGCCTGATAGTGGCTCTCATCCTGGACCATGTCACCAGGGGGCGTGTGTTTTTCCGCACGGTCTATTATCTACCAGTCGTTACTTCTTGGGTCGTAGTTTCGCTTCTTTTCAAGTACCTATTTAACGCTAGTCCGTCGGGACTGGTTAACTATCTCCTGGTGGACATCCTGCACGTATTGTCCGTGCATGTGCCCTGGTTGAACGAGCCGAGGACGGCATTTGTGGCCATCTATTGCTTGGGCATCTGGAAAGGTGTGGGTTGGACCATGGTTATATTTCTAGCTGCGCTGCAATCCATACCTGTGGAGTACTACGACGCGGCGGCAATTGACGGGGCAAGTGGCTGGCGGATCATTCGTCACATCACCCTGCCATTGTTAATTCCGACGATGATTCTGGTTATGATTATGCTTACGATTGGCGCATTCCAGGCTTACATCCAGGTGGCACTGATCACTGGAGGGGGGCCCCTGCACCGCACCGAGGTCCTGCTTAGTTATATGTATGAGCGAGCTTTCAGGGACCAGGAATTCGGCTACGCGGCCGCACTTTCCTATGTGCTGATTGGTCTCGTCTTTGTCATCAGCCAATTGCAGTTGCGCCTTTTGAAGTCAGAGCCCATGTATTGAGCACCCCGGCTTCGCGATTGGTTGGAAAGGAGCTCAACAGTGAGTCGTTCATGGTGGAGACTGGCCACCAAGGCGTTGCTTTACGCCTTGTTGATCACCGGAGCGATACTAACAGTGTTTCCCTTTTTCTACATGATTTCTACCTCATTGAAGGGCGCAGTCTATACCTTTGAATACCCACCTCGGTTCATACCCGCTGAACCTACCTTACACAACTTCGTGGCCGCCTGGACATCGAAGCGCTTCGATCGGTACTTTCTCAACAGTGTCCTGGTAACGATCAGCACCACATTGCTGGTGGTTCTGTTTTCGTCTATGATGGCGTTTGCATTTGCCCGCTTCCAGTTTGTATCCAAGCGGCCACTCTATTATAGTGTGATGATCTTCATGATGATGCCCGCCATGACCCTGATCGTCCCTCAGTTCATGCTTGCCAGCAGGCTAAACCTGCTGAACAGCCTGCCTGGATTGGTGGTAGTCTATGTGGCGCAGAATCTGCCTCTGAACACCTTCTTGTTGAAGGGCTTCCTTGAGCAGGTACCACGAGAACTGGAAGAGGCGGCAAGGATTGACGGGGCATCGTCGTGGGCAATCTACTGGCGGATCATGCTACCTCTTTCCAAGCCAGCGCTGGCCACAGCGGCCATCTTCTCGTCTTTGGGCGCGTGGGATGAGTACGTCTGGGCACTCACTGTGCTGAACAACCCTAATAAGCGGACGTTGCCGGTTGGCATCGCGGCCTTTCACGGGGTGTTTTACTCAGACTGGGGTCTGGTTTTTGCCGCTTCGCTGATCGCCATAGTACCGATCATTACACTATTCATCATCCTGCAAAGGTATTTTATCAAGGGAGTGATTACAGGTGCCATCAAGGGATAACTGTAGGCGATCCAGCCTTTACGAGCACAGCATCTCCATTATCCTGAGCAATCAACATCCCAGTGGGGCATATGTGGCCTCTCCCGGTTTTATGCCTTATCGGTTCTGCTGGTTCCGCGATGGAGCCTTCATTGCCTATGCCATGGATCTCGTGGGTGAACATGAAAGCGCCCGCAGGTTTCACGAATGGGCCAGTCAGACCGTTCTGCGCTATGAATCAAAGGTCTTGCGATGCATGGAGAATGCGCAGCGAGGTCTTGCACCTACGGGCGAGGAATGCTTTCACAGTCGTTTCACCCTGGATGGAATGGAAGTAGAGGGCGAATGGCCTAACCACCAACTGGATGGCCTTGGCACCTGGCTCTGGGCTATGTCGCAGCATCTAAAGGTGGCCGGAGCTTTTGCCCTTCCTGGGTCATGGCGAAAAGCGGCGGTCCTAGTGATAGAATACCTGGCGGTTCTTTGGCCATTTCCATGCTTTGACTGCTGGGAGGAGAATGGGGACAGAATCCACACCTACACTCTGGCAGCTATCTATGGGGGGTTGCGAGCAGCGGCCGACCTCTTAGGGGATCACAGGGCTGGCGAAACAGCCGAGGACATTCGCTCTTTCGTCTTGGAGAATGCGGTACAAGAGGGGCATTTGGTAAAGTCTGTTGGTAGTTCGGAGATTGATGCCAATCTGTTGGCAGTTGCAGCCCCCTATCGTCTGTTTAGCGTCGAAGATGGCCTGATACGTGATACGGTGGCGCAGATTGAGAAAGAACTGCGTTCTCCTGATGGGGGGCTACACCGGTATCGGCATGATACTTATTATGGCGGCGGAGAGTGGACCTTGTTAACTGCCTGGCTAGGCTGGTATTATGCAGATGCTAGGCAGTTGGACCGCGCCCAGGCGATCAAGGCCTGGGTAGAAGCGCAGGCTAGACCTGCAGGTGACCTGCCTGAGCAAATCCCGGCTAACCTGAACGAGCCGTCTTACTATCCAATCTGGCTGGAGCGCTGGGGCGCTATCGCCACGCCGCTGTTGTGGTCGCACGCCAAGTACCTGATCCTGTGCGAAGCCTTACTGGCCTGTCTGACCGCCAGCACGAGGTACATCTTCCGGTAAACCTGCGCTTAGCTCGTTGCTTACCTTACGGTGTTGCTGTTTGCCTGTCTCTGTTCCTTTACGGCCTGCGATATGTTTCACGACGATGCCGGATGTAGTGTATCGTGACTCCCTTGCTCTGTGTGTCAACTTCGTACACGATGCGGTAATCACCTACTCGAATGCGATACAATCGTTCAGCACCTGACAACTTGATGGCTTGTCGAGGGAATGGGTCAGTTGCCAGGCCCTCAATGCGCTTCATTACACGAGAAACAAGTGCTTTCGATAGAGAGCTTAGATCTTTCTCAACAGATGGCTTAAAGGTGATGTTATAGGAGGCCATCTTTCTTCAGCCGTCGTTTCATTTCTTCCAGGCTAATAGGCACCTCATCTCGACGCTCGGCCACTGCAGCCAAATCATGCAAGTCTTCTATCAACTGCTGATACTGCTTGAGCGAAAGAATCACACCTGTCTTCTTACCCATGGTATCAACTATGTACTGTTCCTTTGCAGCGTCCATTCTAAATCCGCTCCTTTCCGATAGGGCGATTTCGTGGACGAATTGCCAACATGACTTCATTGCCCTCACGCTAACATCTTAGCACATCGTAGCTTACTGGTCAAAAGCAAGCATGCTTTACTTCTTTCAAATAGGGATAGACAGGGTAACCCAGGACGTTTTCCAATTCTTGTCGCCTGTATCCTGTCCATCCTGTTTACTTTTGGCGTGCGGTTAAGGATATGGCCAGGTTGCGCAGGTGCTCGGCAGCAGGCTGGCGCGCTGCGGCCGCATCCAGTGCTGCCAGGGCGGTGGCCTCGTATTGTGCAGCTAGGCCCTGCACGTACTGGCGAGCTCCGACGCGCTCTAGCAAGGCTACTGCTCGAGAGACGTCCTCATCGCTCAGGCATTTTTTGCTGTAGAGGTCAGCAAGCTCTTTGCCTTGGTCACCGGCGCGCAGGGCAAAGATAATGGGCAGGGTCATCTTGCGGCTGCGGATGTCGTCAGCGGCAGGCTTACCCGTTGTTGTTGGGTCGCCCCAGATGCCCAGAATGTCATCTACCATCTGGAAAGCCAGGCCTAAGTGCCAGCCGAACTGGCGATAGTGCTCCGTTTTGTCTCCAACCCCAGCGACCAGTGCGCCGAGTTGGGTGCTGGCGGCGATGAGGGCAGCAGTTTTGCCTCCGATCATCTGCAGGTAGGACTCTTCGGTTACGTCCAGGGAGCCTTCATAAGCAATGTCCAGGGACTGACCTTGACATAAATTGACGCACGTTTGATCCAAGATAAGCATTGCTTTCAGGACTATGGTGGTGTCAGTTCCGCAGTCGCAGAGGCGGGCCATGGCCAGGCGTGCTAACGCGAGCATGCCATCGCCAACATTCACACCGTGAGGCAAACCCCACACTGTCCATACGGTAGGGCGGCCACGGCGAGTAGTGCTGTTGTCTTCAATGTCATCGTGAACGAGCGAAAAGTTGTGGACCAACTCCAGTGCAGCAGCGGCCGGCAGCGCCCAGCGCCAGTCTCCACCCGCTGCTTCGCAGGCTAGCAAACAAAGCAGTGGTCGTATCCGCTTGCCGCTGTATGCTTCAATGGGACGAAACTGCTGGTCTAGCCACCCCAGATGGTAGGCCATCATGTTGTAGAATGGAGCTACGCTCTCGGTCGGTGCAGAGACAATACGGCGCAGCTCTTCTTCGATGGCTGTGAGATATGGCTGCAAATCGGTGCTCACGATGTGCTCCTTCCCTGCTCAGGACTAGCCATGGGAAGGTATTCGCTCCAGCGGCGCGGCCTGGAGCGAGGGGATATCCCGTATGCCGGCGGCAAACATGGCGATGCGCAGGCCCTCGATCAATACCTGCAACTCGTCCTGCACTGCCTGGGCGGAGGTAATGGCTGGGGCCAGCAATGGGCGGGCCAAGCCGACCAGGTCGGCACCAAGGGCCAGGGCAACCGCGGCTGCAGGGCCGCTCTCGATGCCGCCGCTGGCGATGATGGGCAGTTCCGGCGCACCACGACGAGCCTGTTGTATGGCTTCAGCGGTGGGGATGCCCCAATTGGCAAAGTCGGCGGCAACACGCCGCTGCAAGTCATCGCGGGCGCGGTGTTTTTCCACCTCGCTCCACGAAGTGCCCCCTACGCCAGCGACGTCTAGCACAGCCACGCCAGCCTCGGCAAGTTGACGGGCTACGGATTCCGAGATGCCCCAGCCTACTTCTTTAGCAATTACTGGCACTTCAAGATGGCGACAAATGGTGGCGATCTTGTTCAGTAGCCCGGCAAAGTTGGTGTTTCCGTGCGGCTGCAGGGCTTCTTGTAGGGGGTTTAGGTGCAGGACAAGTGCATCGGCAGCGATCATCTCAACGGCCCGGCGGCATTCGGCCAGGCCGTAGCCATAGTTGAGTTGCACAGCGCCCAGGTTGGCGAACAGCAATATGTCAGGCGCTACCGTGCGCACCTGGTACGTCGGGATATGGCGCGGGTTCTCGATGGCCGCCCGTTGTGACCCTACGCTCATGGCGACCCCCAATGCCTGGGCCGCCTCAGCCAGGTTCAGGTTAATCTGGCGAGCTTTGGCCGTGCCACCGGTGATAGCAGAGATCAGCAACGGAGCTCTAAGCGCTTTGCCAAGGAAACGGGTGCTGAGGTCAATTTCGGCGCGGTTCAGTTCCGGCAGTGCGCAGTGTTTCAGCCGGTAATGCTCCAGGCCAGTGGTAATGCCTGGTGCGCTGACGTCCTCTTCGGTACAAATGCGCAAGTGGTCAAACTTGCGCCTGGCATGCGAATTGGCCATTTTTTACCCCGTAACTTCTTTATGGGAATGGTGTTCAAATTTAGGGTTTGTACACGAATGACACGAAATCTTTCGAATTCCACGAGTCAGCACGGTGACCGTCCCCGAATGGGACCACGAATACACGAATAGACTTCGCTACCTTTATTTGTGTGTGCAATTCGTGGACAGCGTACATATTACGTCGGCTGGTGCGGATTGTCAAACGCAGTTGACTATCAGGGGCAACGTGCGTATACTCTTGACGTCATACCATTACATAGAAGGGGGTGGAGGCCATGACCGTCTTTGAGCGGGTGAAAAAGATCATTGTCGAGCAATTGGGTGTGGATGAGTCTAAAGTAGTGCCCGAGGCCCGTTTCAGGGAGGATTTGGGCGCCGATTCGCTGGACCTTGTCGAGTTGATTATGGCTTTTGAGGAGGAGTTTGGAGGGCAGATCTCTGACGAAGAGGCCCAAGGCATCAAGACGGTGGGCGAAGCCGTTGCCTACCTCGAGGCGCATGGCGTGAAGTAGTCGGTGATTGGCCCTCACTATCCCCCAGCCCCTTCCTCTCCCGAGTCCAGGAGAGGAAGGGGAAGCCGAGAGGGGAGATATGGTGCGTGACTGGATGAAACCAGTGCACGGGGAACCGTTGCCCTGGCTATTGGAACATGACTCCCAGAACCCTGGCGTGCGCTATTTCGCACTGCGCGATTTATTGGACCGGCCCACCGATGACCCAGAGGTGGTCGAGGCACAGCGTGCCGTGATGTCCACAGGCCCTGTACCAGCTATCCTGGCGGCTCAGGACCACGATGGTTACTGGGTGAAGCCAGGGTGGGGCTATAGCCCTAAGTACCGCGGCACTGTATGGTCGCTGATTATGCTGGCGCAGCTTGGCGCGGATGGCAACGATCCTGGTGTGCGCAAGGCAGGCGAGTACGTGTTGGAGCACGCTACAAGTGCTAACGGTGCTTTCTCCGCCTCGGCCGAACGCTATCTGGCCGGTGCAATTCATTGTCTGAATGGCAATCTGATTGCAGCGTTGTTAGACTTGGGCTGGCTGGGGGACGAGCGTTTGCACCGGGCACTGGAGTGGGAGGCCCAGGCAGTCACAGGCGAGGGACTGGCTCCAGCGACAGAGCGCGATGAGCCACTGCGCTTCTACAAGTCTGGCACCTCCGGACCGGGCTTCTGTTGTGCTGGCAACGCTGGCAAACCCTGCGCCTGGGGCGCGGTGAAGGCTATGCTGGCTTTCAGCAGGCTGCCCGATGAGGCACGCAACCCCCTCATCCGGGCAGCCATCCACGTTGGTGTCGAGTTCTTGCTCAGTCGCGATCCAGCCGTAGCTGACTACCCTATGGGCTGGAGCACCACCCCCAGCCGTAGCTGGTTCAAGTTTGGCTTCCCTCTATTCTATGTCACCGATGTTCTGCAGAACCTGGAAGCACTGGCCGGCCTCGGCTATGGTGCTGATCCACGCCTGGCAAATGCCATCGCGCTGGTGTTGAGCAAGCAAGATCCATTGGGCCGCTGGAAGATGGAGTACAGCTACAATGGGAAAACGTGGGCAGACATCGAGCAGAAGGGCAAACCCAGCAAGTGGGTGACATGGCGTGCCTTGCGTGTGCTCAAGAGATGTGGGGCCCAGGGTCGGGTAGAAAACCCGACCTACGGTGGAGTCGGGTAGGAAACCCGAGCTACGGTGGAGCTATGGTCTCAGTTGATGCACTGCGCTGTGCCTATTGTGGTTCCTGTGTCAGTGTGTGCCCCATGGGTGCATTGGACCTGCAGGAGACGCGGCTGGTCATCTCAGAGGAATGCAGCGAATGCAACTTGTGTCTTCCTGCCTGTCCGATGGGAGCATTGTTGGCTGCCGGAGAGCAGCCTCAACCTCTGCCTGAAGTCAAGGACAGCTATGATGTAGTCGTGGTTGGTGCCGGGCCAGCAGGCTCGGTGGCGGCATGGGAAGCCGCCACCGCCGGCCTTTCGGTCTTGCTCCTGGAAAAGCGGCAGGAGATTGGCTCACCGGTGCGCTGTGCCGAAGGCATTGGGCATGATGCTCTGGCTGACTTTGTCGAACCTGATCCTAGCTGGATCGCCGCGCACATCCGCAAGGCGAGGATAACGATTGTCGAGGACGGGCGGGAACGGGTCTGGGCAGCAGAGGCCAGGCTGGAGGGCAGCGAGGCTCAAGGCGTAGGGTATGTCTTAGAGCGGCGCATTTTTGATCGCGTGTTGGCGGAGAGGGCCAGCCAGGCCGGGGCGCGTGTGCTGGTCAAGACGGCGGCTGTAGGGCTGCTGAGGGAAGGAAAAGCAGTGGCGGGCGTGCGCGCACAGGGGCCGTGGGGTAGGCGGGAGATTGCCGCACGGGTGGTCATTGGCGCTGATGGTGTGGAATCACGGATTGGGCCATGGGCTGGGTTGGATACTACCTTGCCCCAGTGCGATCTGATGTCCTGTGCGCAGTTTTTGCTTGCCGGCATAGAAGTAGATCCGCAGTGCACCTACTACTATCTCGATCGGGAACTGGCTCCTGGTGGCTATATCTGGATTTTCCCCAAGGGCGACCGGCGGGCCAATGTGGGGCTGGGGATTCAGAGTGACCTGGAGACGGCTCCGGCCGTTGAGTTGCTGACCCGCTTTGTAGAGAGCCGTCCTTTTCTGGCGCAGGGCAGTATCGTGAGCCTGATTGCAGGTGGAGTGCCAGTCGGCTTGCCGCCCTCACGCCTGGTGACGGGGGGCTGTATGCTGGTCGGCGATGCGGCGCGTCAGGTAGATCCGCTCACGGGTGGGGGTATCGCTAATGCCATGGCGGCAGGGCGCCTGGCAGCGCAGGTGGCGGCTGCGGCTATTGCCGCTGGCGACGTCTCACAACCCTCACTTAGCCGCTACGAACAGGAATGGGCAGCAGGGCTCGGACGACGCATGGCGCGTAACTATCGTCTGCGTGCTGCTTTCCCTCCAGAGCAGAGACTGAGCGAGCGTTTCTGGCATGTTTTTGCCACGGCGGTCGGTGCAGGAAAGTAGGTATTTATAGCAAAGGAGTAAAATGTCACGAGTGGCAGTAATTACGGATAGCTGTGCCAGCCTTCCGGACGAATTCTATGCGCAATACAACATCACGATGATCCCCTACTTTATCCACATCGGCAAAGAGTCCTTGCGCGACCTGATTGACATCAAACGGGAGGAGTTCCTGGAATTCTTGCGCCAGGCCAAGGAACTGCCCAAGACAGCTAATCCGGGTGCGGGTGATTATCTTGAAGCATTCAAGGCTGCGGCGCAGCGGACGAAGGAGATTATCTCCATTCAGATGACGTCCATTGGCAGTGGAGCGCACCAGGCAGCGCTGGTGGCCAAGGAGATGGCGACGAAGACCCTGGCCGATGTGCGCATCGAGGTAGTGGATACGCTCAACGTGTCTATGGGCCATGGCTGGATGGCGCTTGAGGCGGCGCGGGCAGCGATAGCCGGGGCAAGCCTGGATGACATCCTGGCACTTATCCGACGCATGATTCCAGTGACCCGCATGTTGCAGACAGCGGATACCCTGCGCTATCTGTACATGGGTGGGCGCATTGGCAAGGCAAAACACCTGGTAGGGTCGCTCCTGAGCATCAAGCCGATCCTCAGCATGGAGGATGGGGTGATCGTAGCACTGGGACAGGAACGCAGCCGGCCGGCCGCCTACCGACGTATGGTGGAGTTGATTGCGGAGAAGGTTGGCAAAGGGGCCCAGATCAAGGCCGCCATCGTGCATGCTGCCGATGAGGAGGCCGCGAACACCCTGCGCCGGCTGGTCGAGGAGAGCTTTGACTGCGTAGAAATGCTGACGACCAACCTTTCATCCGCTCTGGCGGTGCACACGGGGCCTGGCACCGTTGGCGTGTGCTACTTTCCGGTGAAGGTGCTTCAGCAGTGACAAGTGGGGGGTAGCCGCTGAAGGCGGGAGTGCATGGCAGGGCAATTGCCATGAGCACCACAGAGGCACGGAGTTCACAGAGTTGTGGCGAGGATTCTCTATGCCCCCGTGGTTATCTTTACCTTAGAGGTTGTTTGAAAAGTGGGGCAAAATGCCATTTTGCCCTACGTTCGGCGTGATCAGGAGGGGCTTTTCAAACATGCCCTTACAACGCCGGAGCGGTCAGCTTTTTTAGCTTTTCCAGTGTCTCGGCCCAGGTGATGTGGGAGAGGCCCAGTTTTCGGCGCAGGGCATCCTCATCCATCCCTTCTCTGAGATCGCGGACAGCGCAAGTCCAGCGCAGAATTTCGAATGATACTGTGCGTGGAGGCAACCCCGCTCGTTTTGCACACTCATCCAGTACGTATTCCAAGTTGCGCGCTGTGCATTCAAACAGCTTTGCTTTTGGCTTGTACTGGGCCAGGTACTCCCGCAATACAGCGGGAAACTGTGGGGGCAGGCGCAGCTTGCGTTCCTTATAGTGCTGGCGGATGCTTTCGTAGCGGATGAAGACAGTAGGGGCGTTTTGCTCCGATGT
>Ga0172366_10003117_pt1 | contig 13045 bp, 9 predicted proteins | sample LakKivSesite69cm_FD_114533 | JGI IMG/M metagenome (GOLD analysis project Ga0172366, IMG submission 114533) | Sediment microbial communities from Lake Kivu, Rwanda - Sediment site 69cm | ecosystem: Environmental > Aquatic > Freshwater > Lake > Sediment | place: Rwanda: Western Province, Lake Kivu... | reverse complement strand
TGTCTGAATGGGGGTTATGCACTAGGATTACAGCAGTATATGGATAAAAAGACACTCAAATACTCTGCTGGCATTGGGGGAAGTTGTGGTTATTATACCGAGACAGCAACATTGGTATTCACTGATGATACAGGGCAACCAATAGGGTGTCAAATAGAGTTAGGGATTCAGCAAATAAACCGACGACATCATTTGTTCTTCAAGCAAAACATGCTGCATTTACGTACCCCTTGCTTGCTAGGACGTGATGTGCTTTCAAAGTGGGAACTGCAGTATAACCATCAAAAGCAGGAAGTTTTTCTAATCGTGCCTTGACATTTTATTCCAACGTATCTCTGCTGCTTTCCTTGCCGATTCCTTGCGCTGTTCGGGTGTTAGTTTGCTTGCCCTAGCCTTGCCACCCTTGAGGCCACCTAAACGACCTAGCGCAACCGCAGCAGCGTGTTTATCAACTGAGGATTCAGGAGTAGATTCCTTTGTCTCGGATTGCCCAGTGGCTTCTTGTACAACCCTGAAAGCAGTAACAGCGAAATCATAGTCTCGTTTCGGTTTTCTGCTTGACCGCTTACCCATGCTTCAACGCTAGCATAGTAGGGAGAGCTTGTCAATAGCCTCTGATTTCAAAATGATACACTACCCGAGACCTCCCCGAGACATAGTCGAGAGTGCGATAGACTGCTACCGAGCTATGGGATATAATCCCTTTGTTATGCCGACGCTGTATCTTGTGGCTACACCTATCGGAAATCTGGAGGATATATCGCTGCGAGCGGTCCGCATCTTGGCAGAGGTGAGGCTTATTGCTGCCGAGGATACGCGCCGGACGCGCCGTCTTCTCTCTGCCTACAAAATTAAGACTCCGCTGACTAGCTATTACGAGCACAACAAGAAGTCAAAACTTGCTTATATCCTGGAACGCCTTGCGCAGGAAGATATTGCCCTGGTATCGGAGGCGGGTACGCCCGGGATAAGCGACCCCGGTTACGAGTTGGTCCTGGCGGCAATCGAGCGAGGCATCCCGGTTGTTGCCATCCCCGGCCCGTCGGTTTTGCCTGTTGCCCTTGCTGTATCAGGCCTGCCTGCAAACCAGTTCCTCTACCTGGGCTTTCTGCCCAGAGAGAAGGGGGGAAGAAAACGCCTGCTTGAATCGATTAGTTCCGAGCCCCGCACCATCGTTGCTTTTGAGGCACCGCATAGACTACCTGCCACATTAAGCGACCTCCTTGAGGTATTAGGAGACAGAAAAATCGCTGTCTGCCGCGAGCTCACCAAAATGCATGAGGAGGTCTTCAGAGGAACGGTGAGCCAGGCGATGGCTCATTTCTCCCAGCCCAGGGGGGAATTCACATTAGTTATCGCCGGATACAGCGGGCTCAGGGAGCAGAAAGAGCTAATAGATTTCTTTGTTAAAGAGGAATTCCGCAGACTTCGCTGTGAGGGGGCTACTGCTAAAGAGGCTGTAGCTAAACTCGCTAGCGTAACGCACTTATCCAAGAAGCTGCTCTACAAAGCATGGCTCGAACTGGATTAGGCTTTGTTTTTACCCTCCTGCTTGTGTTACAATAGTCAATAATTTGTAAATTTTGGACACTGATGGCTGAACGTATTCTTATTGGTGTGGCCTGGCCCTACGCTAACGGGCCTTTACATCTGGGGCATATCGCCGGGGCATATTTACCTGCTGACATATTTGCCCGTTACCATCGCGTCAAAGGTAATGAAGTATTGATGGTCTCAGGCTCCGACCAGCACGGCACTCCGGTCACCCTCCGCGCTGAGGCTGAGGGCAAATCACCCCAGGAGGTAGTTAACCGCTATCATCAAGGATTCCTTGATTGCTGGAAGAAACTGGGGATTTCATTCGACCTGTTTACCACCACCGGAACGCAGAACCATGCCCGCGTTGCTCAGGATTTCTTCCTCAAGCTGCTGGATAAAGGCTACATTTATAAAGACAAAATGTCACTGCCTTATTGCCCCAAATGCGTCCGTTTCCTTCCCGACCGGTATGTGGAGGGCACCTGTCCTTATTGTGGCAGCCCTAGAGCACGCGGAGACCAATGCGACGACTGTGGTAAACCTTTGAATCCCGTGGACTTAATTAACCCTCATTGCAGTATATGTAAGAGCACACCCGAAATCAGGGACTCAGAGCATTTCTTTCTCCGTCTTTCCGCCTTCTCCGATAGATTAAAGTCATGGGTTCAGGAGCAGGGCCACTGGAGGGCAAACGTACTGAATTTCACGCTTCGCTACTTAACCGAGGGGCTGAGAGACCGCGCCATCACCCGCGACATCGAGTGGGGTATACCGGTGCCCTTGCCGGGATATGAAAAAAAACGTATATACGTCTGGTTCGAGGCGGTGATTGGCTACTTATCGGCATCTAAAGAATGGGCAAAGTCCAGTGGGGAAGACGAGCGATGGCGCAAATTCTGGGAAGGCGATGCCAGGAGCTATTATTTCATCGGAAAGGACAACATTGTCTTCCATACTATCATCTGGCCGGCTATGTTGATGGGATATGAGGGACTTAATCTCCCTTATAATGTGCCTGCCAACGAATTTCTCACGCTGGAGGGGAGAAAGCTATCCACCAGCCGTAACTGGGCGGTTTGGGTACCTGATTACCTCGAACGGTATCCTGCCGACCCGCTGCGATACCTGATGTCGGCGAACATGCCCGAGACATCCGATGCCGATTTCTCCTGGCGGGAGTTTGTCCGCCGCACTAATGATGAGCTGGTTGCTACCTACGGTAACCTGGTTCAAAGGGCTCTGACATTCGCCTACCGTAATTTCGACCAGTGCGTTCCGCCCGTGGGAGAACTCGATGCCGAATCTAACGCTTTGTTGAAGAAGGCGGAGGACACGCTAGCAACTGTGGACAGGCTTCTATATACCTGTCATTTCAGAGAGGCAGTAAGAGAGATAATGGCGTTGGCTCAGGAAACCAATCGCTATCTCGACAACAAGGCGCCCTGGAAAAAAATCAATGAAGATAAAGATGCGGCAGCCACCGCTATTTTTACCGTTATCGGTGTAATTAGCTGCCTTAAGATAGTATTCTACCCGTTTTTACCCTTCAGCTCGGAGAAGTTACATCGACTGCTCGGATTTGATGGTGAGGTCGGTGATAAAGGATGGGCTTTCACCATGCCCCGCGCAGGACAGAAGCTGCCGCCTCCCGAGCACCTGTTTGCCAAATTAGATGATAAAATTGTCGAGAAGGAAAACGCTCTTCTCGAACAAAGCAGTTTACATCCAAACTAATATGCCCGGGATGTGGAGGGAAACAATATGTGGCATCTCACTCGACTAGCTCTCCGTAATAGGCTAGTAACATTATTAATAGTCATTTTGATTGCCGGAGCCTCGATCTGGGCCATCCTCGGACTCAAGATGGAACTGATCCCGAACATTCAGTTCCCTTATACAACTGTTATCACAGTTTACCCCAAAGCGCCACCCGACCTGGTTGCAAGTAATGTCACTGCACCCATAGAGCACCTTATCTGGGACCAATGGGAAGGGAAAGGGCTGAAACATCTAACCTCCACTTCGGCTGAAAACATCTCCATTATCTTCGGTGAATTTGAATATGGCACTAATATGGACGATGTAACCAGCTCTATTCAGCAGGGCATCGGCCAAATAAACTTACCCCCTGAAGTGCAGGCTTTTCAACAGTCTAATCCTGATATGGGAGAGAACCCGCGGATTATCCCCATCAACATGAGTATAATGCCTCTGGTGGTGCTCAGCCTCAGCGGTGACCTTCCTCCTGACCAGCTAAAACAGGTTGCCGACACTCAGATTGTACCTGCTCTACAAAACATCAATGGTGTCCTCAGCGTAGAGACAGAGGGCGGCGATAAGGAGCAGGTAGTAATCGCCCCTGACCCCGTAAAGATGGACCAGTTCGCTATCTCTATGTCTCAGATTGTAGGGCTCCTTGCCCCTCAGTACACTTCCCTGAGCCAAATTGAAAACACCCCCCTGAGTAACAGCGGCGTTGTACTCCAGGATGTGGCTGATGTCAGCCTGGGGCCAGCACCGGGGACAGTAGTCACCCGTACCGACGGCAAGCCAAGTGTGACCATAATGGTGATGAAGCAGGCCGATGCCAACACCGTTGATGTGGCAAACGCAGTGCTGGCCAAAGCCAAAGAAATAGGCGGAAACCTCCAGAACGGAGCACAAATTGACACCACATTCACGCAATCAGATTTCATCCAGCGTAGCATAAATGAACTGCGTGACAAGGCTCTGATAGGTGCTGCTCTGGCAATCGTCATAGTCTTCCTCTTCCTGACTACTATACGGGCTTCGCTGGTCACCGCTATATCCATTCCACTGAGCTTGTTGATTGGTTTTCTGGCTATGCGCGCATTCGGCATAACCATCAACATCCTCACTTTGAGCGCCATGTCTATCGCAGTAGGGCGCTTGATCGATGACAGTATCGTTATGGTAGAGGTCATATACCGCCGTCTCCAGCGAGGCGAGGGCTTCAGAGAGGCGGCTATCAATGGAGCCAGGGAGATAGCTAACCCGATCACCTCAGCTACTCTGGCAACGGTGGCTATCTTCATACCCCTGATTTTCGTCGGCGGCATCGTCGGCCAATTGTTTATACCCTTTGCACTGACCGTAACCTTCGCCATGCTTGCCTCACTGCTGGTGGCGCTCATGGTGGTACCTACCTTATCCAACTTCCTGGTGCGCGGGAAAGCCAAGGTCAAAGTCGGCGAGCCCTGGTATCAGAAGCTATACGCACCCACACTCAAATGGGCACTTAACCACCGGGCAATAACCTTGATAATCGCTGCTGTGCTTTTCTTCGGCAGCCTCAGTCTGGTCCCTGTTATCGGCACCTCGTTCATGTCCGGCATGGGCGAAAAGACGCTGACTGTATCTATACAAATGAAGCCGGGCACTGACCTCCAGCAAACCAGTGCTGTAGCAGCTCAGGTGGAGCAGCAGTTGCGTGACGACAAAGCAGTTACAAACTACTATACCACGGTCGGCGCTTCGACATCCCTGTTGGGCGCTATGACTACTGCCAGTGGCGGTGGCGATAACACTGCTACGATTAATGTTTACCTCGACCCGGGGGCCGATGTAGATAAAGAAGCCGAGATATTGAGCAGTGCCTGTGACACTATAGCGGCTGAAACGAAAGCAGGCATAGCTGTTACTTCGTCTGAAGGGGGAGGTGGGCCCGGTATGGGCTTCTCCGACCTGAACATATCCATTCAGGGCGCAAATCAAAACGATATTGCCAATACGACGGAGCAGCTTCTTACCCAGCTTCAGGGAGTAAAGGGATTAGCCAACGTTGAAAGTGACCTCACTACAACAGTACAAAGACTCTATATTGAGCCTGACCCGGCCAAAATGGCAGCTCTGGGGCTGTCGCCCGACCAACAACAGCAATTGCAACAGGAGTTCTATCTGTTAATGCTGGGCAGTACCTTACCTAACGAAGTAGTGAACATGGGTAATGAAAGCTACCCCCTCTTCATTAAGGGTGTAGCGAACGGTCTGGGCAATGAAACTACAGTGGCCAACGCACTGCGGATTGGCTTTCCACAGTCTGTGGCCCTGGGTGACGTCAGCAATGTAGCACTACTGCAAATGCCTACTCATGTCAGCCACACCGACCTGGCACTCTCTGCCACCATCACAGGCACAATAACAGATAAAGACGTAGGCGGAGTTAACCTGGTGATTCAAGAAAAAATCGATGCACTGCCAACTCAGCCGGGTGTGCAGGTGACGATGGCTGGTGTAGCGGAGGAGATGTCAAGCACCTTCTCACACATGGGCATTGCTATAATCGCTGCTATAGTAATAGCTTTCCTCATTGTAGCATTTATGATGCGTTCGATAATCAACCCGCTCATCATAATGCTGAGCCTGCCTCTGGCGACCATAGGCGCGTTGCTGGGTCTGCTTATTACCGGCCATACCATCGGCGTGTCGGCGATGATGGGAATGCTGATGCTGGTAGGCATTGTCCTCACCAATGCTATTGTGCTTATTGCGCTGGTGGAACAGCTACGTAAGAGTGGCATGAGTACGTATGATTCCTTGCTTCAGGGAGGTCAGACCAGGCTGCGCCCGATTCTGATGACCGCCTTAACAACTATTTTCGCCATGATCCCGCTCGCTTTTGGGGTTGGTTCGGGTACTCTCCTGGCTGCGGAGCTGGCAGTAGTGGTTATCGGCGGTCTGTTCAGCTCTACACTATTGACACTGGTCGTAATTCCTGTAATCTATAGCCTGGTTGATGGCCTGCGTCATCGCAGGGAGCGAGCAAAGTAAGCCGATGACAAATCAATAAAAGAGGTCTCATTGAAGAATTCGATATTCGAACCGGTTGAGAAAGAGCTTCTTCTCGTAGAGAATGGCATCAGGGCAATAGCTGACGTGGAGTATCCCTGGCTTGCGGAGCTACTGGACTACATCGTAAACAGCGGCGGCAAGCGAGTCAGACCGGCCTTAACCCTGCTTGCGGGTAAGATAAATAGCAGGTTCAACCTTGAATCGTTAATCCCTGTGGCAACAGGGGTTGAGCTTCTCCATACCGCTTCCCTGGTGCACGATGATACTATAGACCTTTCGATGAGGCGTCGCGGCAAGCCCACGGCAGCCAGCATCTGGGGCTGGGGCATAGCCACTCTGGCAGGAGACTACTTATTCTCCAAATCCGCCGAGTTTGTCTCCCAGGCTAACAATGTTAGAGCGGACAGGCTTTTTGCTCAGACACTCATGGCCTTATGCACAGGTGAGCTGGAGGAGAGTTTCAGCAGCTTCGATGAGAACCAGACCCGTGAGAGCTACTTCCGCAAGATTGGCAATAAAACAGCCTCTCTATTCTCAATGGCTACTGAGTCCGCGGCGATAGTCAACGAGGCCCCGGAACAGGAGATTAAAGCCCTGAGAGCTTACGGTTACAACCTGGGAATGGCTTTCCAGATTGTAGATGATATATTCGATTTCACAGCCGATGAGGATAAGCTGGGCAAGCCGGTAGCAAGCGACTTACTTCAGGGGAACCTGACGCTGCCGGCGATTATGCTTAAAGAAAGGTACCCCGAAGACAACCCGATAAAAGCAATATTCGAAAACAGGGGGAAGGAACAAAGTCTCGATTTAGCCATCGACATGATTCGCAGCTCGGGAATTATCACCGATTGCTATAAAGTCGCCCAAAACTATACCTCAGAGGCATGTAAAACAATCGAGCCCTTTCCTGACAAACCCAGTCGCAAGGCGCTCCTTGAGATCGCAAATTATGTAGTCGAGCGCCAAAAATAGCAGGGCTTTTTCATATCCACCCTACAAGGTTAGCTCTTCTCTCAACCTGTCCAGGAATCCCGCTGATTTAACATCGCGCTCAAGAAGATAGCGGATATATGCCCTCATCAGTTGCTCCAGTTCACGAGTTAACTCAGGGCTCACCCGCAGTCGGCTGGCAGAGGCGAAATCGTTTTTGAGCAGGAACCTCATCACCTTGATTGCATCAGCCGAGACAGGACGAACCAACTGTTCCTTCCTGGCGCAGTTGGGACACATCACTCCGCCGCCGCTTGCGCTGAAGAAGTTCCTCTCAGGCGCAAGAGGTGACCTGCAACTCAGGCATTGGTAAAGTTCAGGCTGATAGCCGAGGTGGCTAAGGAGGTGAAGTTCAAAGTACCTGAGGACAAGCTCGTTGGCGTCTGCCTCGCTGCGTGCTTCGCAGAGCCAGAGCAACGTGGTCTCCAATAACATGTAGACAGGATAGTTTTCGACCTGCTCAACAGTAAACTGGTCTGCCAGCTCAGCCACATAGATAGCACAGCTCGTGCGCCACAGGTCGCTTTTTAGAGGGAGAAAGCTCTCGATGGTCTGGCTTTGAGTAATTACGTCCAGGTTTTGTCCCTGAGCCAGCAGCAATGAGCTTTGTGTCAGCAGGTCTAGGTGACCTCCCAACTTGCTCTTGGGCCTTCTTACACCTTTTGCTACCGCTCTGAGTTTGCCCAGGTTCGGAGTGTAGAAGGTGATTATGTTGTCCGCTTCGCCCAGACTGGTTCGCTTTAAAACAATTGCCTCGGTCTTGTATACTCGCGGTCTGGCCATCGTATTTCAAGGGAGCTTGGTTGCCTGCTCTTGAGATTTGGCTACAACAACTAAATCTGCTTCTGTCGATTCCCCTTTACCATTCAGAGATAATCTATGGATGCTGTTCATGGAGCAAAATGGAATTAACCTCGGCTTGGAATCCTGGCCAATAACTCCGAAATGGAGCGCGCAGTTTTGCACCCTGTCGAGGTCGAAGTTATAAGGGTCCATAAAATGCATGATCCCTATGGTAAGCCAGGTTCCCGGTAGCCAGTTTGTCAGCATCGAAGTAATTGACTTTGAACTTCTAGTCGTAAGCAATTTAGGTATAAGCTTGAACCAGAGCTTGGGGCTGATATGCAGTATCGAGTTGACCATTAGAGACCACATCAACCTCGGCCTGGACCATTTACGTTCAAAGCCTTTGCGCATTTCATTGTAGAGCTTGTCATTATCTATGTAGCGCGGCACCGGTACCAGTTTCCCTTTGTCGTAATCTACTATGCTTATCAGTCCGCAGTGAGGATGAACGCAGAAATCCTGATTCAGACCGCCCTTGGTTATCATTCGGGCTAACATCTGATTCATGGGCAGGGAGAAGAAATCGCCTTTCTTAACTTGACCTCCGGTTTGTTCCTCAGCCAGACTCAAAACATCTGAACTGGTTATCCGCATCTCTTTTAACTTCGTGGTGTCTATCCTCCCCGAAAAGCTGACCGGCTGAAACACGAGAAACTTGATTATGTCAGAGTTTTCGGCAGAGAATCTTATTATGTCACCGACCTGGTTGTCGTTAATACCTTTTGCCAGCGTAGGTATGAGGGCAATCTTGTTATAGCCTATTTTTCTGGCATTCTCTATTACCTTTTGTTTCTGCGGCCACAGATTGAGGCCTCTTGTTTTCATATATGGTTCGGAAGTGATGCCGTCAAATTGCAGATACAGCCACGCTTCGAGGTCGCGAATTTTCTTAAAATAATCGATGTCCTGCGCCAGCCTCAGCCCGTTGGTCATGATTAGAACGTAGTCATAGCCAAGGTCTTTCTCCATCTGTATTATCTCTGGCAGGTCGTCTCTCAGTGTTGGCTCCCCGCCGCTGTTACCCACCCCTCTAACTCTGAGCGGATAGTTTATCTCCTGAGCATATTCCAGTATCGACCTTATCTGCTCCTTGCTCAAATCGGCAGCATCGTTTTTGGCACCTGCCTGGGCGAAACATATCGGGCAGCGTAGATTGCATCTATTAGTTAACTCAATGATGAGCAGCGTAGTGTGAGTCTTGTGGTTCTGACACAGGCCGCAGTCACGGGGGCAGCCAACTTTGGGTTCCCTCCCCCTGCTTAATCCGATGCCGTGGTCCCTATATTGTTCCGCCCTCATGTACTCTTTGTAGTCACTCCAATAGACATCCTCGAAGTCTCCGTGGTCAGGACAACTTTTTCTCATCAGGACCCGACCATCGACTTCCCAAAGCTCGGCATCCAGGACTCTCAAATCTACGGGGCAAAGGGATTTTGTTTTTTTAATGAACTGCATGTGACTCACCTACACTAGATTTTTGCTCACATCTCCTGCCTGCCCTCGATAGCATGCGTGAGGGTTACTTCGTCTGCGTATTCCAGGTCGCCTCCGACAGGCAGACCGCGGGCAAGCCTGGTAAGCCGGACTCCGAACGGAGATAGCAATCTCTGAAGATACATAGCTGTTGCCTCTCCCTCAAGGTTAGGGTTCATGGCCAGGATAACCTCCTTCACGGAGCCTGTCTTGAGCCTCTGCAAAAGCTCTTTTATCTTAAGGTCATCGGGGCCGATACCATCCATAGGAGAGAGCACGCCGTGGAGCACGTGATAAAGACCCCTGTACTGGCCGGTGCGCTCCAGGGCCATAATATCCAGGGGCTCTTTGACGACACATATTATGCTGTGGTCTCGCTCTTTGCTGACACATATGGCACACGGATTAGAGTCGGTAATGTTCTGACATGAGGTGCAAAAGACGGTTTTCTCTTTGACCGCAATAATCGCTTCGGCCAGAGCCCGCGCCTCAGCTTCAGGGATGCGCAGCAAGTAGTAAGTGAGCCGTGCTGCGCTTTTGGGCCCGATGCCGGGAAGCTTGCTTAACTCCTCGATTAAACGGGAGACCGGCTCCGCAGCGGGCACATATCCGATTCTCAACTCTTTAAATCCTTCCCAATTTTGAAGTCTGAAAGAAGGCTGACTTACTGCTGTCTACAAGCATTTCACATGCCTGGAATCTTGAGCCCTCCTGTTATAGCGCCAAGCTGGCTGGCAGCCATCTCTTTGGACTTCTCCAGCCCCTCGTTTATGGCAGCCATCACCAGGTCCTCGAGCATACTCACATCCTTGGGATCGACGGCCTCGGGAGAGATTTTAACAGAAATTACTTTCTGCTGTCCGCTGACAACAACGGTTACCGCACCGCCGCCGGAACTGGCCTGCACTGTGGCTTTTTCCAACTCCTCCTGAGCCTTGGCCAGTTTAGCCTGCAGTTGCTGTGCCTGTCGCAACATCGCTTTATTCATCATGTTTGTGCTCCTCCTCTATAATCCGGGCTCCCATCTCCAAAGCCGCATTTACCACAGGATTGTATCCCTGCTGTTGTGGTTTAGTAGTCTTATCTTTCGGGGTCAGAACGCAGCGTACATGATAAGGAACGCCGAAAACATCGCGCAGTTTGTCCTCCACCAGATGGCGATACTTGGGGTCTTCTATTTTACTCCTGTGGAAATCATGATAGAAACCCAGTACCAGGGTATCACCTTCAAGAGATATGGCCTCGCACGCTTTTCTTAAAAGGGCATCCAGGTTGCCGCTGGAGCCTACCCCCCGGCAGGCATTAATGAAATCGGCCCAGCGTTGACGAATCTGTTCGATGTTCTGCGGAGGCGGTTGCCCGGCGGTCGCACCGACCTTTATCGGGGGCAGTTCAGCGGCTACAGGTGGAACGACAGCGCCTGATTCTCTGACGCTCTCTGTTTTACGAGGCGGCATCTTGCTTGTGGCCGTCGGCTCTACCATATCCGCGGGCTTCTCCGGCAAGGTCTTCCCGGGTTTCTCGGCGGCGGCCAGGGATGAGTCAACCAGGGCCAGCTCCAAAGGCAGGGTAGACTGCGGGTCGGCGCGGAAATCAACCTGAGCGAACAGTCTTATCACCTTCGACAGTTCCCCCAGGGACACATTCGATATAAGCTGCTTGATCTCTTTAATCGTATCGGCGGGAAGGGCCGAGCTATCTCCGGCCCCCGACTTGACCAGAAGGACATCCCTCAAATAATCAACGAGTCCGCGGGTGAATTGACGGAGGTCGACCCCATCGACAACGACACTGTTTATCACAGCCAGCCCGCCGGCGACGTCTTTCTTCAAAATATGCTCCGCAAGCTTATGAATGCGCATATCTCCGCTGATACCCAGCTCGGACCTGGCTTGCTCCAGTCCTATATCCGAACCGTGATAGAGAACGAGCTGCTCCAGCAGGTTTTCCGCATCCCGGAGGCTGCCGGTAGCGGCTTTAGCGATAAGCGCCAGCGCCTGCGGTGCAATCTTAATGCCCTCGTGGTCGCAAATGTCTTTCAGTTTATTCACCACAGCCGCTTGAGGCAGGCGGCGGAAGTCGAACCGCTGGCATCGCGATAGTATCGTCAGAGGCACCTTGTGCACCTCTGTAGTTGCCAGTATGAAGATTGCATGTGGCGGCGGTTCCTCGAGTGTCTTGAGCAAGGCATTGAAGGCAGGCTCTGTGAGCATGTGCACTTCGTCTATTATGTAAACTTTGTAGCGGGCTGAGCTCGGAGCAAAGTTTATTTTCTCTCGAAGGTCGCGGATTTCATCGATTCCTCTGTTAGATGCCCCGTCTATCTCCACCAGGTCCAGCGCCCGGCCCTCGTTGAACGCCTGGCACATCTCGCATGAGTTACATGGCTCTCCCTTGCCGTTGGTGAGACAGTTGAGCGCCTTCGCCAGTATCCTGCCCGTACTGGTCTTGCCCGTGCCGCGGGGGCCGCAGAACAGATAGGCATGAGCGACCCGCCCTGTGGTCAGCGCATTCGCCAGCGTTTTTGTAATCGGCTCTTGCCCGACTACTTGAGCCAAAGTTTGAGGCCGCCACTTTCGATAAAAGACCTGTGAAGCCATTCTTATCCCATCATATCCAAGCTGGAGTGAACTCGCAATACTCTAAGATGTTTACGCTATTATAGCCCACGACGCAAGGTTGTTCAATCAATAAGGGTTTGGGGTATAGCATGGCCCGAGATTTGACTGAAACGTTTTTTATTAAATTTTGAGTCGCTGACGGGGGTTTCCGGCTCAGCTTCGGCTGAACGTAGATTTCAACCTCAAAAAGGGTATAACCCCGGTCCGGGTTCGTTTACACATTCTTCTTTTTTCCCCCAAACTCCGGGGGCTTTAGTCAGTCTCAGCGGAGATGAACGCCTTGGGCCTTAAGCACAAGGATCTCGCATCACCGGCACTGACAGATGGAAGTAGTGAGGGGATGTCCCGACTCCCCAGCGTTTCCGGTCTTCCACGGAACCCGCACCACAATATGGTTTTGGGGACGATAATAGAACATTAGTTCTTAATCTGTCAAGGGGAAGATGTCGCTGGAGAAAGCGCTCAATAGATGTCCTGGCGAGTTCGAATTTCCGATATACTAATTAAAAGATACAGAAGCTCTGTCCCTGCATGATGTAAGGATTAGAGTATAATACTATCAAGTAGTCCAGCTCTAGTAAGGGGCATAAATATTGGCTACGGTGGCAAAGGCAGAAGCCTGTGTAGCTATGGACAAAGGTGCTTGAGCTCTCAAAGAAGGTCATCGATCGCACAAATCGTGGGATAGGGGTTGCTGTTGGTCCAGGCGGTCGGAATCAGGAAAAATACATCTACCTCTTTATCGATCACGGAAGGCAGCG
>Ga0172366_10003116_pt1 | contig 13046 bp, 12 predicted proteins | sample LakKivSesite69cm_FD_114533 | JGI IMG/M metagenome (GOLD analysis project Ga0172366, IMG submission 114533) | Sediment microbial communities from Lake Kivu, Rwanda - Sediment site 69cm | ecosystem: Environmental > Aquatic > Freshwater > Lake > Sediment | place: Rwanda: Western Province, Lake... | reverse complement strand
GTAGGGGAGTGGAGGAGTTTTTTCTTGGTTGATTATGTAGGCTTCTCTTTTTTCCCTTTGAGATTGGATGCGATAGGGGCGACGACCCCGAACTTAAGGAGGAGATAAGTGAAGGTGCAGTTTGGAAGAAGACATGTTTTAAGTATATTTGTTATCGGGGTTATATTGACTTCGGCTTTTATTATGCAGATCTTGCCGAGTTTAGGCATAACCTTGAATGTATCTAGTGTTGTTGTGGACTCGGTGGATGTTGATAGCTTCTGTTATTTTCCGGGAGATGTTGTGCAGATTAATGGGCATGCCAATGCTAGTTCTGTTGATTTGGAGATCTTTGATCCAGACGGAACGGTTTTTTTCTCCGATACTGCCAGTACTAATTCCACTGGCTTTTACAGTAAGGAGGTCACGGTTCCCAAAGGTATCCCTGCTGGAGAATACATCGTTAAAGCTAAGGTTGCTGAGAGCCAAGTGAGCTGTATCTTCACGTTGCTCGATACCGAAGGTTTCAAGCCAGCTATTCTTCCATATAAACGCGTTCATAATGGCATAGAGTACACTATTACGAATAGGTCTCTGACAGCTAAATTACATGGTGAGGTCTTAGAGGTTCATTTTCCCTCTCTCCCAAGAATTTTTGGCGTCGAAGCCTTCAATAACAGCATGATCCTCACAGTGAGGATGAGAAATGATGCACTTAACCTTAAGATAGATGCCAACTTCATCTTCATCCATCAAGGCTTAAAAATATTGATCAATGGGTCCATAGCGCAGCCGAGCACTTTTGCTTTCAGGTTCAATTCACCCCTCCAGATCACGAAGAATCGAAACAGCATCTCATCCGGCCACATCATCTTTAATTGGGAAGACCTCGTCAAATACGGCAATCCGTTTACCTATGACTCGAATACTCGAGAGTTAGCCGTCACCATACCTAAAACATTCCGGATAGACCCAATAATCTTTCAAACTGGATTCGAAGTAGGCGATCCAACCTTTGATGGCGACGGCTCAACTTCGGGAGGATCCGCTCAAATAGTGACGGATGAGAAGCATCATGGCGAACGTTCTTTGAAATGTACTCGTTACGGTGAGGGGCAAGCCTATAAGTATGAATACATTGGGCAGCGAACGCTTGTCTATTACCGCTTCTACGTCATGTTTGACAGCTTCACACTTTCAGGTTATAACATCCGTCTAGGTAGTATCAGATATGCTTCGTCGGATGCATGGCCTTATTGGGCAAGCTTGCTCGTATGGAACGACGGTGGAACCTATAAGTTTCATTTTATGTGGTGGCAGAATGATGCTCACTACAGTGAAGATATCTCTGGCATCACGCTCCAACTCCATGTTTGGTATTGCATAGAGTTCAAAGTTAAAGTGGACTCTTCCAACGGTGAGGCTAAATGCTGGATCAATGGGGAGCTGAAAGCCACCAAGACTGGCATAGATAATACCCATGACCAGGGGCGACTGCCACGTTATGTGCATTGTGGTTTCGACTGGTGTAATCCAGGATCAGTTACGGTTGAGGGGTACTTTGACTGCGTGAAGGTTGCCGACTACTATATAGGTCCTGAATATTCAGATTTTAAGGAGCCTATCAAGAACTGGAGCTTCGAGGATGGTTCTACATGGAGTGCCAGTGGCACATATTCGCAGAGTAATACTCATTTCCACGGCAAATATTCATGGTATACAAGTGGCGGTGGCGACTATAAGATTGAGCAGTGGCTCACATTAGATGTAGTCACCCATATTAGAGGCAGGACTGTGACGTTCGGTTTCAACTACAAGCCTGACGGCGTTCTCTCAGACGGCTCCAAGAACAAGGCTAGGGCAGAGATCTACTATGAAACTCCTGGCGGCTCAAACACCGTTGTCGGCGACTGGAATGAGCCGAAGGAGGTTAAATGGTATGAGTGTGTACAAGTCAAGGCCCCTATGCCGGGCGACGTTGAGACCGTCAAGGTCATCATCCATGGAACGCCCGACTTCAAGTCTTGGGTAGACCTTGCCTACTTATGCGTCACCTACGAGGATACGGATAGCAGCGACTATGGAGACATGACCCTCGTCTACGATATGTGGTGGTTGCAGATCCATCAAGCCCCAGACTACGACGGCTTCGTAACATCTTCTGTAGGTGTTGCCGCAAAGACCACAAGCGAAGACTACTGTGTCTACTCCATGGAACTCGAGGTGGAGCTGATTGGTTCCGAGAACGCGAAGGGCAACAGCACCCTCTTCTCAGTCTACTACGATCACTACAATAATCAAAACTACACGTACAGTCCAAGGGATACGGAGATAGCCATCAACAACAACGCCGCGAACGCCAAAAAGGGCTTGACGATATTAGAGGCGATCTCTATAGGTCTTAATGTTATCGCTATTAAATATACCATTGAATCTCTTGCGTGGCCTTTAATAGTAGTGGATCTTCTGCTTTGGGGAGCTGGGGCTTGTATGGAATTTATGCATGCAAGCGATTTGCATGATCCATACGCCGATGGAGGAGTAGGCGACACCATTATAAAGGAGAAATGGGAGTATGGCGGCCAATCAAGTGAAAGTCTCATCAACGTAGCTGGAGGTCAGTACAGTTTCGAGTGGAACTTTAAGTCGGACCCGGCTTACGATTTCCAGATTCAGATAACTGCCACCGTCGAATGGGGAGAAGTGGATTATTATGGAGGTATTCAATATGTCTGGTCCGATACGGCCACACTCACCATAACCATCCCCTCACCATACGCCTGAACACAAAACTAACTCCGCTACCCTTTTTTATAGGTAAGAATATAAATTAAATAATATCCCACTATACATAAAGATTCTTCAAATACAGGTGAATATCGAATGTTAACATTTAAAGAAAAGAAGGAGATTGGTCTTTCAGCGAACCAGATCTATGATTGCTTGTTAGACTTTCTCACAAATAATCCATTCATGAAGGAGAAGAAGGTTGAGATTAAGCGTTCCGAGCCTTTTTACATCGATATAAGTATAACACCTCCACTTCTATGGGTATCGGGGAACATTAAGATTAATATTCTTTCTAAGAATGGGAAAAGTGAGATAGAATTTATCTTCGACTTTAGGAGGTTCTATTTTGCATGGTGGCTGGTTTTGGCATTATTGACCGCGATCTTTCTAATACCTACCCATTTTCTCGTCTTAGGCGGTATATGGGTTTTTTTCCTCGTGGGACCCGCTTGGGGAATGGGAGAGAAAAAAGAGTTCATGGACAATATCAACAGTTTCTTCGCTGGTCTGATCTCTAAGTAAGAACCGACTAATCTTAGTCTTGCTACCAGACTAACGCGAGAGCCATGAGTTCTGTACTTGTTCTCTGGACAGTCGCACAGCAACCCTAACCATAACCATACCTTCGCCATACGCCTGAAAACAAAATCAATCCACTAACCATTTTTCTGAAGTTAAAAAATGTAAGAGTTTAATAATATTGTGTTAATATGGCTAGTGCGGATAGATGTTATCATATGCTAACGCTTAGGGGGAAGAGGGAGGTTAGTCTCTCGGCGGATCAAGTCTACGATTGCTTACTGGACTTTTTCACAAATCATCCTCTCATGAGGAAGAAGAGGGTCGAGATTATGTCTCTCTCTAAGCCTTCACATATCATCATGGATGTAACTCCTCCGCGCCTGTGGATTACGGGAAGGGTCAAGGTCAACATCCTTCCGAAGAATGGGAAGAGCGAGATAGAACTCATCTTCGACTTTAGGAGGTTCTATTTTACATGGTGGCTAGTTCATGCACTATTAACCGCGATCTTTCTGATACCAACCCGTTTCCTTATATTGGCGGCCACTTTGCTAGGTTTTCCCCTCGGATTTGTTGGAGGAGATGCGGAGAAAAAGGATTTCATGGATAGAATCGACGGTTTTCTCAGGGAAGTAGAGTTACTCGTCGGTGCAGGTCTCGACTATAAGGAAGCTGTCGTTAGAATAATGGAAAGTTTGCCGGCGGGGCGCAAGGGCGCAGTATACGAAAAGCCAGAAAGGTTATATGAACGATTGCTAGAACTACATACGACTTTCTATGGTGGAGGTAAAACAGTCCTAGAGAACAGAATATCGTCGCTTACGAAGCGGGGACTAAGCCGAGAAGAGGCAATCGCTCGACTCGCTAGGGATCTAGGGATAAATGGCTAGCTTATTCTCATTCGAGTTGGTAATAATCGCCAAAAAGAGAACTTGAAATAAGGAGTATGGATGATCCAAATAACAGCTACAGTCGAATGGGGAGAAGTGGATTATTATGGAGGTATTCAATATGCCGGGTCCGATACTGCCACACTCACCATAACCATACCATCACCATACGTCTAAATGGTTAAATAGCCAATCAACCTCCTTTTTTGGAGTCGGTTATTATGAAGTGTCCTAAATGTGGAGAAGAGATGGAAAAAGGTCAAATCTCTGCTTCAGCATGGCCGTATTATGTGAAAGTTTATTGGAAAAGAATAGTTGAATTACCCAAGACAATCGAGGAACCCTATGAACGGCTACTCTATGTATATGAGAATTTTCGTGGTGGTAAATATATCTTAGAGGACAGAATAGTATCTATCATGAAGCGGGGGTTAAGCCGAGAAGAAGCGATCCATAAGCTTGCTGAAAAAGAAGATATTTTACTATCTGTTGAAAAAATCTGGCCGGAAAGCGAGTTAAGGGATTTTTTTAAGTCCACTCCCGAATTTGATGGTTACAGATGCAGAAAATGCAAATTGATAGTCTTCAAATATTAAACCTTCTGAAATATTTCTCGCATCTACAGGAGACCCCCAACAGTAAAGTCTTCGAATAAATTAGGAACCGCAAACAGAACCTTTAAAGTTTTAAACATAATTCAGATACAAAAAAATGTAAAAAATCGTTTTTCTAGATTATGTTTGACGCATACTCAATTCTCTGTCAGTTACGTCACCTGTTAAGGGTGCCCTTTCTGGAAACTTTAAAGGTTTCCATTCGCGTTTCATGCCAGATATGTCCCATCCCTCAAAGAAATCATGTAGGATTCTTCCTTGGCAGTGTCTTGGTGGATCTATGCATAAAATATGCGCTACGGTTGAAGCTACATCGACTAGATATGCTGGTCCCAACCTATCCATGGGTCTCACATAGCCCTTCTTGATATCCTTGCCTATAATCATAAATGTTGCGTAGTTTGAAGAGATCTCGGTTTCAGCTGTAGGTATCTGTGGACCATGATTTGCTCCTCCAGCATTTACCGATCCCAGTCGATCAGCGAATCGATCACCCCTATATAGGGTCCCCCATGTAAAACCTGGAGAATAAGCGAACACGATGTCTCCCACATGTTCACCCCATAATCCTATCATAGGCGCATCTTCCCTTCTCAAGGCGAAAGCTACAACGTATTCGCCGTCCTGATCCTTACAGCTCCTCAGAACATCTATAACTTGCCTTCTGATCTCTTCGTATTCTGAATCTTCAACGATGCCTCCAACATATCTGCTCTTAAGGTTCACATAGACATTGGTCGAGTCTATGAATATCTTGCTTTTCGCCCAGTCGATTCTCCTATTTCCTACAGGGGCTTCTTCAATTGATATTAATCCCTTATCAGCTAAGAGTTCAATCAGCGGGTAAACCTTCCGGTTTGGAGCATTCCCATGGTCCGAGACAACGATTAGATATGTAGACTCGTCCACATACCTCAAGAAGGCCTCCACAAGTTTATCAGCTATCCTGTATCCAAGCCTGAGAATATGCCATGCCCTTTCAGCTCTAGCGTAGTCATATCTGCCCCCAGCAGGATCAACTAAACCGAGAATCGTATGTTCTAAGGCGTCTAGGAAGTGCCAATGCATCATGTATAACGAGGCCGCATACTTATCCATGAGATATTTGGCGGCTTTGGCGATCCAGTTTATCTGATATTCGAATTCCTCAACTAAGGTCTGCTCGTCGATAAGCCCGTTGAAGAAAGGCCCCGCCACAGCCTCATTAATGTAAGGTCCAAACTTCTTTACAAGCTCCTCAGCATCCTCCAGTGGATTAGTGAAACCTGAGATAGGATAGACCTGAGACCTGTAAAGGTTGAATCGCCTTCCGTCTTTGGATAGCTCTACGAGTTTAAATCTTACTGTTCCAATCTTTTCTTCATCTTCGACGATAAATTTCTCCCTGGACCATTCGCTCCAATCCCCTGCTTTTAGGATGCATACGGCCTTAGATCCATCCTTTTCCTTTGATAGAAGGCATCTACTATATCCCTCGCCGTCTGGATCTAGTAGTAGGGCATAATAGGATACTCCTTCGCCTTTAACTTTAGGTAATACATCTATTCTTGTCTCTAATGAAGGAGAATTGGTGTTAGGAATGTTAACCCATCCCACAGCCTCTTTAAACTCGATATACCGCTCTAGACGGAGCCTTATATCTCTAGGAATCTTCTCAGCCATACTCCTGTAGCAGATAGCTGGGGATATTTCAAAATAGAACCGTCCAGGTCTCCAGAACCAATCTATATGAATGACCTTGTCGGTTGTCGGGGGATAACCCACAAAATAGTAAAGCACGCTTCCTAAGCCCTGTCTTGCGGCAGCTTCCCAAAGATATTCAGATCTGCAAAGATTGGAAGTCATGGCTTCATCTCCATGATTCTCGGCTACCGGCTCGCCGTAGTCATGTCTGCCCCAGACGGCTATTCCGTGGGTTCCAGGCCATGAACCAGTGGCGATAGTAGTCCAGTTTTCAGGTGTCTGAGCGGGTATCGCTTCTAAAGCCTTAGAAAAACCCCCTTCGTCCATTATCTTTTTAAAGGTTGGGCATGTTCCATCTTTAGCGAATCTTTCTACAAGTTTCGGTGAAAGAGCATCCAAACCGATTACAAAAATCTTTTTCATTTATGTTCACTCTTCAATCTATATTTAAAGAGTTAGATTAACTCTATTTATAGAAATGAATAAAACTTTCGGAGATCAGAGATGTGCTGTGCCTTTATTTCTTAATTCTAAACTATTCTATAAAGAGTGAAGCTCAGTACGCCATTTCGATAGCTGAAATTTTCGACTCTCGGTAACACTGATACAGGTAATACTACTCGCTTGAAAAATCTTAGATCTTCATGTTCAGCAGATATAACAACTTCCCGCTCAAAAATGTCGATTTTTATGTCTCTTTCTCCTACCCCAAGTAAAGCAGCTAAAATGATCACTCTGTCTGCTTCCACTGAGACATCTACCAAAGGCGTTCTAACCCAAGGGGAAACTAGAGGTCTAACTGATCTTTCCTCTGGAACCACAACTGTCTTCTTTCTAGGCTTCATATTGAAAGCCTTCACAATACCCAGCCCATAAACGAAGCCGCCTATATGAGCCCAAAAGGCTATACTAGAGAACAACCCCGTTAAGGAGACCAGACCCATCAAGAGTTGGTAGAGGAACCATATCCCTAGATAGTAATAGGCTGGAACGCTTACGATGGTGATGAAGATGTAAACAACCAAGGTCTTTATCCTAGCTCGGGGATACAAAAGCAAGTAAGCTCCCAAGACAGCTGAAATAGCTCCAGAAGCCCCGACTGACGGAATTCCGAGTTCATAAATAAAGTAGGGGAGGGGGCTTGTAAATGCTGAAAGAAGCGTAGAAGCAATGTGGGCAAAGCTAGCAACGATGCCCCCAACCAGATAGAAAAGCAGATACCTTGTATGACCGAGAGTATCTTCAACATTGTCGCCGAAGACCCAAAGGTAAACCATGTTTCCCGCTATATGTATAATGTCTGCATGCATGAATATGCTAGTTAAAAGAGTCCACAAACGCTGTCCTCGAAGGATATAGATAGGAGTCACGCCAAGATTCCAAATTTCTTTTTCAAATGCAAGTGTACCTTGCATAAAGAAGAAAAAGAATGATATCACGTTGAGGAGGATGAGGACATAGTTCACATAGGGCCGTTTACTGGGCCTGTTTTCATCATACAAAGGAAACAAGATGCAGATGCCTCACTTAACCAATAATACTTAGCGTGAACATTTTCTTTGATGATCCAAAAAAATAAAAACATTATTGAAAAAGCCATCTGCAAAAATCTATTAGCGAAATTATCTTGATAACAAGTGTGGAAAAAGGAATCTTTATAATTCAGAAATAAAAGCTTCGCTCTTTTCATTTTCAGTGGTTATCTTTAGCTTGCATTGCGGGGAAGTGATCCGGATAATTTCTCCCTCTTGCTTTGTCTTCACATTACTGTCAATTATAGGTTGAGATGAAACTTGAACCGTCATGGGATGGGAGCCTTTCCAAGAAATCTCATAGACATCATCTACTTTCTTAATTATAGCTCCACCAAAAATCTCATATGATGATTCTTGAACTTGAAGTTTCTTTTTCCCAAACAATCTCATCTTTCATCACTTGAAACGAATAATTTAAGCATCCTAAACTTAAATTTATCGAATGATTCCTCAGAAAGATGTTAGCTGATTCTCTCTATATATAAAAAGAACTTAAGGTTTCTCTGGTTTCAATTGCGGAAATCTATAAATCCTTGGAAGCGCCTCTCTTTCTTTTAATTCCTTCACGACAAGATTGCGAAGCCACTCAGAAGTTGTCAACCCTTCCACTTGAGATTCTCTCATAACTGCTTCCTTGATGGCAAGGGTTACTCGAGTGCAAAGAAGTTCGCCTTTCTCATCTCCCTCTATTTTCGGCATATCTCTCAAATGCCCCCATAATCAAAGATATCAAAGCTGTTTAAAAGGTTACGTTTTAGTTCTTGCTTTGCTCCTTCTAGATTTTCTTTTCCCCATTGATTTTGTTGACGAGGTAGCGCTTGTGTTCTTTCGAGTTTTCTTCTTTTTAGCTACAGTTTCCCCGATTTTTTCTTTTAAGGTTGGAGGTAATTCTGCTTCTAGAAGTTTAAATCCCTCTTTTGTAATGTCGTATTCATAGGGAACTTTTGTATGATTTGTTCCCCTCATCTTCCATATTTTTAATCTTCTTCGAAACTTGTTGTTTTCATCAAAGTACGTTTCCAGATGGATTATTCCGTCAGCTAAAAACTCAGCGATTCCCTCACCTAGAGAAGACGAACCCCAAGACTGATCAAGAATTAGGATGGATACGCAATTGGCTTTTTTAAGAAACTTATACAAAAGATGAATCATAACTCGAATATCTATAGACTCCTTTAAGGCCATACTAATCGCGTTGAAGGAATCAATAACTAACCTATTCGCATTTAATGAGGTCATCGCCTTCATGATTGTGTCAAGATTCGCCTGTAAACCCGCCTCCCGAGTTACAGCCAGGTCTAGAATTGCGATTCGCCTCTCCTTTTCTAACCGCTCAAAATCCCATCCGAACCTCAACATGTTACGCATAAATGTCTCCTTGGTCTCAGCAAAGCATGTATAGACTTCCCTTGCACCATACATTGTAGCCCCACTATACATGAATTGCCCGGCAAAAGTAGTCTTCCCAGCTCCAGGATACCCAATTAACAGAAGCATACTATCAGATGGAAAGCCTCCTTCAATTAGATAATCAAGCTTCGGAATTCCAGTTGGTACACGTTGAATAATCATAATGCATAATCACTTCAGAGGCATCAATGCATATATTTAAAATCATCTTTTTTACGCCTTTTTATAGTTTTAGAATTTAATTTCTGAGGTCATAACCATGAGCATAAATATATAAAACAAGTCTTCTTGTCTAACTTGATTCATAGTCTAATGGGCGAATAACTTTATACATTTTTATGTCAATTGAACTAATTGTTTACAAGTGTTTACAAGAAATATCTATGAGTATTACAAAAAATTGACGATAGTTTTTGGAGAAGTTCTTAGAGGCGCGGAGCTGAAGGTACACTATTTTAAAAGTGACAGATATGGTCCACTTACCATTGGAAAAGGAGAGACCTATGTTTCGGCACGCCGCAATCCAAGGCTCTTTAGCCTTAATCATAGCTATTTTCTTAGCTTCTGGTTATGCATGGGACATAACAGCTAGAGCAACAACCGTAATCCTCAACTACATCGGAATAAGAACAGAATATGTGAGCCCTCTCCTCTTAATGTATGTTAGACTGTTAGATGGAACAATTGTAGGATTTCAGGTTCTGATGGAATGTTCCGGTTTAATAACAGTCGCGATTTTCGCTGCGATTTCAACCTTTACTATAGGCCTCTTAAAAGGCTCAATTTTAACTAAGACAATATGGTTCCTATTGAGTATAGGAACAGGCTTGGTATGGAACCTTAATCGCCTAGTCATCGTAATCGCAGTAGCCTACAATTTCGGTCTCACTGCCTTCTCATTTGTCCATTATTTATTGGCCCCATTTGTCGATTTTATCTGGGTTGTGTCAATGTGGTCTCTAGGTATGTCGTGGCTTAAGAGCGGAAAGGAGGAGATTTCCTGATCTTCGATCTTCTCGTCACTCTAATCTCGATCGTGATGATTGCATACATGTTTAGGCACTTTCTATTTACCTACTATGCTCTATTTGGAAGGCCGCAACAGAGATCTTTTATAAGAATGGCGGGCGTCTACCAACCAAGAGTCACGATACTAATACCTGCCCATAATGAGGAGTTAGTCATAGGTAATCTATTGGAACGGATAATAGAACTGACGTATCCAAAGGAAAAACTTGAGGTTATAGTGATAGATGATTCCTCAACTGATAAAACGGGCGAAATCGCTGACGAATTCGCGAAGAAATACCAATATATTAAAGTGATCCACCGAAAGAATGGTGGACATGGGAAACCAGCGGCTCTAAATGATGGAATAAAATTCTCTAACAGCGAGATAATACTAACCTTTGACGCTGACTATTATCCACAACGTGACATAATTGAGAAGCTCGTATCTCCCTTTGCTGATCCAGAGGTAGGCGTAGTTCAGGGGAGAGTAACTGTTGCAAATGAAGAAGACTCGTTTGTATCCAAGATTGTAACTTTAGAGAGGATCGGCGGCTACCGGGTCGATCAACTGGCAAGGGATCATCTAGCCTTAAGCCCTCAATACGGAGGAACAGTAGGCGGTTTCAGGAGGGAAGTACTTAAAAGGGTTGGAAGATGGGACCCCAACATATTGGCTGAGGATACAGACCTCACTATAAGATGCATCCTCAAGGGATATCAGATTAGATACGTAAATGAAGCAGAATGCTATGAAGAAGCTGTAAACACGTGGAGAGCATACTGGAATCAAAGATATCGATGGGCAAAGGGCCATATGCAATGTGCCATAAAACATTTAAAGGACGTTTTAAAGACAAAACATCTAGGCCCGCATGAAAAAGTGGAGTTAATTCTTCTTTTGGGCGTATATTTCATACCGATCCTGGTTCTATTCGGATGGATTCTTGGGGCGGTTGCTTATCTCGCCTATTCAAGGCCAATTATCCCATATTATATCCTCGTTCTATCTACCTTCACGTACAGCACTGTTGGAAGCTTTGCTCCTTTCTTTGAGGTCGGATCAGCAGCGTACCTCGATAATAGAAAGAGTCTCTTATGGTTACTTCCATCCCTCACATTAACATTTATAATAATGGCATTCTGCTGTACCAAGGCCTTTATAGACCTAATACTCACTCGGGATAGAAAACATAAATGGGTTCACACAATCCACGGCGGAAACGGCCTAAACAACCATAAAGGCAACAATATTATTAATAAAAGTGGAAGGCTGACATTTTGAATCTCCTATTTCTTTTACCGTTAATTTTCCTAACAGTTCCAATTATTCCTCCCCTCCTAGAGATTTTTAGGCGGAGAGATAAAGGACCAAGGAAGATTCCCGAGGAGACTATCCATGAAGAGAAGCCCGACATTTCAAAGCCTCTACCAACGATGGAGCGTGCAAGAGCCTCAGCTCGCATGAGGGCAACAGATGAAATAATCCGTGCGATGGGAGATGTAAGCATTCCAGATGAAACTGAGATAGAAGAACATATAGTAGTGTATGGATTTCTCAAAGTAGGCCAGAAATGTCACATTCACGGAAGCATAAAGGCCTTTGGCGGAGTTGAGATAGGCGCGGAATCCGTGGTGGAAGGTCACATTCTCTCAGAAGGAAAGGTCATAATAGGCCCAAAAACCAAAGTGAATGGCATAATCGACTCGGTTGAGGATATAATCCTAAAAGAGGATGCCACCGTCGAAGCCGTCTCCACCGAGAAGTCTGTAAAAATCGGTTTAGGGGCCAAAATCAACAGAAGAATCCTTGCAGGGGCATCCATTCATACGGCTCCTTCCCAAACAACCCCTCTCGAAGGCGGAGTCCCAAAAGAAACTCTTCCTGAATTCATCATAATAGAGAGGATGAAGAACCAACCGGAGGAATCATATAGAGAAGCTCCTCCACCAACATCAATCTTTGAAGGCCTCTTTAAAGCCGAAGAAAAGAGAATAGAAGAGGCTACAAGTGGCCTCTTCAAGCATCTTGAAGATCAAATAAGGAAGCTCGATGAAGTCGATAAGAAGATGCTCCATGAGGCAGAGTTAGGGGAGTTAACCCCCATCGAATCTAAGGTTCTCATGTTATTATCTTCTGGAAGTGACGTCGATGAGATTGGGTTGAGGCTCTTAATGGATCCGGTACACGTACGAAAAGTGATACATAGCCTTATTGAAAAAAACTATCTGGATAAGGATCTTAAGCCAATCCTATATAAGATAAATGAGGGCCCCTTAGAAGAAGTACGTGAAGGGAAGATGCCTTCACCCTCAGAAAAAAAGGGAGATGAAGAACCCGCCACTCAGACGCCTAGGAAAGATGAGATCTCTGTAGAAGAGTTCTTTGAGAGGCTATTAGCCTCAAAGCTACGGGATGAAGTTAAAAAGAAACTTGAAGGAAATAGGCCCGTAAAAAAGATTGATGACTCAAGCGTCGCCCTTGAGGACTGGAGGAAGACTTCCTCTGTTCTTTATGAGGAAAAAAGAGATGAATATAGCCAATGACCGGTCAGTGATGCCAAGCCAGAATGTAAGAAATTATGGGAGATCCTTAAGGGGACATCTAAAAGATC
>Ga0172366_10003114_pt1 | contig 13048 bp, 16 predicted proteins | sample LakKivSesite69cm_FD_114533 | JGI IMG/M metagenome (GOLD analysis project Ga0172366, IMG submission 114533) | Sediment microbial communities from Lake Kivu, Rwanda - Sediment site 69cm | ecosystem: Environmental > Aquatic > Freshwater > Lake > Sediment | place: Rwanda: Western Province, Lake... | reverse complement strand
GAATGGAGGCGATGATGGAACGGGTGGCAGTATTCATTGACGGCAGCAACTTCTACCATGGATGCGCCAACGCTCTACCCGAGGGTACGCGCGTGGACCTGGAGCGGTTTGCGGCCAAGCTGGTCGGACAGCGTCAACTCATCAGGGTTTACTTCTACACTGCGGTTGTCAGACGCGAGGACGGCGAGGAACGCTACCAAGGCCAGCAGCGATTCCTTGAGCGTCTGCGTCATTTGCGCTACTTCCAAGTCAAGCTGGGCCGGCTCATGCCGCGCCAGGGTACGGTTGTCGAGAAGGGCGTGGACGTGAATATCGCGGTGGACATGCTGAAGTACGCGGTCTCGAATGCCTATGACACCGCGATTCTCGTATCCGGCGATGGCGACTTCGCCACCGCCGTGGAGGCGGTCAAAGACCTGGGAAGGCACGTCGAGAATGCTTACTTCGAGACCGGCCGTTCTCAGGGGCTGCAGCGAGTCTGCGACCGGTTCATCCGCCTCGACGCCGAGTACCTGCGTGAATGCGCCTTCCAGCCACGTCAACCGCCAGCGTGACACCATCCTCGGCCGGAAATGGTGATACCGGACAAAGCCCTGCCTGTCCAGCCATGCGTGCTGGTTCCGGCGCCTTGCCGATTTCCGAACGCTGCCCAAAACCGCCTACACCCTGCGCCTCGCAAACACCGGCGTCCTGCCCGCCTGCCTCCCGCGCACGTACCCGCCCCGCGCCGGCCGACTTCGGCGCGCCGAACCCGCCCGGTCTTCTCGGCGTTCTGCGAAGCGAGACGCTTGTGACCGTCCGAAGCAGGATGTAGCGTGAGACCAGACCGTCTCCCTTTCACGTGGGACTCTGCGGGCTACGACAAGCTGGAGACGAGGCTGCGCGAGTTCGCCGGAAATGCGCTGTTCGACCGCTGCATGGAGGCGATTCTGTCGTACGACCCGCTGGCAGTGCTGTCGCGGTACAGGCAGACTGCCTCCCGGCTGCGGGAGGAGTATGTGAAGGCCCTCACGTCCGCACTGGGGCAGTGCGTGCGGGGAGCGCGGGCGGTCGAGCGCACGCCCGTCGGGGTGAGAAATCTGGCGGTGACGTGCTTCCTGGCGCAGATGGAGAAGAATCCCCGCTGCCGGGAACTCCAGGAGGAGGCCGAGTTGGAGAAGGACGGTGTCTTACCGGGCGGGTCCAGCCACACCCTCATATCCGACACGGCGCCAGGCCGCAGAGGGCGAGTCCGGCGAAGCGGCAGCGGAACCGGCGACCTGACCTAGGGAGAACCGTGACGCAACCTGCGCCTTGTGAACACCGTCGACCTGCCCGCTTCCCTCCCGCGCACGTACCCGCCTCCTTGGTCTCCACGAGGACGAGCTTGCGATTGTCGAAGGCCGGGCGACGTGAACTAGGCATGACATCTCGAGCACAGCCGGCACGTCATCGGAAGAACACAACGTGGCCTGTAATTTTATACTAATGTAATTGTGTGAAAATATTACTTGACAGCCCGGAGGCAACCTTGTATTCTGCTTGTAGCTATGTCAGGATCAAAGAGAATCGGCGCAGGCGGTGCAGCCCTGAAGCGGGCTGACCCCGGTACGAAGAAAACGCTGTGCCTACCCGCTCCATTGCACGCAAGGCTCAAAGCCGTGTCAGCGATGACCGGCAAGTCAATGGAGAGCGTGGCGGCGGAGATCCTTGGGAAGTCGCTGGAGGAGGCTTGGCAGGACTTGCTCAAGGCCAAGAGGTAGAGTCCGCTAGGGACAGAGAAAAGCAGTACGTCCGGTTCTGCTAAGGAGGCTTTGTAATGGCACAGGCCGAAGACCCAATTGCTGCATCCCTATTGAGATACGCCTTGATGGCGCTCGACTTGGATATCGCCTTGGGAAGAATGCTGGAGGCCGCAGCCCTGCAGGAGAGCGACCTTGCGGTACTTGACAGGACGAAGGATCTCTTGGATTTCGCCCGCGAAGGCCAGAGGTTGTTCCAGGAACCCGTGCTCACACACAATGCGGTTGCAGCCATGACAGTCTATGAGACCTTCGTGCGTTCTGGAACCGTCCTCGAAGAGATGCCTAATGACCAACGGGAGGCCGTTCTGGACGCTGTCGCTACCCTTGTTGACGAAGTGAAAGGGGCGCAACGTGGACACGTGCTGGCCCAGGAGCAGGCTGAGGCGGCGAAGCACTTAAGGCTCTTCTTCGGCGCATTCAGAAACGACGCGCTGACTGCTACTTCAAGACCCATGGAACGCGTCAATCTTCCGGAGTTGCAGTTTGGGGCAACCGCCACCGTCTAGGAGCATCTCCGACTCCCTTCGTGACAACCTGCTTGCGCGCTTCCTCTCGCTGCAGCAGCTTGTTGAGAACTTCCGACTCAGGCTTCCACCATACGGCCCCAAGAAGTTCGCAGAACTCGCGCTGAAGCTAGTCGACATCGGGCGCGAGCGCCTGCTCGCGAGCCTCGCCGCGCTGCCGGCAGCCGACCGCGAGCGTATGACTCTGGAGGTCGTCCGCACGTACAGCAAGGTGGCCGACAAGATACACGAGACCGTGCTTCCATACCTGGTGCACGATGCACGAGCTACTCTGCCCTGCGAACTCATACCCACCTTGCTCGCCGCGGTGCGCAAGTACGTCCCAACGATGGAGATCGCTCTGGAACCGTGGTGCCTGTACAACTTCCAGGTCAGTGGCATCCCGCCGGCCGAACTGCCCAAGGAGATAGGACTTGATGAGCAGGGCGCCGGAGCCTGCGGCAGCGACCTTGAGTGGATCATCGCGCTGTCTTTCCCATACATCGAGGAGACGAACGCGCTGCAGCATCCTCTGTTCGTCCACGAAATCGGGCACTTGGTCGACCGCGCCAAGCGTCTGTCGGTAAGCCTCGGTCTGGCACCTGACAAGGCGGTCTTGGATTCACTGGTGGATGAGCTGGTGAAGCTAGCGAGCACTGGTCTGCTTGGAACCGTGCCATATCCGACCGGGCTGGCGGACCAGACCCGCAAGTTCGTCACCGGCCTAGCTATCAAGGTACTTGGTGACTGGACTCAGGAGCTAGTCGCGGACTCGTTCGCCATAGCCATTGCTGGGCCTTCCTATTTCTTTGCTTTCGCCGACCTCTCGCACTCAAGAGCCAATCCGAACGGACATGCAGACAGCCACCCGGCTCCCGATTTCAGGCTTGACCGTATGCTCGGACGTCTGGAGCAGATGGGCTACCTCACGGATGGCCAAGGGCCATCAAGGCACGGCCCCGTCACTTCGCGGCTGAAGGAGTGGCGCAAACGCCTGGCCACCAAGTACGTGCGCACGGGCCCGGTCCACGACCTGATAGAAAGGTCTCTGACGCTGCAGAGCCTCGAAAAGCTGGACAAGGCTGTCGACCTGTGCGTCGGGGCCGACGCGTTCACCTCGGCACGTTTCGACCAGATAACACCCGACTTGGTGGAGAGGCTCGCCCGTGGCATCCTGCCGGTTGAAGACCACTTTGGTGGGACACCGGCGACAGTGTTCGACATATTCAATGCCGGGTGGATGCTCTACCTTGACCGGCTGGCTGACTTCGAGGACGTGCTGCACGTGGCGACCGATGATGACCACTTCCGGGCTCTCTCCAACCTCAGTGAGCTGATACTGAAGAGCGTGCAACTGGCGGAAGTATCTCAGCGGTGGCCAAAGGGAGCGCCACTTCCATGATACTAACCCGCAGGACGATCATATCGCGTCTGCGCGTGGACCACACCGACCCAAAGCAGGTCGTCGTGACTCCTCTTCTGGACCCAAACGGCCAGATCGGCGAGGGTTCCATAGACCTTAGGCTCGGAACTAGGTTCATCCTGTTCAAACAGGCGGAGGTTTCTGGGGTCGAATCCGGTGCTGCCTTCAGAATGCCACAGACTTCGCTTGAACACGTGTGGAAGGACTTCGGCGAGCACTTCGTGTTGCATCCTGGGCAGTTCGCGCTGTCAGACACTCTTGAGTTCATCGCGCTGCCAGGGGATGTGGCCGGGTACGTGACGAGCAGGTCGCGTTTTGGCCGGGCGGGGTTGGTGATCGCCACGGCAATATACGTCCACCCGACGTGGCGGGGATTTCTGACCCTTGAGCTACAGAACTACGGGAGTATTCCGGTCAGTCTTGAGTGCGGGTCGCGCATCGCACAGCTGATTCTGCACGAGGCCACAGAGACCGAACCGGTTCCCCGTTTCGCGTGCATACCAACCGGGCCGAGCTTCCCCGCATTGCGCGATTCGGGAGATTGTGACTACCTGAAGTCATTTCGGGACGCAAGATAGGCCTGCGAGAACGCCGACTGAACAAGCAGTAGTTCTCAGGTCCGCGCTGTGCGGCGTCGCAGGTGCGTGAATCGAGTCATTCCGTAACGAACAAGGAGGTGAAAGATGGTTGAGAATGACAGAATCGTGTACCGTCGCGACGACGGTACTTGGGTGAACAAGCGTCTGGATGCTGACCAAGCTGGCAGCCTCCACGACACGCAAGGCGAGGCAATTGACGCTGCACGCGACATGCTGGGCAAGGCAGGGGGCGGCGAACTGACCGTCAAAGGGCTTGATGGTAAGATCAGGAGCAAGGATACGATCCCGCCGGGTCATGACCCCTGCCCACCGCGAGACAAAGAGCACTGACAATGGGCGTCCGGTGAGAGTATTCTGGTGCAATAGGAGGCGATATGGCAGAGGTCGATAGAGCGAAAGTACGGCGGGTGGTTGTCGCGGCAATCTACAATGTCATCGGTGCCGGGCAGCCGCCACAGGACGAGGCAGGCATCGATGGCTACCTTGAGACGACTGTCCGGCAAGTGCTGGGCGGCAGCGTGCCATCCACAGAGCGCGAGAAGGTGGCGAAGCTCATCCGCAAGCGGACCAACGACTATCTGGTCCCGGAATTCGGTCCGAAAGCCAGGGTTGCCAAGTACGAATGGCTGACCCAACATGAATCAGAGCCAGTATCGACCTATGCAGACAGGGCGGAGCAGGCACTGTCTTCGGCTCTGACCTAGGGGAGGGACACGTGAGAGTTGCAGCCGTGGTTGCGGTGCTCGCTTTGGCCGCCATTTCGCTCGGGCAAACGCCGGGGTTCGGTGTGCTAGTGAACCAGGATGGTTCGTTCGGGCTCGCGGTGAGCGGGAAACCCACGCTGAAGGAATGGGATCTTGCTGACGACGCTGGTTCGGTGAGCATCGAGCATTCCCTCGATGTCGTGTTCGGTTCGAAGCTTGAGAGCTTGCCCAATCACTTGTATGCCGACGTGAGCGGCAAGATCGAGTGGATGGACAGGCCCGGCGAGAACTGGGTGTTCGACGGCGCGCTGCGGGGCGCTCGGATCGAAGCGACGCAGGATTTCCGGCACGTTGATTTCGCCGCAGGCGGTCAGGTTTCCCTGATGAACTCGCACCTGTTCAGTTTCGTCTTCAACGCCCTCAAGAAGGACACGAGCGAGGAACTGACCGGGGCCAGCCCTTCCAGCATCACGCTCGGATACGCGCGACTTCTGGAACTGGCGAACCAGAACTCGCTCGGCCCCGGCTGGAACAGCAGGTTGGACGGCGAGCTGTTCATCTCGATCCCGGTTCGGGGCAACTTCACCTTGAGTTTCCGGGGTCGGACCTTCAACCAGCCATCCAACGCCTTCGCTTTCAAGACCTGGAAGTTGATGGCCGAACCGGTCGTGACCTTCCGGTGGGGCGATAAGTGGCTGCATCTATCCTATCAGCGCGGGGCTTTGCCGCCCCTGTACGAGCCGGTCAGCAACTGGTCCGTGGGAGCCGGCTTCGCCTTCGACTAGGCCGTACGGAGTGTGAGTGGGACCCCATGACTCGCCGATCTCCGAGCGCGGCCCCAGAGCCACGTTTCAGCCTCCGTCTCGTGAAGACCGGCGACCTGCCCGCCTGCCTCCCGCGCACGTACCTACTTCACAATCATTGACCCGAAGCGGGGCAATGACAAGTAGCGTGCCGCCTCGCCGCGAACGCCTGAATCTGCCCGATGGATGGGTTCGTCTAACGACTCGAACTGAGGCCAAGAGCTCCGCTTGACAGTCAAGACGTATGAACTAGAATTCTCGTGGTGACGAAAGCCTCGGGCGCATGAAACCACAACCACGCCAAGTGACGAGCCGCATATGACACCATCCACGCTACAGCAACTGGCCCTCACCATCGTCAGGCGCAAACCCGGCATCAAGCGCGTTGCGCTCGCCAAGCTGATTTACCTCGTAGACTGGGAGCACATGTGCCGCACCGGGCGAACGCTGACGGGTGTAGACTACGTCCGCGCTGAGCGCGGCCCGCTAGCGGGCGGGCTTGACCAGTCGCTGGGTCAGATGGACGGGCATGAAATGAGGATCACCGGCAACCGCGAAATCGGCTATTCGCACTTTCCTCTGAGTCAGACGGCACGCTTCGAACCGGGCTTCACGACCAGCGCGGTGGTCGTGATTGACTACATCCTTGACAAGTACGTGAACTGCTCCTGGCCGACATTGGTTGGGCTTGCATATGCGACCACGCCGATGCGGGTCGTTCTGGAGCTGGAAGGCAAGGGGCGGTCAATGAAGAACAGACGGATGGATCTGGAAAGTCTCTGCCGTCAGGACGCTCTGTGGCGGTATCAGAAGCGGGCGCACAACCTCTCATTCAACGAGACCGGAACTGCTGAGGAGCGAATCGACGAGCACTTGGCCGGCTATCTCGCCATGAGACGGTCCCAGAGGAGAGCCACAACCACCGCCCTTAACGGGGAAGATTGAGCCTCAGGGCGGCGTTCACCAACGCAGGCATCGTACAACCTGGCAGCATAAAGCGCGGCGGCGTCTATATGGTGAGAGACGAGCTTGTCGTCTTTCCCGAAGATCGCCTGCCCGGCGCAAAACGGACAAGGCACGAGCATCGCTATGTTCTTGTCCTCCAATGCCAAGAGGATTGTGACGCCCCGGACATTCCCACTGTCCTCGTCGCGCCACTTTCCACCAGGAAGAGAGTCAAGTCGCGTTTCGACTACGAACTCAGCCATGGTACTGCGAACCTGCGGGAGGATGACTACGTGAAACTCGCCCTCGTCCAGCCAATGCTGAAGACTGAGCTGGCGAAGCGGATCGGCATCGTGGACCTTGCGAAGATGCACGATGTCGTAACGGTGCTCCTGGCGAACATAGGGGGAATACGGCGACCCATCGACCGACCTCCTTCTTCCCACTAGCCAAGGCACGTAGCTTCGGAGACTGGCATCATGACCCTCAAATCGGGGCTGGTGCGGTATCGCCCGAGAGGGCCGGCACCGCGGCGCTGGGGGATGCCGCCGGCCTCGTCAACACGGCAAGCGGCTGGCACCTGTTGGGGTAAGACCGTGAACGTGAACACCGGCGACCTGCCCGCCCGCCTCCCGCGCACCTACCCAATTCGCCCCCGCCGCCCACCCGCATGACCACCCCCGCGCCGTCGGCGCGGGAGCGGTTACGGCTGCGGCTGGGTTGTACCGCTATCTAGTGCTGACGGTCTGGCTGTCCCCGGCCTTCTGCCGGTCCGCGAATAGGTGCACGTCTGGCTCGCTTAGGACCGCTGAGAACATAGGTCTGGTCTGGAGCTCGTACTTGCCTTCGTACCCCGCGACTCTCCGGTCGACCTTGTGGAACACGAGTTGTGCTATGCGCACTCCCGGATACAACGCCAGTGGGATCTCGCCATCGTTGGCCAGTTCCAGGACGATGACTCCTTTGAACCCGGGGTCAATGAACGTCGCCGTCGCCACAATGAGCCCAAGCCTTCCCCATGAGGATCTGCCGATGACGTAACCCATCACGTCGAGAGGCATCTTGAAGTACTCCAGGGTGGCGCCTATTATCAACTGACCCGGGTGGAGGACGATTGGCACGTTGCTGAAAGGTCTGACGCGGCCCTTGTACTGGTACTGCCTGATTCTCTCCGGTCTGTAGTCTGGTTCACCCGGGTCGAGACAATCCAACTCGGCCCTGTGCATAGCTATGAATTCGTCTCCTAGACGTACGTCAAGTGACGCTCGGCCAAGTTGCTTCCTCAGGTTCAGAATGGGTGTGACCGCCAGGTCGCCGTTCCTCAGAAGCGCCCGGATGGCCTCGCAGGACAGCGCTGCGCCCGGAGGTATCTTAGCAGCCGGGGTTCTGCGCGGCACGGCGCGTGTACTCCTCCAAGAAGCTGCTCTGTTTGACCGCCAGGGTCACGAGGTCTGAAACCCTCAGCAGCTCGACAGTCTCCGGGTCTATCTTGTTGCCCTCCGCGTCCTTGTGCTCTGCGTTGCGTACCTTCATCACATGTGTCAAGTAGAACATCCAGCCAGCATTGAGAATGGCGGCCATGCTGAAATGCTGCTCGTTTGGGTCGCGCTTCTTGTCAGCGTCAGGCTTGAGGCCGCGCACGTAGCTCTGGCACGGCGGGACCTCACGGGCGAGCTTTTCCACCATCTCGAATACTCCTCTGGACAACTTGAAGGACTCCGCATCAGGCAGAACCTTGTCTCTGAGCCGGGCCAAGGCCTTCTCCGTAGCAGGCCGACTCAGTGTGCGGAGGAGCGCCTTCTTGCGTTCCTCGTCCCGGGTGACAGGGGAAGTTCTTGCACCTTGTTTGGGTTGAGCGATCTCCTTTGTCAGCGACTTGAGGTAGCGCAGCATTGCCCCCGCGCACGGGTTTAATTTGGAATGTTTGGCGAAGAACTCCATGTGTCCCAAGCCCTTCATCGCCGACTCGCACATGACCCAGTTCAATCTGTCCTCCAGCGGCGGGTGCTTTGGTGGGAGTGTCTCGTATGCAGTCAGGGCATATGCTGAGAGCTTCAAGGCGCAGATGTACGCTGGTCCAATCAGGCGCAAGGCCGCAACGTCAGCGACGAGTTCCCTAATCCAGAACCCCGCCTCCTCTTTTAGTCCTTCGACGGATGCCGCCGGGACCTCTCTCTTCTGTCGGCTCTTCAGATAGCTGCTGACCGCGTCCTTTTGTTCATCCGCGGCCTGGGTGAGCGCCCCTCGTACTTCCGGTCCCGATGTCAATCCGAAGTGTTCGTCGAGCAGATGACCGATTTCATGTGCAATCATGACCAGGGCAAGGGCATTGCGTCGCTCGATCCCAGCATAGGATAGGACTGCGATGTGCGGAAGGTCCTCATCGGATGACACGAACTTGTGGTCGCTGGCTACCTTATTGAACTCTTGTTCCGTCCAATCGAACGACGTCTGGCACAGAGAATAGAGCAGCTCGGCGAAGTGCCTATAGGTGAAGTTGTACTTCCACTGAGGACGAATCAGAACTTCTGCCCCGGATGCGTGTTGCTTCGCCAGTGCCTCAAAAGGGGCGACCAAGTCCGCCACCGGAGCGGTGTTGTCAGCCGAGACTATGAAGCGAAGCCATCCGCGGAGTTGGTGTGCGAACTGCGTGTAGGAACGGGCAGTGTCGTCCCTGCCCTCGCGGGCTTCCTTCCCCTTCGCTTTGGCGCTCTCGGCATGTAGGGCCAAAGCCTCGGTTTGCAGGAGCCTGGCGATGTCCTCGCACAGGTCCAATACTTGTCTCGCGGTCGGGGACGCAAAGTGGATTGCCTTGAGCTGCCCTATCTCCTCGAGCAGAGCGGATGCTTTGCAGACCGCAACGGCGGTTGGCTTGTCGTGCCCGGCTCCGCCGGGCTTGACAATCCACAGTACGCCAGACTGCCTGGTTGTCGGCGTCGCCAAACGAGGACTTAGAGGTAAGGTTCAAGCGGCGGATGTGGGGTCACTTGCCCCAGCATCGTTCGCCCCAGCCAGAGAAAGAAGTCAGCGAGGTGCCTTACCTTTTCGGTTTCCTTTCGCGGCAATCGCTTGGAGCTTCGCTCTACATGGTTCTCGGCCAAGTGACTCAGTGTCGCTACGTAGGTCTTTAGCTCTTTGTCGCTTTCCTTGGGGTCGTCGCCCATACGCCTCTTGGCCTCGATGTAATACTTGTAGTAGGACACATCGGGCGTCTCCGAGCCAAGCAGGTCCGCGACTTTATTGGGGTAGTCCTCCAAGCTGTCGCTAGCCCTCTCTGCCCCTTGAAGGAATCGGAGTGCCCGTCCGGTCAGTCGTTCGTTCCTAACTGATGTGAGTTGTACGTGCTGTCCTGCCTCGATGTCGTACAACAGGACGGCCATACGGCTGGCGGTCTGGGCCCACCCGGTTAGCTCAGCCAGTTGTTGTTCGTCTTCGAGACTGGTGTGAAACACCTTGCCTCCTTGTTTATTACACTTCAGCTACGGGAGTTAGCTGAACACGGCTTATTTGGTGGGAGCAGGCAGAAAAGGATTCGTTTCTTCTGCCCGCGATTGGTATTCTACTGCAAACCCGAGGGGAATTGAGACTCCAAATTGGAGCAAATGGGAATCCAGACACGCGCGGACCGTCATCAGCACCGCCGTATGCTAGCCACCCTGAAACAAAAGTCAAGCAGATGTAGTGACTACGATTTCGTACCCCAGACTCGATCCTCATTATCCATTGCTCCTGTCAGAGGATACCACATCAAGGCAGCGAGTCAACGGTGCACAAGGAGCAGCACTTTGATTGCTGCCAGTCAGTTTCCGGTATCCCGAGGGGTGCGCCGACGGGCAGCGGTGGGCAGAGGATAGTGTTCTCACATGATAGGCGGTCTGTACACGTCCTGCCGGTATGTAAGTCGGGCTTAACATTCTGTTCGCCCGGCCCGCGAGTGCTTTCTGCATCCTGGCCCCTGTCGTGCTCCCGGGACGCCTAGAACCGACCCTGAGGCCACGAAAACACGAAGGGCACGAAACGAATGGGTACGGAATGCCAGAAGTCCGTTTCACTCCGTTTTCGTGTCTTCGTGGCTGTCTGTATCGGATTCAGGGTGACCGCATTTGACATCCGAAATCTGAGTTTCTATAATTGGCTAATATCAAAAGGAGGTCCGATGCCCGGCATTGCTGACCGTGAACGGCGCAAGTCCCTGAATAAGTGGACTATATCCGTGCCCAGTCTGCAAGAAGCGCAGCGCATGATGGACCAGGTCTGCAAAGAGCTGAAGGCGCACATTCAGCAGTTGGAGGATTCGCGGAAGATAACCGAAAAGGATTTGCAGGCCCGTTTTAGGTAGCGACGGCGGTTCCATTGTCGTCGCATCTGCGCTTCCACCCGTTCTCGCGTAAGAATCTCGCTGCCTCCATAGCCGGCTTCACGAAGAAGGTCGGTGGAACTCGCGCACGAGTCTACGCGCGCGAGCAGTTCGGCTATCTCGTCAGCTACCTGAGGCAGTTGGGCTGCAAGTCCTTTGCGGTCGAACACAAGTACATAGACGCCGACTACATGGATGAGCACGCCGCGTTCTATGCCCGGTGCCATCGTCCATATCCAAACTACTGCATCCGAGTTCACTTCTTCTCCGCTCCGTGCAGCAGCGCACGAATGATAAGCGCATTGGAGGACCTGCAGGCCAAGCCGCAGCGCCGCAGGCGATACAAGAGCCTGCAGCGGGACTATCTTGGTTTCTTGGTCGTGCGACCAAGCCCCTCTGCCTTTGTGGGGCGGACTGCGTTGCCCGGATTGAAGGGGAATCGCCGCCACTACACCTGCGGGAGGATGTATGACGTGGGCCTCGCCGGACTGGCGCTCTCGGTCAAAGGAGTCGCCTTTCAGCAGCAGGACGCGACTACGAGTGCCTGCGCCACGACCGCCATCTGGGCAGCTTTCCAGAAAACGGCCTATGACGTGCGATTTCGCACGCCGACTTGCAGCGAGATCACGATGAACGCCACGAGGTTCAACCTGGAGGGCGGAAGGTCGATTCCGAGCTCCGGTCTTAATCAGGCGCAGATGTGCGAGGCCGTGAGGGCGAGCGGTCTTGAGCCGGACGTCTTCGGTGTTGCTGAGAATATGCAGCTTTGTCGACACTTGGCTCACTCCTATCTGCAGTCGGGCTTTCCCGTGATAGCGTGCATCTTCTTCTATGACATGGAGAGTGTGGCGTATGACGACATGACGAACGCCTTTGCGGCGAAGGGGGAGAGGCCCGAGCCGGATTTGGAGAACGGGCACGCAATAACGTTGGTTGGGTATCGCGACGCCCCATCACGCAGTCTGTCAGTGCTGCTCAAACCGGAGCCCGGCCAGAAGGAGATACGCGTATCAATGGTGGGCGAGCAGATATCCGAGTTCTATTGCCACGACGACCGGCTTGGGCCATATGCTCGCGTCAAGTGTCTTGAGCCTCCGTGGGGCACGAGCGACATCACCATCGAGTGGCCCGGGGGTCGGCAGCCGGAATTCGCGAGGATCGAATACCTGCTGGTGCCGGTCTACCCTAAGGTCCGCCTCGACTATCGTGACCTGCGGCGCGAGAGTCTGAAACTGCTCAGGTTCCTGGAGCTGAGAGGTCTGTCTCCCCTCCAGGACCTCACGCTCGACTTCTGTGTGGTTCGCGGTCGCTCGTACTGCGAACAACTCGTCACGTCGCGGCCCAAGATACCGCATGGTGACCTCTATGAGGTACTGACCCGCGACAGCATGCCGCGGTACGTTGGAGTCTGCAGAGTTGGTTACAGGGGTGCCCCGCTCATGGACATCCTGTTCGATACCACCGAGAGCCGTTTGGGCGATCCGCTTATCGGGCTGGTCTACCGCGACCCTTGGGCTCGTGACAAGTCGCACCAGTTGGATTCCCTGGTAGACCTGTACAGATCACTCAACTGCTGACCGTGTCTTGGCCTTCCCCAGTGTTCCACGTCCAGGGAAGTGGTACCGAACGACAGCTGAGCCGGGCGGCGCTGATTAACGAGGTCAGGGCGGGCAAGGCGGCGAACGAGGCCATGGTCTCGTCCGTCGAGTTCTTCGGCGACGGCGATTGGCGCAGGCTGGATGAGACGAGCCTGTGGCGGATATGCCAGGCCGGCCTTGGCTCCGGGTCCGCCCTGGTTCCGGGTAATCGTGGGGACGGGGTAGACGCCGTTGGTGAGGCCGCAAACGGAACCGAGCCGGTCAGATTGACACGGCACTGCGGCTGAAGCCGGACCAGGGGTCGCGAATCCGGCTGAGCCGCTCGAATACGT
>Ga0172366_10003110_pt1 | contig 13054 bp, 5 predicted proteins | sample LakKivSesite69cm_FD_114533 | JGI IMG/M metagenome (GOLD analysis project Ga0172366, IMG submission 114533) | Sediment microbial communities from Lake Kivu, Rwanda - Sediment site 69cm | ecosystem: Environmental > Aquatic > Freshwater > Lake > Sediment | place: Rwanda: Western Province, Lake Kivu... | reverse complement strand
CGGAAGACGATAAGCGATTTGATGAGGAGATGGTTTCTTGGTTGCGTTTCCATGAGGCCATGTTGATTGGGGAGTTAGTTCCCCTAACAATAAGGTATTTACGTAGTAATCCGACGTGCCCTGAACGCAGCCAATATAAACACATAATTGTTGACGAATACCAAGACCTCAATAGAGCCGAGCAGGAACTCATCAAGCTTCTATCCGAATATGAGTTACCAGAGAATAGAACTCTGACTGTTGCTGGTGATGACAATCAGTCAATCTTTGTGACATTGAAATATGCACATCCAGAGGGAATCACAACTTTCAAAGACGAATATCCTGGGACATATGAAAAAACGCTTTTGGTTTGTAAGAGATGTCCACGAAGAGTAATTGAATTGGCAAATGCCTTCATAAAGTCAACCAATCGCAAAGTACCCCCCAAATTGTTAAAGGCAGCTCAAGATACAATTGATGGCGAAGTCACTATTGTGCAATGGAAAATGCTTAGGCATGAGGCTAAGGGAATAGCTATGATAATAGCAGGCAAGATAGGTTCAGGCGAAGTAAAGCCCGAAGAGATTCTAGTGCTTACACCTCGAAAACAAATAGGGTATGAGATTGTAAATGAGCTCAATAGCATAGGCATCAAGGCACAAACTTGTTTTAGCGATGCTGTTTTGAAAGGAAATAAGTTGGCGCAGGAAGGATATGCATATTTGAGCCTATTGCATAATAGAAATGATGCAGTTTCGCTTAGAGTCCTGTTGGGAATCGATAAGAATGATAAAAGGATAAAGCCTTATGAAAGAGTTAGGAAGCATTGCTTCGAGTCTGGAGATACAGTAATTGGAACACTCTCAAAACTCCAATCTGGTCATTTGCAGATCCCGTATACGGATAGCCTAGTAGAACGCTATAAGGTTATCAATCAAAGGTTAGAAGCTTTGTCTGGCATGGCACTTCCGGCCATCATTGACGATCTTTTTCCTGATGGCATTGATGAAGTTGCTGAAATAAGAAAACTCGTGTTGTCAGCCCACGAAGAAGCAGAGGATATCCATGAATTATTCAATCTTGTGAATACAGAGATTACACAACCGGAACTACCTGCAACGAATGACAGCGTTCTTGTGCTAACTCTTCATAAAGCAAAAGGCTTGACCGCTAAGATGGTTGTAATAGTTAATTGTCTTGAGGGGTGCATTCCTTATGTTGATGACTACGCTAGCGGACAAGAGAAGCAAGACGCATTGGCTGAACAAGAAAGGCTATTCTTTGTTGCTCTCACAAGAACGACAAACATATTGATAATTTCAAGCACTGCCATAATGAAAAGGGGTGATGTTGCGCGATTGAGTGTTGTGCCGGGTTCTGGATGGTACTGGTCTGAGACTCAACCGAGCAGGTTTATTAACATGCTAGGTCCAAATGCTCCTGCCCCAATCATAGGTGAAGACTACGTAAGGCAAATGTCTTCTACCATCCCATAGCAAGCAACAATTCTATACTCCAACGTAAAATCCCCGTTAGTACCAGGTTTCAATCTATAAATGTGTGGGTATATAGCAGGTATTTAGTCATATTATGCTCACCCGGGCACTATTGTAACAGAACGGCCAAACATTCCCTAGCTATGCATTCTGAGTTTGGGTGGGATATGGCAAGGTTGCACTTTCGTCAGGAATGTGCAGAGGTGAGCGGATGTGTCCCACAATCCCTATTTGGTTATGGCATTCTGCAAAATACCTGCAACATCGGATGGATGTGTTGAGACTGCCCACTGCCACTTGACGAACCCACCATGTTCATTTACTGCCCTTACCCATTCGTCCAAAAATTCGCGCTTTGTCTTATCCTGCTGAGTATCTTTTCCCTTTACCTCTAAAATTAGATGACTCCCAGTGTTCAGCTGAATGATGAAGTCCGGCCAGTATTTCTGTACCACTCCCTTAAAGATGTACAGGATTTCAAATCCTAGATGGTCATTCTTAACCCATGCTTTAACATCGGGATTTCGGTCAAGTTCAAAAGCTTCAGTAGCTTCCCATGTGCTGTCAAAAACGCAGAAGTTAATATGTGACTTTTTCGTATATTCACACGGTTTTCCTGTCCACCAAGTTCTCATATCAGCGGTAGAGCGAATCGGATTATCGGTGTTAAAAACAGGGGTAATGGCTTCAGTGTTCTCAAAGCGGATTTCCTGCCAGATGTGCTGTACTACTTTGTTCATGTTAAGCATAAGTAAAATACGGCGCTTGAGGTCAACTTGGTTGAATAGTGGCGGAATTATCCGGATTTTGCCCGAGGAGACGAAATCCTCGACGAGTCTGATCAACTGTGCCAGCAGAAATTCTTTGTTGCCAGGCCATGTTGGTTTCATCTGGTCATAGACATCTATAGCTGCGGTAAATATTACCTTTTGCCAGCGGTACTTTTCACCCAGGTTTTCCAGGTCAATCTGAGAAATTCTAGTCACATCCGGTTTACCAGCAATGATAGGTGCCAACTCAGCCAGCATTGCCGTGTTATAAGCATCTAGTATCAGGGGTTTCACCCGGCTTATATCAAGCGTTAATTCGGGACGATAGGTATGTTCAATACGAATGATGTTTGGCCAGCGTATTTCGTATTGCTGCTTTTCTGCGACAGGTTCTATCCGGGTTTTGGGAGATGGCGGGGGTGGGGGTGGACCATCATGCGACTCATGTGGCAGGAAAGTAAAAGGAACGCCAAAGATGTTTACATACTCAGCGTCGAATAAACCTGTATCATTATTCACTTCATACGACGTCCTGCGCAATCCCCTGCCAACGACCTGCTCGCATAGCAACTGGCTGGAGAAGGCACGAAGTCCCATGATGTGGGTGACAGTCTTAGCATCCCAGCCTTCGGAGAGCATACCTACTGAGATAACCTTTTGAATCTGTGCTCCAGGTTTTCCTACCTTTCCAATGGTATCAACCTTAGTCCGAAGTTGTTCGGCAAGCTCTTTCCTGGAGAGCTTGTGAACAGGTTCATTATTCTCCTCAGCCTCCTCGACAGGTTTCTCAACAGGGGTTTCTCCCTCTTGAGATTCCGCCATTTCCAGAACTTTGGAATCAATATGAAGTATCCGCTCAGGGACACATAGTTCATCGATATGGATTTTCTTGTGGTTAAAGGCATATTCAATCCGTGCTGCAGTTTCGACTCGGTTAGCCACGCTAATCATCACCGGAGGAGTTTCATGGCCAGATTCTTGCCATTTATTGACCGTCTCCAGCCAGTCTTTCCCTAGGAGATAGTATCCGTTAGTCACCAAATCAGGCAGAGGTTTATGTTCCTCAGCTTTCCTGCCTAGGTCATCCTTAACCTCAGGGTCGTTGTAAATATGATAAAGCCGTGACTTATAATCCTTGCTCAGCTTACCATCATCACGTATCACTACACGGGGAGTTTTGACGAGCCCGGATTCTATGGCGTCATTCAGACCGAAATCGCTAACTATCCATGGGAACAACGCTTCTTCATAGACCTGCTTTCCCGATGGGGCGAATGGCGTCGCCGAGAAATCATAACAGCTGAGGATGCCACGGGACTGATGAATTCTATCCAGACCCCCTATCCACTTGGTGGCTTCCTCAATATCTTCTTTTTTCAGACCTTTAACCTTTGATTCTGCTGGTATGCGCCAGGCATGGTGAGCTTCATCATTGATTACCGCTATATTACTGGCGTTGGTCAAGTCTCCTAATACCTCACGGACATATGCCTCATCACTCTTGCCGCCTCGCTTATCCACGCTTTTCTTCTTGCTAAGCTGTTCCTCAGTCTCCCACTGCAAAGCGTGCCAGTTACGAATCAGCACTCTGCCCTGGCGCAACTTTTCGAAAAACCCGGGAGGAATGATATTAAATTCGTCATAGTAATTCCCGATGCTGGATGGAATTAGCACCTGAAGGCGACTCTTAACTGTTAATCCCGGCGCCACAACGAATATATTCTTAGAGAATCGGGCATCCTGTGGGTAGGTAACCTTATTCAGTACCTGCCAGGCAATGAGCATCGCCATGACGATGGTCTTGCCAGAACCGGTAGCCATCTTAGAGCATAGGCGCTGGAATGAGCCGCCATCCGACGGGATGTCAATCCCGACTTTTTCTGCTGGTGGCGCTTCAGTTAGCCAGATAAGTGTCTCTATTGCTTCAAGCTGACAGAAAAAGAACCGGCGGTCTTGCCGTTCATCCAGGTTATACCAGTGTTCCAATAGCCTCTTAGTGACGCCAGTAACGCCGGCATATGGATTAGTCGGATGTTCGCGCCAGGCTTTGACCCGAGGACGAATCTGGTTGACCAGTGGTATCTCAATGAACTTACCTGGGTCATCAAATGCCTTTGAACCTTCCGAGGCAACTACATATCCGGCAGGGCGACGGCCGGCTTCCAAGGTAAAAGACCGGGTTTCGCGGTCATATTTCCAGTACTGCGTGGGTTCTTCGTATGGAGAATTTATGATGAGTTTGTCTATTGTAGATTTGGTCTTCATGCCACTTCAATAATTCTGAGGCTTTCAATTCCACGGTCATCGATAATTTTGACAGCGATGCGCCTATTATCGCCTGGCTTGAATGGCAGTGAGGCGGTACCCCTGTATGCCTCAATGAGGTCTTCGTCAATCTCAGCCTTAAGATTTTTCGCCAACCGCGACCAGCCTTCTTTCTCTCCGGCCATGGGAAAGAAAACCTGCCTGGGGAAAAGGCTTCTGCCGTCGTAGTCAGTATCGAGCAGCCACATGGCGATATTGGCCGTGCCACCGGATTCAAGAGAGCCAGTCTTGGTGTTGTAGTAATCGAAGCCGCGGACTCTCACCTGGTATTTGCCTTTATCTTTACCTTCGGTGACCTTTTCAAGAGTTGCATCGGGCTGACCGATAAGCCAGTAACTGTCACTGCTGGCTCGCTTCTTTTTCAGGTCCTCAGTAAGCAGGTCAGCGTTCATTTGTGCCTTTAGCAGAGTAACGCCGGGCCAATGCGTCTCGTCAATGTCTTTGGCTGCTTCAGGGTCAAATTGAAAAGCGGCAAAGACTATAATCTTGGGCTTGGGAACAAGCGTCTGTGCTTCCTCAATGGCAAGTGCCACCTGCCTCTGTTCCAATGGGGCATGCTCGGGGCCAAAAGAAATAACTACCCTTTGTGGCTGAGCGAATATTGCCTGTTCCTCTCTTACGGAATCGGCACCTCTATCGTTAGGTTTTGTTTCGGCTTCGGCATGCAGCCAGCGGGTGCCAGGGAGTGGCTCCACCCTGGAGAATAATATATATTGCCCTCTTTTACCCCTGATGCCTGTCTTAAGCAACTCGTCTCGCCACTCGGCCTGACGCAGGGTCTCTCCTGAGCGGGCGATGGATTCATCTGCCGGAAGCTCTTCTTCTATCTCGGTAAGTGGCTTAACTGCTGGTGCTGGCACAGCCTCAACGGTGAACGGCCCGCTCACTCTGGCTTTTGAGTTATCAACAAAGGGCTGGTCGTAGAGAGTTTCCTGGGCGGGCGGCTCTCCGTTGGCTAATAGACCTCTAGTAATGTGAGGAACAGTCTTGTATTTAAAGCCACTGCTGACGCCTTCTTCCGGGTGGGCGAGCTCATAGTAATCATACAGGGCGGTCATCAGGCGCTGCTTTGCTAATGTAAGAGCGACACGTGAGGTGTCGCAGGTAATCCACCGTCTGCCCCACTGCTCGGCAACATAAGCCGTGGTGCCAGAGCCGCAGGTGGGGTCAAACACAAGGTCACCCGGGTCGGTGGTCATCAAGAGACAACGCTCAATGACTCTTCTATTTGTTTGAACAACGTAGGTCATATCTGGTTCTCCACGAGTATCAGTCCAAACATTCGTAAGAGGAGAAAATGGGAAATCTGCTAGATAGCTTTTGAAAATACGAAGGCCTTCTTGTCTCAATAATCGGTTCATTTCCCAGAGTCTCCGAGTACCCTCCACCCCAACAGACCAGTGCCTTTTGTTACCACAACTCAAAACGTACTTCTTCCCTTTGTATTCAAGCGTAATATCCTTAGAACCTTCGTCAGAATAACCAGAAGACACGATGGGAGTTGTAGCGAACACCTTTGCACCTTCAGGAAGTAATGAAGGGTTCGAATACTCTTCATCCGTTATCCGTCGAATGGACCCGTCTGATAGCTCAATATTTCTGAATTCGGTCGTGCCCTCTGAGCCAAGCTGCTTTTCTCTAAAAAGATGGTGATATTTTACCAAGCTTTTTTCTTTACCGTAATGTAACAAATAGTCTGAGCTCACAGGAGTTGTTTTTGTTTTTACTTGCCCCATCGTCTTTGAAAAAGTTACAACACAAACAAAATTACCTATGCCAAAAACCTCATCCATTAACTCGCGCACGTGATGCACATTCTCATCCGAAATCTGTACAAATACGCTTCCGCTATCCGCAAGAAGTTCACGTGCCAAGAGCAGCCTGTCTCTCAGGTAGGTCAGATAGGAGTGGATGCCCAGCTCCCATGTGTCCCGGAACGCTTTTATCATCTCGGGCTCGGCAGTTAAATCCTCGTCCTTGCCGTCTTTCACATCGCGCTTGTTCACAAAGGGCTGGAAGTTGGAGCCATATTTAATGCCGTAAGGGGGGTCGATGTATATCATCTGCACCTGCCCAGCTAAGCCTTCTTTTTCAATCAGTGAATTCATCACAAGCAGGCTATCGCCGGCAATCAGACGGTTCGACCAGCCGTGTTTGTGCTGGTAGAACTCAATGGCTTCACGAAGGGATGGGTTCTCCTCTACCAAGTGAAAGAATGACGCCTGTTCATAATCCTTGCCATTGCGTTTGCGGACTGCCTCAATTATGCTGCGGGGGTCAATACGCTCGTGGACATGGAGAGACACGGTAGGGACTTCAAAAGAGGTGTGCTCTGCCTTGCCAGCCCAGACTAGCTGTGGGTCAAGGTGGGGGTCGTAAGAATAGGTCTTTTTGCCGGTCTCCCTGTCAGTTTCTGGAGTGACCAACCCGACAGGCGGATTATTTACTCGCGTCTTGCCCTTGTGGTCATATTGCTCAATAGGTTTTTTCCTTTTACCCATAAGCATCAACCCCTCTTACCTTGAGCGTACTCTACAACCCTTTGTATGTTCAAAATATAACGACGATATTGAAAGAAGTCAAGCAAAAAGCTTCTGGGTAGACATTTAGCTTGACCACGGTTCAGGTAGGAGACATTCCGTCATGATGTTTAACTTGCTCCCTAATAACGTTTTTCAGAGCCACACAGTGACACATCTACCGAAGGTTCAATGCAAACTATTAAATCCGTTCAATTGACATTAAACTATAGTGAAACTACAATAGAAGCTGTAAATTTGCATTGTGTTAACATTCGAAAAAGAACTCAACAAATGACTCCTCAAAGGATTTCAAGATGGCCAAAAAAGACGCATCTGGGAAATTGAGAGGCTCAATATCGAACCGAGTCCAGGCTTTAAATCCTGTTACGAAACGATGGGTCAAAATAGACACGACCACGGGAAAGATTATTGCGCATAAGAGGTCATCTACTCCTTATAAAAATGTAAGGAAAAAATGATAATTTGCCCGTTGAGCTTGGATGAATGCAATAAAAGGATAATACTGCGACCAAAAACGGCTTTTCTTATGACGCCATCAAAAACAAAGCGTAATGACGCGTTAAAAAGGGTTATTTCGCGCATATCGTCTGAATTGAAACGTCAAGGATTTAATTCTCTAGATGGCTGTTCCTTAGTAGAACTCGGGGGTACTGTTTGTAAAATATGCTCTACAATACAAGGATGCGCAATAGGGATTGGTTTCTATCATCCTGATATTCCGGTGGATGCTGTGTCTAACATATTCTGGGAAATGGGCATGCTTCAAGGATGGGGTAGACCTGCATTGCTAGTGGCAAACAAAAAAGAGAATTTACCGTCAGACTTTACTGGAGAATCTTGTATATTCTATGAGGATGACAACCGCTATATTAGCAAGTTTAGGGACTTAGTTACAGGGTTCAAGGGACGAGAAAATTATTATGTAGATATTCTGGCCGGCCAAGCTATTAGAACTGCAGATTATGAAAAAGCTATTAAGTATTATCAAGAGGCATACTTAATAAGTGGAAATAGACAGATATTAAACAAGATGCGTAAATTGAAAGAAGACCTCGAAGCAAGAAGAGTGCCAATAAAATTAAGGACAAGACTTATTAATGCAATTAATAGTTTCCAGAAATATGCAAGATATAAGGAAGGCACGAAAAGGTGAAAAGAGGTAAGCGTCCTCCGCTTTTTTATCGGCTCTATGGGATTCAGGTAGTCGAAGGTTCAAATCCTCTAACCCCAATTTTGAAGCTAAAATGCCTGAGCCTAGTATTCTTAGCTCTCCGCCATTCGGCGTTTTCTGAGCTGGATTACCAAAGGCGGAATTGAATTTATCACTTCCGGTGCACCTGGGGTGGTAAATTACCTTGAGAATTTTGCCTCAAAGTGATTTTACCATGAAGATTCACATGAGGAGTGACCAGAGCGCCTTTCCCCGTGCGTCGGATCCAATTTTCTTAGCAATTTGTTCTTCCCCAAGCCCAAGTAGGGTTCTCAAAAGTGATTCACGATTTGCCAGGTATGAGATTTCCACATCGTATCCGGCCGCGACTTTCATTGAATCCTGTCGAAAATCTTGATCTTGGACTTTTTCCATTATAGCCACTGCCATAGGATGCGCTACACCATGTTTTAGATAGTAGGGAAAGTTGTCGAACTGAGGTGAAATTGGTCTTTGAAAAACATCTTCTTCCATAAGAAAACCAATCAACAATTTAATAGCGTATAAGGGCCAGCCTATAGTGTAAGGCAAATTTTCGACGACATTAATTGATTCTATCGTCGCTAGCTCCAGCTTATCGTTCAATTTAGGGTATTTCCCGGATAGGAACTCACCCAACTGTTGCGGTGTTGAGCCGTTAATCCATCTCCAGATAAGCTCTACGTCCACAGAGAGAATGGCCTTATTGATTTGCTTGCGAAAATCTCCATTGGTCTCAAAGGCATGCATGAAATCCAGTGAGTCCTGCCTGACACTAGAAACCGAGTACCCAGTTATCGCTTTGCAGTTTGCTGCAAGGCCGTAGCTATTCAGCATGGATTCGTAGATAGTGAGCGCCAACAATAACAGTTTTCTTATCCTAGGAGCATCTAGTCTGTCTTTGATTCCCATCTGGCTGAACTGGTTGGGAGACTTTTGCGCCATCTGTCTTAGAAGCCACATCAGTAAATCGGAGTCTCTCAGACCAAGGCCTGTCTTTAGAACACGTTCGCCGTACTTTGTCAGGCGGTAGGGACTACCGGCCAAGAGTAAAGGCTCCCGGCGAGTTGCCATAGCTTCTATGCGAGCTTCTAATAATGCAGCTATTTCAGATTCCAAGTCAGGGTGGGTAACTTTTAGGAACGAAGCCCTCGCGATTTCGCCCGCTTGATTCTCGACTTGCATGCTCGGAAGCGATAAGAATCCTAGAATCTGAGATTCTAAAGCCTGCTGGGTGCTGATGTGGGAGAAAGAATACGCATCTTCGCGCAAATCCTTCAGAGCACTGATAACCTTCGTTACGCTTTCGGGTGGGTTAAAGCAATAACTGTCGAAAGTAAGTCTCTGACTATCAACTTTTATGTTATCCCAAGTCTTAAAAACGACGGCCATGCCACTGGTAGAAACATGAGCTCTTCCGGCACGACCGACTATGTTTCGTAACTTAATGGCAGGTAGAGCTTTGCCGCCAACCCAAATATTAGGTAGAATTACGCACCTTATAGGAAAATTTACACCCTCGGACAAGGTCGTGGTTGACACTATGAACTTCAGCGTGCCATCTGCGGTATAGTCCTCAATCCAGGCTCTCACGTCAGATGGAAGGTGTCCATGGTGATAGGCAATGCCGACCTTAACCCACTCCGCCAGCTGACTATCAGGCACTATCCTCTTTCTAATTCGATTTGCTAGCAAGTTTAGCTTTTTCTGTTCCTCGGGTGTCAAGATAGCTCGGTTGACTTCGTGGACACGCTTAACTAGGGCAATCGCATATTTCTCACATGCATCGCGGCTCTCGGCTATTATGAGCACATTCTTGTAGGCTCGCTGCATATCGACCGCAAGTTGGGCAGCGGCCAATCTGGTATCAGCAGGGCGCTTGAACTCTCTATTGACCCAAGTACCTTCATACACAAAGCCATCACTTACTGACCAAGTAGCCCAATGGCTTCCGGTCGGTCTCCACGAGTCAGATATAGCTTTGTAGGTACCCTGGTTTTGCGCAATCCATTGAGTATAATCGGCAACATTTGAGAATACCGCAGAAAGTGCCAAAGTCTTGACATCGGGAAACGCCTTGCGGAGGCGAGCGATAAGCAACTCATAGGTAATCCCTCTCTTGCCATCACCAATAGAATGGCATTCGTCAAAAATAAAAAGCCGACAGCGTTCGAAGTAGTTTCTAATTGTGTTGTTATCCATATTACGAAGTAAACCATCCAGTTTCTCGGGAGTGGTGACAATTACATTCTCTTCACGAATTCCTGCTAAGTCTTTATCCTCAATCTCATAGGTACCAGTAAGAACCTTGATATTATACCGGAGCGGAGCAAGGCGAAGCCTCTTCTGCAAATCTCTTTGAATCTGGCGCGCTAATGCATTCAAGGGGACAATGTAGAAAACCAGCGCCGAAGGGTCTCTGCTCAACTCAGCCTGTATTTTCATTTCAGCCAGTAATGTCTTACCAGAGCTGGTAGGCATAGACACGCCAATATGGTCCGCCGCAAGAAAGCCCTGCTGCAAAGCACGTATCTGCGGAGGCCATAGCGTATAGATGGGTCGTTCGCCGCGCTTTAAAAGAGCCAAATACTCGTCAGTAAGCAAGTCTCTGAATGGAGTTAAAACTTTGTCTATGTGGCAGGAAGAGGTAGCTTCGAACAGGAGCGAGATGTAACGCTCCACTAGTGACAGCATGGAATCATACCGAGAAAAATCACGAGCCTTCACCAATTTTTCTTGGCTACTATCCAGAAAGTCCTGCTTACCGGTCAAGACATATGAAGCGAATAAGCGGAGAGCTTCATAAGTGAGAACAATGCTGGTGAACTCCCGATAGTAATTAGAGTCTGTCTCAAGAATCGCCTGTAATCCACGATGTGATTGTTCATCGATTGTAGTTACTCGTTGAAGCTCGAAGTACTCACCTTTCAACAACAGCTGAAGACAATGAAGCAGGTAGGTGAACAAGTCTCCTAGCCCCTTGGCATCATTGAGGTTCCTCTTATAGATTGCGTCTACTTTGCTGGACATTATTCTCGTGTTGGGAAACCTCCCTGCAACTCCGTAGAGAACTGCTGAATAAAACGATAGTGGAATATCGTCTGCTACTATAGGCTTGCGGCTGATGGAGTCTAAGTACTCAAATGTTTCTGCCGCGAAATCAAGCGCCTTGGTTCCAATGTCTCTGCTCTGCGATAAGTCACGCGCAACCGCTAAAATCCACAGGACATCTCCCTGGATATGATTTAGCTCGTCGCTAGTTAACCCAGTAGTTGGGACATCACCTGTGATACCACCAAACAATACCTCTACGCCTAGCCTACTCTTTAAGGTAGCGCAGTCTTGGAGTATTCTCTCACTCGCTTTTTCGATGGGTTCAAGAGATTTCATGTTGAAAAGTCCTCGTAACACGACTTACAGAATTCGCCTAACTCAACAGTCCTAAAAAGCATTGCTTCAAATCTCGGGTGGGGTATGGCACCTTCCTCATGCCTATCCAACGCTTGAAGTATGCTGCTTTCGAAATCAGCCACGGCAATCTCATCCGCCACCGTGTCGCCATACAGGATACTGCTGGAAACCAAAAGCCTCTCATCTCTCCTTACGAAGCTTGGTATGAATCCTAAGGTTCGTTGTCTTTCCAGCTCTTTGCCGAAGCGCCTGTATTCCTCAGCTATATTAGTCAGCTCGGTATACAGGCGACTTATCGTTAACTTAGTAAGAATCCATGACTTTGTGTCTTCACAAGCTGATTTTAAATCAGATGTAGACGAAGTATACTTTGACTCAATGAGCGTAAGGGTTTCGTTCTCTCTCGGGAACACTTCCTCGTGCGATTTGTCGAAACGAAAAGCAATTAAATCAATCCCGTGTTCGGGAGCCGCAACAGTTATCTTCCGCCCAAGTACCATGAAGATGTCTGCTTCCGGTATCTTTCTAATATCCTCCTGGATCATTGCTGCTAAGACCTCAGCAAGGTCACTATAAGCCTTTCTCTCCTTGTCTAATTGCTGAGTCCCAGTAAGAGCCTCTCGGTCATCTCCTAATTTTGCAGCAATATCAGCGAGCTTGTACCCTAGTTTGGTTAATTCTTGTCTTACCTCTTCTAGTGCCGGTTCTCGTGAAAAAGGCATGCCCCATTTAATTTTGAGCCTTTTCTTGACTTCATCTATGGTACATTTACGTTCCTCTCCTGACAAATAGTGCAGATTCAGTTTAGCACCGTTGCCAATCAGAACTATTCGGGGATCGGGATACCAAGTAGGCGAAGCTCGTGTCATCTTCTATGTCTCCGCTAGCTAGTATGCAGTTCAACGACCGCGACTTTGGCCTTTCCCAAATAATACGTCAAATAGTTTAAATGGGCAAGATAGTCGCTTGGGCCAATGTGAGAACTAATGCCTTCGAAGCCTCGACAACAGAGGCTGACCTGCAAAATCATTACGTTACAGCTAAGGCCAGAGGTAGGCATCAAAGCTCTTAAAGGAAAAGCTCGAATTGATTCTCATATAGAGAATAATCCAAGTCGACAAACGCACCGGATGAGCTTGGTGACTTAAAGACATGGACCAATCCATAACTATTTAAGCTCCAATTTGGCAACTATTGACTTCATCAAATGAGCCCGTGTTGTAAGATTACGCTTGTTTACGAGGCTTGGGTTCAATCGAGCAAGATGAGAGGTTCAACAATGTGGTACAAAATTTAACATTAAGCCAAAATGTTAAAAACAGGGAATCGGTGTCTTCT
>Ga0172366_10003109_pt1 | contig 13054 bp, 6 predicted proteins | sample LakKivSesite69cm_FD_114533 | JGI IMG/M metagenome (GOLD analysis project Ga0172366, IMG submission 114533) | Sediment microbial communities from Lake Kivu, Rwanda - Sediment site 69cm | ecosystem: Environmental > Aquatic > Freshwater > Lake > Sediment | place: Rwanda: Western Province, Lake Kivu... | reverse complement strand
TGCCGTACACATCTGTCGTCGCAGCATATGTTGTGTAGCCTGTTATGAACACTATTGTTGCGTACTCTATTGTTTCTGTATTTGACTTGATATTTTTATATCCTGGTGGTGGATTTGACTCATCATAGAAATCATTTGAGAAGTTGTCAGAGTCATAAGCATTTTTGTACCGGGACCAAGAGTGGTTTAGATAGAATGTTTGTGGTTCTTCCATCATGCTGTCAACAATACCACCAGTTTCATTACAAATCCACATATATCCACCAGCTATGACTGAGGAGTTATAGATGCTTATGTTCTCAGAAATATTCCAGTAAGAAGTGAAATTATTTTTTGATGGGGTGAAAATAATAAATTCATTTGGATGAATTGTAACATTTGGAAAATCAAATACACAGTAAACATTAGAGTTATAATAAGTCCAGTTGTTCAAACTCACATTTTCTGATGTTGGGTTGTACAATTCAAACCATACAGCCTTAGGATCAGATGTGTTGTAGCAGATTTCATTTATCACAACATGGTCTGTTTCATTTACAATCTCCGTTTCACCATTCCCATTTAGGTCTATCCAGACAGTGCCATTGATTTTTATTTTTTTCTCAACTGTGATGTTAAGTGTTATGTTTTCCTCACCAACACCTATGCTCAAAACAGTATAATTATAGTATGAAACATCCGTTCCATTCTCTGTTGTGTTGTGTTCTATTGTTACATTGTAGTTTCCTGGGTTCAGTGTGATGTTATATGTTTGGTTCACTGTTTCATTCAATGTCAGGTTTAACGTAATGCTGATGTTTATTCCAACATCATCTGATGCATTGAAAGATACTGTAACATTGGTCAGGTTGACTGGCAGTGCGGATGAGAGCATACAAGTTACAGTAATATTCACAGGGTCCAACGATATGTTGTATTCCATCTCCTTTTTTGTTAATGTTTTGTTTACAGTTTCATTATCCACTGTTTCATTTGTATGTATCAATGTTGCATTCACAAAAGTTTTATTTTCATATCTATTGAAATTGTTTATATTAACAGAAACAGTATAATTCCCGACTGGTAAATAAACAACATAATTCCCATTACTGCCAGATGTTGTTTCCATTGTTCCATTTTCAGATTCAAACAAAATCAAAGCATCCTCCACTGTTTTGTCATACTCTTCATCCAAATCATAATGCAGAATTCCATAAACCTTTATTCCCTCTATGAGCGTTATGTTTTGTTCTTTTTCTGTTGTGTTGAATGGTTTGAGAAGCACAAGCATTAAACTTTCATTGTATCCATAGCTGGCAAGGATTGTGTAATTGTTCGCAGGCAGGTAAACCTCATAATATCCTGTGGAGTTTGAAACTGCCTTGACTGTTATGTTTTCTGATTTGAATGTTATATGTACGTTGCCCAATGTTTCATTGACTGTATTGTTTTCCTCATATTTTTCATAGCACACATAACCATAAATTCTTTCCCCTTTTTTCAAACAAACATTCTTTGAGATTGAAACATTTCCAACCTCTAAAACATCATTGAAAACATAAACAATGTTGTTGTCTATGTAGGTTGAAGAAACAGAATAGCCTCCAGGAATCAGTTTTAACCGGTAGAAACCTGTTTCATCTGACACAGCTGTCGTATTCATAGGTCCTTTGAATCTCAATGTGACATTTTTCATAGGTTCTGTACTGTGTGTTGTGTTTCCGCTTACGAACACCGCTGATTGTAAGGTAACATTCACTGTTTTCTCCTCATTCAACCCAAGATTAAATGATTCTGTAAAATTTAGATAATTATCCTCATCAATAGTTAATGTGTAATTTCCTGGCAAAATTTTTTCAAAGAGGTAACTCTCATTCGAAATGATGTTCATCTTCGTTAAGTTTGTTTCATCAAGCAATGAAATAGTCATATTAGCATTTTTGTCATAGTATAAATCCCCTGAAACGCTCCCTTTTAATGTTATGTCTTTCTCTGTGTCAGCATCTGATGCAAGAGCAACATCATCAATATAAAATTCATGACCTGACATGTTTAACCATAATTTGTATGTTACCGGTGCAAGGTCATCAAACCGATATCTGCCGTCAGATGAAATGTTTTCCATAAATGTTTCTGTATCCATTTCCAACAGCATGGTTCCATTAGAAACTGTTTCTCCATCATCCCAGGATACCTTGCCGTGCATGGATGCCCCTTTTATTGTAAAATTCAGCATAATATTTTTTCTTGAAAAAGCATCATCCTCTTTGATATGGATTGTTTTTTTCTCCAATGTTTTATCACCTATTTTATACAATGGATTGAGATTCCCAGAGCTTACAACAATGCTTACATTGTAGTTGTTTTCCTTCATGCCGAAAGGCACTACTAAGGAGTAACATCCTGTTTCATTTGTTAACACCATATCGTGTGGTATTGGTATGGGGAAATCATCAATGCCATCATCAAGGACTGTAACATAAACATTTGGGACAGGTGTTCCTTTTTCTGTAACAACAGTACCATTTACGTATGCGCCTTCATAATATTTCAAAATCCTGAGCCCTGAGTTGAGATAAACAAGTCTGAAATGCTTCATCATCCACCCTGGCATTGGTGGATAACTTGCTAATGCAGAGGAAAGACCTGGTATTCCGTCCGAACCTATGTCTTTGCCTGAATAACCAATGTATCCTTTGTAAAACATTGAATTGTAGAATGGTTGCTTGTATTCCAACTGGTAATCAGAAGCATATCTAACATGCTCAGATGGTGCATCATCCCTCCATTCTATAAATTCTTTTGCAGTCATTGGTGATGTTGTAGTTTTAGTGGGAGGTGAAACGCTTTGGTCCTCATCCGTACCTATTATGAGTGTTTCAAAAAAGTCATTCACATCCTGGTCTGATAACACGGTTGGTGCGTAAAATATGCCTGTGTTGCTCCAAGAAAATGGAAACATCCTAGCATCTGCCGCAAAATACCTTATAGAATAACCAGTAATCTCCTGCAGGTCATGGAGCAGATTAACAACAACCTCCTCACCCTTTTCGCTCAGCATTACCATTGCAGCAGCATACATTGTGTTCCCTGAATGCAAGTATGTATCTTCCCTATCACCAATATCCTGGGTTCTTTTCCCACATTTTTCAGGGTTCTCCAAAACATAATCAACATATTTATCCGGGTTTGTTATAATCTCCTCAAGAGTTTTTGAATCATTTACACCAAGATGGTTAAGCAAAACATTCCCAACCTCATCTGTTATTTCTCCGTGTTTCGTGTGGTCCGCCTCGAGTATCCTTGTTATTAGAACGGATAATGCCCTTGTTTCATTCTGGGCTGTGATAAAGTTTCCTGCAGGTGAAATACCAGCCTGGAAGTTATCTGCAACTGTTGGATGCTTGCCATCCTGAACACACTGGAAGCCATAATCCCACCAGGCGATGAACCCTGGCCTTTCCTCTTTTGGGACATCTGTATCCTGCTCTGAGAGCCATTTAAGACCATCGAACCAGTAATTCGAAAGGAAGCCTTGGCCATGCGCTCCAAGGTACCATGAGCCGGAGTAATCAGATGGTTTTGCAAAATCAGGTAGCCAGTCATAAATCATTCTGTCATATTCACCTTTCTTTTCGTAGGGTATAGATGCGTCTATTGTGCCCATACCGTTTGGTACAACAATACAGAACACAAGGAACAGCACGCAGGCGACATGCCTGAATTTAACCCCTTTCCTTATTGCATAAATTTTGTTTCCCCTCATCCCATGAACATTTTTTATCATTGTCCTAAAATCAATCCTTCTTATGATTTCCCATACTATCCATCCTGAGAGAACAGCGAAAACAGGCGTTGCATTGAACATGAACCTGATTGCACCCATTGTCATGTATACAGCAGTAGCAGTCCAGACAACCAAGAGCAGTCTGTCCTTTTTCCAGAAACGCAGATACTCGACCATCAGTAAAACCAAACCAAACATGGCTAAATAGAATGTTATTTGACCATAGGCAAATGAAAGCCTGCTTACATCAGTAGCCTGTGCCTCACCAATTGTTTTATACATCTTTGTTTTTATAAGATAGCCCATACCACCAAATATGCTTCTTGCAGTTTCTGGTAAGAAATGCCAAATACCTGCATAACCTGCTCCACCAATTACAGCAATAGATGGTATGACAATTATCCATGGTGCATCACGTGTGGGAACAAACAAAATACTTGCACAGATTATGACTATGAATAAATACAATGTGGAGGTGATGGACCCTTGGACTATCTCCGGGATACCTGGAATCCACCTGTAATACGGTGCGGAAAGCATGGGTAGAAACGTGGGCATGCTTATTGTTATTAACATGATAACACAAAACCCTAGGGAGTCCTCATGCCTGATGTGGTTTATGATGAGTTGAAAGACATAATAGATAAGCAGTATTGCAAAAACATATACGTATCCTTCCCATATCAATGCAACCGTTAATAAAGAAAGACCTGCCATTACCGCATAGCCCAAGGATGTTTTGTTTTCCCGGAATAAAATACCAAAACCATTTTTGATATCTTTAGGTTTTCTCCAATCTGAAACCCATTTTTTCTGGTTCAGCGTTTTCAAAGCCTTCACAAGGAAAAAGAATATCAGTACAATGAAGAACAGACACATTGGGTCATGGTCTGATAATCCAAGACCTGTTCCTTGGATGTGATCCGGCATTATTGCAATAAGAAATGCTGCGATAACCCCTGCTTTTTTGTTGAAAAACTCCTTTGTCAGATAATATATCGGTATTATTGTTAATGCACCCCATAGTGCTGGTAAAACCGTTAATGCATACATGGATGATGTATGGGCATCCCAACCAAAAAATGGTGCAAGAATCAGTCCTAAAATAGCAGCGGACCAATCAAATAATGGTGGCCTAGGATCATAGCTTGTAACAGGGTAGTTTAGCATGTTTTCCCATATGAGATGATGTTTTGTCTCCAGAACATAGTCCGCAATCCTTGCATGATAATACGGATCTGTTCCAACAAAAGAGAAACCTCTTCCAACAGCAGGCTCAAAATTAAAGTATGCCCTCATGAAAAATGATAAAATAAATATTCCTGTTATGCACCCAACAATCCACCAGTTGCTTTCCATCCATGGGTGCTCTGGTCTGAAACGAAGGAAAACTGAAAAGACCATTAATGGGAGAAAAGAAAGAAGTAGAATAAACCAGCTGAGAGACCATATATTGTTTGGCCACATCAACTCATGGAGCGCCAGTATGATGCCAAGCATCCCTGCAGATGCTATGCTGATACTCTGTCCTGATGTGAGTTTTTCAGGTTCAAAAAGACACCAGAAGAGAAAATAGAAAAGAAAAACAGCAAACATTGCTGTGTAGAAAAACCAGTTCCCTGGGTCATACGGGTTGTATCTAACAGCAGCAACACAGCCGACAAACGCACCAAGCATTCCAAGCATCAAAATGTTTTTCTCATATATTCCAAACAAAGCCAAAACTATTAACAGCGCACCAGCGACAAATGCAAAGGTCTCATACAGTCCATAGAAACCATTACCAGCAAATATCTCATTGACAGGAACACCAATAACAAATATGAGCCCTGTGCACAGCATCCCATGCCATGCATAATCCGGGATTTTTTTCCTGAGCATAAAAACAGAGATAATTGACACAGAGATTCCTATGCCAACTAGGGCAATATCATACAACCCATAATGTGAGTTTGAGTAAACATTCATGAGCTCATGGATTGGTGCAATTAGTGCAGTTATTACTCCGGCTAGGAGTAGCCCTAACCATTTGTCCTTTACCAGATTATTTATATCATCCTTTATCTCAGATTTCATCTCTGCCACCAAGTAAACTTTAGTAGGAAGTGATAAGTGTTTTATACTTTATTTACTTTTCCTCTTTTAGATGTTTAATCAGATTTTTAACAGGGATTTTTTCCTGCTTTCCTGTTTTCATGTCCTTGAGAGTAACACTTTTTTCCTTTAGTTCATCCTCACCAATGATAGCAACCCTTTTCACACCAATTGAATTCGCATATCCCATGTTTTTCACAATAGACCTACCAATAAGATCAGCATCACATCTTATGCCTTTTTCCCTGAGCATGGTTACAATCTCAATTCCTTTTTTTCTCGCTTTGCTCCCCATGGGTATAACGTATGCATCCAATTTTTCTTCATCAAAAAACATTCCCTGTTTTTCCAACGCAAGCATCACCCTGTCAAAACCTATGGCGAAACCTGTTGAGTTTATTTCTTCGCCGCCAAACAAACCTGATAGGTTATATGTGCCTCCACCGCAAACCTGTTTCTCAGAACCGAGATCAGGGCAGTCTATCTCAAACACAACACCTGAATAGTAATCAAGACCCCTTGCTATGCTCAAATCAACATTACATTTCTTAACACCAAACAATTTCAGCGTTTCCAAAACGTTTTTTAATTCCTCCAAGTATTCACTATCAAGTTCTTTGTCCTCAAAATTTTCCTCTTTTAAATAAATAATTTTCATAAGTTTTTTATATTTTTTCTCATCAATTTTTTCTTTAAGTTCATCAAAGTTTTTTTTGTCGATAAGCGTCATAACAGAACTATCAACATCTCCGAGAACGCTTCTCAGTATTCCAAGATGCCCTATCCTCAGCTCAAAATTTTTCAACCCCATGTTTTCCAGCATCTTCACAGCAAGTGCTATAACCTCAGCCTCCCCTTTCCCGCCAATGCACTCAGCACCAACCTGCCAGAACTCTCTGAACCTCCCTTTCTGAGGCTCTTCATACCTGAAACAGTTTCCGAAATAGAAAAGTTTCAAAGGCTTAGGCAGAGACTGCATCTCATTAACATAAAATCTTATTGCTGGCGCTGTGAGTTCAGGCCTCAGTGCAATACTGCGCCCGCCTTTGTCCTTGAATGCATACATCTGATTCACAATTCCTTCACCGCTTTTTTTTGTGAAAAGCTCCATGAGTTCAAATGTTGGTGTTGCGATTTCCCTGTAACCAAATGTTCTGCAGGTTTTTCTCATTATAGATTCAACCTGTCTTCTCCTTAGCATCTCATCAGGACCGAAATCCCTCGTGCCCCTGGGTCTCTGAATCATAACTGAGTAATAGTATATAGAGTAAAATAAGTTTTCCATCCAGCCACTTCTTTCTCTTGGGAAGAGAAAGAAGTTCCTGGGGTTCAAGAAAGAGAAATAACCAATTGCGCAGCAATTGGCTTAGGCAATTTGCCAGAGGCAAATTGCCATTCTCTTTTCTTTTTTTAAGGGATTGCATAGCAATCCCTTCTTCTTTTTCTTTTCCGCCAGACGCTTTTCTTTTTCTTAAGAAAAAGAAAAGGGCTGTGGGGAAAAACATTTAAAAGATAAGCCCCATTATTGTATCATGATTCAGAATCTGAAAATATGTGTGAACACCCAGACCCCCTTTGTAAGATTTAACTTGAGTTATGATGAGTTGCTTGAAAGATACAATGAACTGCCCGACCCTGTACCTCTGAAAATGCTTCATGAGGGTGTTGACTATGATTTTACAACCGGCGGTGTGACCACAATGGTTTATCCAATAATGAAAAAAATGCTGTCTGACAAAATTATAAAAAACCCGCATTGGATTGTACTTAACCCAGTAGGGCCGCACAGAGTTTCAATCAACAGCATAGTCATGCATAATATATCATTGGAGACCACAGCTTTGGACGATTATTCAAGATTCAAGGAGGCGATATGGAGAAACATGCATCATCTTGAGAGAACACCAATCAACCCTAACCATCTGATGGGGTTCGGAAGATATAACTGGACATGTTGTGAGAAAATGCTCAATCTGCAGGCTGAGAACGGTTTTGATCTTTTTTATATCCATGATTTCCAGCAGTTGCCCATAGGAGCAATGCTAGGACCAAATGTTCATACAATCTTCAGATGGCATATACCGTTTGATTCCAGCATTAAAACATCATGGCTTAGGTTCATAGTGAAATACATGGGTGATTATGATGCAGTGATACTATCATGCAAAAAATACATCGAGGAACTCAAAAAATCAGGATTCAAGGGAAAAGCATATCAGATATACCCACATTTGGATGAAACTAGGTACTTAAGACCCTCGAAAAAAATTGTGAATGCGTTTTGCGAAAAATTTGGCATAAAGGATGATGAAAAAATTATTCTGGTTGTTGGCAGGATTGCGCCTGTTAAAGGACAGGACACAGTTGTTAAAGCATTACCAAGAATCCTGAAAAGATTTCCGGATGCGAAACTTGTGTTTGCAGGAAATGGCAGTTTCTCAGGCTCAGTGAAAGGCGGGCTTGGGTTAATAAAAGTCCCAATATGGGAAGGGATTTTAGAGTATCTGATCAAAGACCTTGATGTAGAGGACAATGTGACATTCACAGGATACCTGCCCCAAGATGAACTAAATGCAGCATATGAAAGGGCTGATTTAACTGTTTTCCCATCACTGAAGGATGGTTTTGGTCTTGTACCAGTTGAATCATGGTTGCATAAGAAAACGTGCATAATAAGCAGGGGCGCGGGTATATCAGAACTTGTTAAAGAGGGCGAAAATGGTTTAATGTTTACTCCTAAAAAACATGTTGAACTCTCTGAAAAAATCATGTATCTACTATCAAAACCTGAAGCAGCTCATAGGATGGGTGAAAAAGGTTTTGAAACCGCTAAAAAATGCTCACTGGAAAACGGTGTGAAATCTGTATCAAATGTGTTTTCAGAGGTAGTTGAAAATGTATGACGTGCTTTTCGCTCCCTCAAGAGGAAAATACGTTGGGAAAAAACCAAAGGTTAAATGCCTGCTGTGCGCAATAAGGGATAAAAACCCTGATGTCTGGACAAGAAAAATTTATGAGGACAAAAATGTGATGGTTATAATGAACATTTTCCCATATTCCCCAGGGCATGTTCAGGTTATACCAAACAGACATGTTGAGGGTTTAAATGAGTTATCCGATGATGAGTTAGAATATATTCTGGATTTTGTTCAGAGAACCACAGGATTTGTTAAAAAGATAATGGAGCCTGATGGCTTCAACATAGGGATTAATCTCGGTAAATCTGGAGCAAGTATAAAACATCTTCATGTGCAGATTGTTCCAAGATACAAGATGATACCAGGGGTTGAGCAGGAGGAAATACACAAAAAATATCTTGAAAATGTTTCTCTTCTGAAAAACAAAATAGAAATCGAGGAAACAAAAAAGAATTGTGAATGCTTTAAAAAAAATAAATATGTTCTGAAAAAAAATCCTTTTGTTTACCTTTATGAGAAGCCATACAACAGAGGACATGTTGTTGTTTCACCAGAAAATCATGTGAATGACATTAACCAGCTGTCTGCATCAGAACTGTTGCGGCTTTTCAAAGAGGTGATAAATGTGAAAAATGCAATTGAAAACGTATATCGCACTGTAGGGTTCAACATAGGAATGAATATCGGAGAAATTCCAAACTCATCTGAGCATCTTCAAATTCATGTGGCTCCGCGCTATGAGCCCGAAACAGGCTTCATGGAGGTAATAGGTGATACGAGGGTTGTTGTTGAATCACTAGGGCAGAGTTATGAGAAAATAAAAACAAAATACTAATGCCTTTCCCATTCTTTCCATTTTGTAGGACCGTATCTTTCATAACCCTCAATGACTGCCGGCTTCCTTCCGCTGTATTCTGCTGCAGTGAGGACATTTTTCCCAAGTTTTTCCCCTGTTTCATAAACCTCATGTAGCAGGTTCTTGTACCTGTAATCCCTGAGAAGATGATGGTCAAGAAGCATTGTTTTGAAATCTGCCTTTTCCACAATTTTTTTTAAATTTTTTATTGATTTTTTTAGATTTTCATATGACATAATGTAACCAAGGAGATACGTTGCAGGGCCATCAATGACTAAAATATCTGGTTTTTCCTCAACAATCATATCAGCATATTCCTCTACATATGGTCCGTCAATGTCTGATGTGAAAAAAATCTTTTCCCTGTTTTCTATTATTACAGCAACAACAAAACCGAGTTTTGTTCCCTTGGTACCATGCCATAATGGTTTTGTGAACCTTATTTTTGTGCTGCCAAATTTGAATTCATTGCTGTCTGCATAAAATATTTCGTTTCCCTTAACCAGGTCAAGAAAATATTTTGCCCTTTTCTTCTGGCTCTTGTTTATGTTTTTCTCAGTATGCTTTATCAAAAGTTTTTTTCCTTTATACATTTTCCCATCTTGGATGTGATGATCATAATGATAATGCGTTATGATGGTAATGTTAGTGTTCTTCATTGCTTCTCTTATTTTTCTCTCATACTTGTCAACAAGCATTAATCTATCAAAGAGCGGCACGGGGAAGGAATTTGTTTCTATGGCAATACCAGGATCTATGACAATCTTCACATCATCGGTTATAATTTTTGTGCACATGCTTTTTACGCCAAATGAGTCAAATGCAACAAGCTCAATCATAACAATCCTTCAAGAAAACTTTTCACCTCATCCACATTTCTCAGCCAATATTCTGCATTCGTTTCTTTTCTTTTTTCTGAAACAAGGGCAGTTACCCCTTTGTTTCTCAGCGCAATGAATGCATCCTCATCTGTCCTGTCATCACCAATGTAAACAGGTATTCCTTCTTTTCCAATTGCATCAATCACCCATTCCACAGCCTTTCCCTTGTCCCATTCAATATTCGGCCTGAGCTCAAAAACCTTCTTGCCTTTCGTGATTCTTATTTCCCCTTCTTCAACATAAGATGCTACAACTTCGTCAAATATTTTCTCCAGCTCTATAAAATCATTAGCTGAAACCATCCTGTAATGAACAGATGCTGTAACACCCTTGTTCTCAACAATCGAGCCCTTTATATGAGCCAGTTTTTTTTCCATCTTTCTGCATATATCATTTATCACAGGTTTTACTTTCTCAGCCCCCGGGTTCACAAATCTCACATCGTTGGTTATCTCAAAACCGTGATTGCCCGCATAATAGATATTCTCAACCTTCACCATGTTTTTCACATCATCAACAGCCCTTCCACTTATAACAGCGATAGGATGCTTTTCTGCTATCTTTTTCAAAACATTCCTCACATCATCAGAAAGAACAGCATATTCAGGGCGCGAAACAATGGGCGTAAGCGTTCCATCATAATCAAGCAATAAAAGAAGAGACCTGTTTCTTATTTCATCCAGATGTTTTAGTAGATGCTTCATCGTTCCATAACCCTTCCTGCTTCAGAGATGAAATCATAAACCCATTTGTAGATGTTGTTTTCTTTCACGGATTTTCTCAGCGCTGTCATCCTTTTCTTTTTTTCATTCATAGGCATTTTCAATGCTTTGTTTATTGCATCAGCAAACCCTTCAATGTCAAAAGGATTAACAATTACTGCGCTCTTTAATTCATCTGCTGCGCCTGCGAACCTGCTGAGCAGCAAAACACCTGTTCTGTCAACATTTGCTGCTATGAATTCTTTTGCAACAAGGTTCATGCCATCATGCAGGGATGAAACAATGCATACATCAGCCGTTCTGTAAAGCCCGAGCAGTTCGTTATAGTCAAGTTTTCCCTGAATATATTTGATTGGCCTCCAGTAACCTCTCTGGTACTTCCAGTTTATTTCCTCAGCAAGTTTCTCAATCTCATCATTCAAAGTTGCATACGATGATATTCTTGTCCTAGATGGTGCACCTGCCTCAACAAAAACAAAATTGTTCTGATACTCAGGATATTTTTCCAAAAGTATGTCTATTGCTTTGAATCTCTCAATTATCCCCTTGGTGTAATCAACCCTGTCAACCCCAACGCCAATGTGTTTGTATGGTATCTTGTTTGGTGACCTTGCCTTTTTCATTTCCTTTTTAACCTCTGGTTTTTTTGCAAGAGCACTTATAGTATCAAAATCTATGCTTATCGGAAATTCTTTCACAAAAATTTTTCTTTCGTTATATGCTACTGCGAGTTTTTTGTAGTCCACTGGAAGAGCCAGAATTTTTTCAACACAGGATAAAAAGTTGATGCAGTGCTCTTTCAGGTGAAAACCAATAAGGTTGTTTGCGAGCATCCCTTCAAGTATTTCCTTTGCCCAGGGGCATGTTCTAAACACAGGGAATGGTGGCCATGGTATGTGCCAGAAATGCGCTGAAACAACTTTTCCCCTCCTGCGGTTAGCTGTTTTTTTAACCATTTCTGGGGCGAGTGCGAGATGGTAATCTTGAAACCAGATGAAAGCATTTTCATTTTTAATTTCCTCAGTCACAGCATCTGCGAATAGTTTGTTTGAATGCCTGTAACCATCCCAGAATGATTTATCATACACCGGTTTTTCAAAAACATTATGGCATAATGCCCACAGCGTCTGGTTTGAGAAGCCGAAATAGTATTTGTCCACCTCATCCTTGCTCATCCAGGCTCTTTTCAAAATATATTTTGGTTTACCTGGAGGTACCTTTGTTCTATCGTGTTTATCAACATTTTCCCTGTCAGCATCACCAGAGCCGCCTGCAACCCATGTTCCACCGCACGCCTGCATCAAAGGGTCAAGTGCTGCTGTTAATCCACCCGCAGGTGTTTTGCATTTCACACCCTCTGCTGTGTGCATGTGTATGTAAGGCTCCCTGTTTGAAACTAAAACAAATTTGTAATCCCTCAGTTTTGTTTTCACAATATTTTGAACATCTTTCGCAGAATACATAATGTACTATTGTTCTGATGTTTTATAATATTTTGCATAAGGTATATTTAGGCGTAAACCCTTTGTGATATGATGATAGAAGGACTCATACCAAAGTCTCTTGCCCCCTACGTAATGCCTGTGATCGTAATATTATTCTTCATTGCTATTGGCTACAGCATAAAGTTTTTCATTGACAGCTATGTTATGAAATGGGCTAAAAAAACAAAAACAAAAATAGATGATATTATTGTCAAAGGAATCAGGACACCATTAATCCTTATTTTCACTGTTGTTGGTGTAAACATGGCACTTCGCTATGCCAATATACCATCAGGCATCAAATACTATGTTGATGTTGCTGTTTTTGTTTTT
>Ga0172366_10003108_pt1 | contig 13057 bp, 8 predicted proteins | sample LakKivSesite69cm_FD_114533 | JGI IMG/M metagenome (GOLD analysis project Ga0172366, IMG submission 114533) | Sediment microbial communities from Lake Kivu, Rwanda - Sediment site 69cm | ecosystem: Environmental > Aquatic > Freshwater > Lake > Sediment | place: Rwanda: Western Province, Lake Kivu... | reverse complement strand
TACATGAAGTCCGCCAAGCTCGCCTGCCTGTGCGCGTCGCTCTCGAAGATGGATTTTATGTCGTGCCCGGTGAGCTTCAGGCGCTGCTTGGTGTAGTCGCTCACGTTGTAGTCCTGCGCTATCTTCGTCGCAACCTCAAGATATTTTTCCACGCCGCCGCGCGTCACAGTTAGTATGAGGTTTCCACCGCACCGAGCACAAATGCCGGTCAGCGGGACTCGACGGTACTTCATGTTGCACTTGGTGCACCTGAACTGTTGGCGCGCGAACGCCCGGATGTTCCCCTTGAGGTCCGGGATGAAGTGGGTCTCGATCAAGCGTTCCGCTACGTCACTAGCATCTACCGCCCTGAGCTTGCGCGCTAACCCAAGCTGCATGGATACCTTTTCCTCCATCGTCTCCAAAGTCTTGTATCGGCTCGAATGAGGTCCCTTCGATATATCGCTCAAATCGTGGGTGAACTTCAAACCCTCGTACTGCTCCTCCTTGCCCAGCCTTCCCTTGACTATCTTGATCAGAGACAGCAACTTGTTCGGTTTTTCGTAGCGCAGCGTCGCCTCGTAGAACTCCAGCGGGTACGAGGGCATGATGTCCATGTTGTGCGCCTCCTCGTCTATCTCCGTGGGATTTATTTTTGTGTTCAGGATGAGCGGAGCGTCCATCATGCCGCCGCGCGTCGATGGAAGAAAGCGCTTGCTGAAATTCAGCAGCGCATCGACCAAAAGCATTACGGCATCCTCGTCACCGTCGCAGTCCCTTCTTTTCGCTGCATGGAAGTATGGATGGGCATAGCCTACGTTCGCGTCGACGAAACCAACTATGCGGGCAACAACTCCCACGGAGGTGTGCGGCGCCAACCCGACGACGAGCTGCCCGACGAGGTCCGCCTGCCGGTTGGCGTTGTAGTACGGCAGCAACCCATAGAACTTCTGAAGCAAGTCATCGATAAATTTCGAGGCGTCCAGCAAGTACTCGGCGCATGCCTTCGACAAAATGACATCTTGAACTTTGAGCTCGATTACCTGATCGTCCCTCTCGAGCGGCTGCCCTTCGTAGTCCGTCGTGTACCCCAGCTCGCACAACTTCTCGACAGGCGTCCCTATTTCGCGCGGCCTGACATGGGTGGCCGGAACATCCGTCGCATCGAACCTGACCGTGCCATCCTTGAAAACATAGACGTTGTGCTTCGCGCGGAGGATGCCCTTCTCGAGTGGCTCAGGAATCTTGTATGCGCTCGTCATGCCCCTGACGCCCTTTACCTGTTGAGGCATGGGCTCCTGCAACTTGTTCAGGGCTGAGTCGAAAACTGATTTGATGTCTATTTCACGAAGATTGTAGAATACTGCGCGCCCACCACATGCCTTGCATTTTTCATCGCTAGTAGGGCGCCCGCATTTTGAACATATGCTGGTATAGTTGGTTTTTGCCCCACAACTGGGACATTTCCGCGTGAACGAAATCGCACCACATTCAGGGCACTCGCACCTCACAACTTCTACCGACGCCTTCCCGATATCGGCAGCTTTTCCCACACTGCGCGATGCTCCACCGCCGAGCTCCACTGGGAACAACACGTGGACTGGCGGCGACATCATCCGGGGATTGGCTTTTTCAGGCCGTCCCATCCGACAGCCTATTCGCGTGGGTGCCTTCCGCATTATTGGTATACCGGCGATGATCTGTACGATATCCATCGCCTCCTTCGCCGGGTTCGCACGCAGTGTTGAGTCGATTTTCTCAGCACTCAGTTGCTGACCATCCAATATTCCTAAACACGTGCACAACGGCAACGCTGGTTCATCGATCATCACCAAGTCGTCCTCAACCCTGTGGGGCACGCCGAGGACCTCCAACGTGCGCTTCGGCTCCTGCGCGATCGTGACGCGCAAGCTCTTCAACCAACCATCCTCAAACTCGGGTTTCCCACCGACGAGCCAAGCTGCGAGCCCTTTGAGTTCCTCTATGCTGATATCCTGAAAGTGATAGGTGTACGCCGGATGCAACGGCACGCCGAGCTCCCTCGATATCTCAATGGCAAGGCGCGGGGACGGCCTCTGGTATGGCTGCACTAGATATTGTGAGATGTTCACATTGGTCGATTTTTCTGCGAGCGCTTTACTCACATCTTGAGCCCACCACTCCTCGCAGTAACCCGCGGGCATCAGAGCATGGTTGTTCTCTAGAAATTCTCCGAAGCCTATCAAGAGGTCGCCGAGGAATAGTATCTCGCTGACCTTGGCCCTCAGCTCGAGCGCCTGCTCAACCGAATTTACCTGTACGACAGAACCATTCGCCAGCTTCACGACTGGGCCCTCGATCGTGTCAACTGGCGTCACAGCCCCTCCCTTGCCAGGTCGCTCGAGCTTGAACTGAGTTCCGATCGCGATGAAATCTTCACAAATCGCCATCGTGGCCGGATGAACGCCTATCGCCGCTATGCCAGTGTTCCTCGCGCGCCCGTAGCGCAATCTGAATCCACCCTCTCGCTCAGGATGACCGAAGACCGGCCTGCCCGCGATGATCTCATCGAGATATTCATTCCCCTTTGGATAGAGTGGCGCTGCCTCCTTCTTCGTTTGTGCTTTTGCTCTCATATCGGAGAGCCAGTTCCAGCCGTCGATTTTGAGCTTGTCCACATGCTTCAAGATCTTGGGGGCTTTTTGCAACACTCCCTCGCACAGCGCTAGGACCGCACCTCCCCTCACGCGATTAGTTTCAATTCGCTCGAGATCGCGGTAACCTGTGACTACGACCTCCTCGGTTGGCTCACCTGTTATCTCCACGGGGATATTCCGCACTGCATTACGAATATCCTCCGCAGGTGGCGAATACTGAAGGTGAGCTGCCTCCGTCCCGTAGAGCTTCGCCTCCTCGACGAAACGTTCTACTTCCAAGTCCGTTGGCTTGTACACGTTGAGAAAGAGTTTCCTTCGCACGAAATCTCCAACCAAGACCGCGAGGGCTGTCGCCGTGCCACCAGCCGACCTTATTGGCCCAGCAAAGTACATCGCGAGGTATGAGGTGCCATCGGAATTCTTTTTTATGTCGACGTGAGTTATGCCTTCGAGTGGCGCCGCTGCAGCTATCCCTTCGGTTATTATCGCCAGCGCCGTGCGTATCGCCTGCTCAGCTATCTGTTTATCATCCAGCTTGCCAAATGCGCCGTTTACTATCATGTCTGCAACTTTCAGAGCGAGCTCTTCTCTATCCATCTCTTTTTCGTATTTGCGAATGACCTCCGATACACCAAGTGGGCCGACGAGCTTCTCGACCCTCGCAGCCAAGTCCTCCGCCTGCGGGATCTCCGGCTCAAATTCCGGGTCTAACCCAAGCGAGCGTGCCTTCTTTGCGATATCGTAGCACTCCTTTATCTTTGCATCGAGCTGCTGGAAGTATGCCTGCATCGCGGGACTTGCCACCGTCATTTTTTCACCATCAAGCTTTTGATGCTCGGAACCACGAGGTCGGGCATCTTTTCTTCCTTGATTTTTTTGATATCATCTTTTGAAGTCACACCACTCAACACGAGTATAGTTTTGAGTCCGAAGCGTTTCCCAGCCATTATATCCGTAGCTAATTTATCGCCAACGATCGCTGCCTCAGATGGTCTAGAGCCGACGATGCCGAGCGCCAGTTTTATCATGAAAGGCGAGGGCTTGCCTATGACAACTTTTGGCTGTTTACCAGACGATGCGGAAAGCGCTCCGACCACAGCGGCAGCGCCAGGAGAAAGACCTCCCTCCGTTGGGTAGGTGGCGTCCGTATTCGTTGCAATCAGCTCGGCCCCGGCGAGAAGAGCGCGAACACCGGCGGTCAATTTTTTGTAACTCATCGAACGATCCAACCCAACAACGACGAAATCTGCCTCCTCCGCATGTCCGTCCGTCAGGACTTTGAAACCGCCATTTATCAATTCTTTTTTTAACCCCAATTCCCCGACGACGTAAATCGGCGCGCGTGGGGCCCGCTCGCGCAAGTAGAGCATCGTTACATAACCTGATGTCAATATATCAGACTCCCGCGCCGCGATGCCAATCTTGGCAAGTTTTTGAACATACTCGCGTCGAGTGCTCGCGGAATTATTCGTCATGAATATTATTTTTTTGCCTTTTTTCCCGAGATACGCCACAGTTTTTGCAGCCCCTTCGATCGGCGTGTTCCCAACATAAAGCACACCATCCATGTCAAACAAAAACGTCGAAACTTTATCGATGAATTTTTTTATTTTAGACAAAATGTATCACCTTTGCTTGGTGCGTCTGTAGGTCTACGACCGGCACTATCCCCGGAGTGGGCTTGACCCCCAAACCCGTCATATAGATTGTCCTCTCCTGAAAGGTGCCAGAGTTGACGAGCATTATGTTACGATATCTATCGCAACCGTAGACGTGCATATGGCCGCAATGCATGATGTCCGGTATGTCTTCTATCACGAGGTAATCCCTGTTCTCGGGAGACAACGAGGTGTGGCCACCATAGATTGGGGCGAGGTGTCGCTTCTGAATCAGCTTGATCATCGGCGGAACTGATTTCTGATGCTCTAGGCCTGGGATTGTGGCTATCAAATCGTCGAAACTCCTGCCGTGATAAACAAGAAATTTGACATCGTGAATTTTTAGCCACGATGGGTTGCCGACCATCAAGGCGTTCAAATCGTATAGCGCCGGAGCCACATCCTTAGAGATGGCTGGCTGCGGCTCCAATGGGCGAACCGCATCATGGTTGCCAGGCGCGATGATAATTTTCACGTGATCTGGAACTTGAGCCAGCAACTCTGCGGCTACATCATACTGCTTGAAGATGTCCGTGATCAGCAGCTCTTCTTCTTGCCGCGGATATACGCCAACGCCATCTACGATGTCACCGGCTATCACGAGGTACTTGACTCGCCCAGCGAGTTCTCGTTGTTCTTCGTTGCCAACTTCGCCTCTCAACCACTTCAAAAATCGCGTAAATGCATCTTCCAAAAACATCTCACTGCCCACATGCAGATCAGAAAGAAGTGCTGCACACACGGGCTCAGGGGCACGGGCTGGCTCGCGTTGAACTGGTGTTTCAGGCCATATCACGTCGTTCGCCAGTAACTGAGGGGTGCGGTCACCGGTTTTTCGCATCGTTGCCACTACCCCTATAACTTCATCTTGAACAACTTCCCCAGCCTTCTGGGTTATGTCGCGGCGCCATTTTGGGATTATCACGATCGTCCTGCCGCTCTCGTCCTCGAGCTCAACTACAACGTTGCCCATCTTGCTCTCGCGCTTATCAGCGACTATTCCAATTATTTTAACGGTTTCGCCATCACCATAGCCGGAAACGCTCTTTATTGGAACAGCGCCCTGAAGGTCCATTCTCTTTCGAAGGATGTTGTGCAACCGTTTGTAACGATCTTTGAACAACTTCACAAAATCTTTTATCTCACCTTCAGTGTAGCTCTGCCCCGTGATGTCCTGCAAAACATCGATTCGTGCCTCAAATTCAGCAGATAGAGGTCTGAAGCGAAGATGCGCAAGCTCCGGCAACGTCTTGGGCTGGGCCTCCAACTCTGGCTTTTCCTCTCTAATTTCTAGAGGTGGTTGTGCGGGGATTTCAGAAGCTTGAGGTTGCGGCACAGTTCCACTAAGAATTTTTGTGATTTCGTCGCCTGTTATTATAAAAGGTTTTTTGATCATCGCTCTTATATTCTCAAGCACCTTATCTGCTGCTGCCTCGGCATCCACCCTCGCTCTCAACATTTCGAGGGCATCTCGAGTGAGCTGCAACTCTTCATCTATGAACTTGCGCAGGATCGCGGCATCGTCCACCATTTTTTTACCTCAAGCGAGCGTGAGCTGGTGTGGAACAGCTGTCGTATCAATATCGCTGATGTAATCCTCTTGAATCGCTGACCTCGCCTGCAACGGCTGGACGTTCAGCACTATCTCCTTCGTCCGCCCATACCTGCCCTTGCTGATTATTCTCGCGTTGATTATACCCATCATGTCGAGCTCGGAGATGAGGTCGCTGACGCGGCGCTGGGTAAGTATATCCAAGCTGATCTGCCTGCATACCGTTCGGTACACGTTGTAGACATCACCCGTGATGATTTTTCTCACTCCCTTTTCATCCAACAGAATCACGCTGTAGAGCACGAGCTTGGACTGCGTCGGTAGGGTGCGGATGACCTCCAACATCTTGTCCTGCTCAATCTTCTGGAACGCTTGTCGGACGTGCCCAACCGTGACCGCCTCAGCACCCTCCCGCTCCGCCAGCTCTCCAGCCACGCGCAACATGTCAAGGGCGCGGCGCGCGTCCCCATGCTCCCTCGCAGCATGCGCGGCACAGAGCGAAATTACTCCGTCTGCTAACGAACCATCCGCAAAACTCATCGTCGCCCGCCTCTCCAAGATGTCCTTGAGCTGGAGCGCATTATAAGGCGAAAACACAAGTTCCTCCTCGCTCAGGCTGCTCTTGACCCTCGGATCCAAATAGTTCATAAAGTTCAGATCGTTCGAGATCCCAATGATGCTTATCTTGGCTTTTTTGAGGTCAGAATTCACGCGAGTCAAGTTGTAGAGAACCTCATCCCCACTCTTTAGGACCAGCTTGTCGATCTCATCGAGCACTATTATCGCAAGCTGCTTATCCAAATCGAGGGCATCAAAAAAGCACTTGTACACCTGATCTGTGGGCCAGCCCGTCATCGGCACCTCCTCTGGGAGATCTGACAGCTCAGCTCCGTTCTCCCTCACCTTGCCCAAAAACGTGTTCGCGAGGGTAGCAAGGATCCGATATTGAGTGTTGACGAGCTCGCAGTTGAGGTACACCACTTCCACTTTTCGCGGCGCTCGCTTCGCCACCTTTTCCAGCTCCTTTGTCACATACTTTACAGTAGCTGTCTTGCCCGTACCCGTCTTGCCGTAGATAAACACGTTCGAGGGCGTCTCGCCGCGCATCGGTGCCGCTAAAATACGGGCGAGCTGATGAATCTGTTCCTCCCGATGCGGCAATTCACCCGGCGTGTACGTTGGTCGCAGATACTCCCGATTTTTGAATATCTGGCGTGCCCCCAACAGCATGTCGAAGAGTCCCTCCGAACTTGCCATTTTCACCCACCTCCTCCTTTTGGAATAAACTCTCTAGCCATTTGTTCCAGTCCTCTATGGCCATCGCTAAACGATTGATAAGGAATTTCTCCTCGGGCGGCAAATTTTCATATGGCATCTGTGACACAGCAAGCCGCACTAGTTTCTGCAGCCTCATCTCGGTCAACGCCGCGACAGCCGAGCGAAGTTCTTCAATCTCCTCCAGCTGCTCTTTAACTCGGAGGTTAGAAATTGTATGCGAAAGGGATGTGTAGAAGTCCTGTCGTAAAGCTGCGGGCTCGGATATCCGCTCCTCCTCCAACATGAACTTCTTCAGCTCTATCAGCTTGAGCTTCTGAACGGCCTCCCCGAACCCATGCTTCTCAAAGACCGACACCTCCCATGCCTCAAGCTCAACTTCTTGACCGGCCACGAATGGACCAAGCTGTCTCCCCACAAGATTGACTGCAGGAAAATCGCGAAGAATACGAACCTTCTGTTTCATCACTTCACCGCCCTACTTATCAGCCCCTCTTTGGGTTCGTAGAGGTGGCCTCGCCTTTTTTCTTCTTCTATCATCTGTTCGACGAATCTATCCCTGATGCCCTCCGCGCTCGCCAGTTTCTTTATCTCTTCGATTGGAGCAGCACCACCAAATTGTCCTTCAAGATCCTTGATTATCTCCATAATTCGCTCCATGTTTTGGCGCTGAGATCTACTCTTTCCAGTCATCAAGATGTCTACATCCACCTTGCCCGACTCTGGGTCTATGCCCGCCTCGTGGAGAGAACGTTTCACGAGGTCTATCGCACGATTGGCATCTTCGACGGTCACTTCTTTGCTCAAGCGCATCCTCGCGTTAGCCTTCGCCAGCCTGATAAGCGCCTCCAACTGCCTAGGGGTGATCGGGATGGGGGACGCTCCGCCCTCTGCAGTGCTTCTCCATTTGACGAAAAAATCTTCGATCGCTTTCAGGACCTCTTTATCCTTAAATTGAGGGTCGATATACTTGCGCGCGTAAATTATCATTTTTCTGAGGGTCTCTGGATCTATGGGTGGTTTGACCACGCGAGCCGCATCGCTGTGCAACTGCAAAATATGCCTAGCAACAGTTCTATCTGTTTCGGCGTGCGGCTCATCTTTCATCACAAAAATTAAATCAAATCTGGACAATAACACTGGAGGCACGTTCAACTGCTCGGCGAGGGGCCTGTTTCTATCGAATCTTCCAAAAGCTGGGTTCGACGCCGCTAGAATTGCTGTTCGTGTGTTGAGCGTCGCAATGATTCCAGCTTTCGCCACGCTTATCGTCTGCTGCTCCATCGACTCCAAGATAGCCCCAGAATCTTCGTCACTCATCTTGTCGAACTCGTCGACGCATGCTAGGCCACCATCCGCTATAACCAGCGCCCCTGCCTCCAATGTCCAACCACCACCCAACTCGTCGCGAACCGCTGCCGCCGTGAGACCAGCGCCAGTAGCTTTTTTACCTGAAGTGTAGAGGCCACGAGGTGATATACTCGCGACCCATTTGAGTATAGCACTCTTTGCTACCCCCGGATCGCCAGTCAAAAGTACGTGGGTGTCACCACGAATCCTAGTCCCGTCCGGCAGGTCCACAGCATTACAGCCGAAGAGCTGGAGAGCAATCGCCTCCTTGACGGGGTCGTATCCATATATGCTCGGCGCTATCGACTGAACCACTAAATTTTTGACCCACGGGTCCTTCGCCAGCTCTTTTATCTTCTCCTCATCCTCGGGAGAAAGTTCGGCCTCCTCTATGCCCTTCTGGAGGACCTCGATGTGACTCACAAAAAGCACTTTTCGGAATGTTGTCTTTTTCTCCCGTTGTTGTCTTTCTTGGAAAACGCGCAAGGTGCCAGTCATTATCACACGATTGCCCGGCACAGCTTTGTCGACAAAATCATCTTTTACAATAACATCTATCAAACGCGGGATTTGACCACCTCGCAATTCCTCGGGCCTTTCTTGCAACATGAGGCTCTGCCAGTCGCGAAACTCGGAACTTTCTATCAGGAGCTTGAAGGGCCCCCTCTTGCCACAGTTCGGGTTCTCGCACGCCAAAGGCTCCCTGTACACCTCATCGATCTGTGGGACGCGGTTCTCTTCACCGCAACGCAAGCACTTGAACACGGCCTCCTTCAGCTCGGGTTTGACTTCACCGACACGTTTGAGGAGACCATCTACTTGAATAAAGTTACCAACGTTTTCGGCCCGAATCTTGCGTATGGGTATGGACTTGTCCAGCGACTTCAAGCGCAGACGCATGCCGGGTAATTTGGTGATATCGGTCAGGATTTTATCGGCTGTGTCTATGAAATCTGCTGGTGAATCGATTAAAACCTTGGCTAAATCCATGTTGAAACTGAGCAGACTGTCAAATTCTATCACGAGGGACTTTTGCCCCGCAGCGGCCAACCTGCGGAGTTCCTTGAGAACCTCCTTGCGATGCAAGAACTCGACTAATCTTTCGTTCATCTTAGGGTCCAAGATCACGCCTCCTAAATTTCGGAGTGATAGCGACGAGCTTAGTATTTATGAGGTGTGGTGCAATTTTTGAGCTTTTCATTAATAAAGGGGAAATTTTTTGAAACAGGGGGGCTAGTCGAATGTAAAAAATTTTGATACTCAAACGTAACGCATTATCTGTGCCAAACTGCCTAATTTGCTGAGTTGATATGTTTCTCGCACTCATCAATGCCTTTTTTCGACCTAAACATTCTAAAACAAGGCCCAGAGAGAGAGGTCGCCGAAAGTATTCGAGTTTTTGGAAAATAAGGGTTTTAACGACCCATTCTTAGAAAGGGGGTGATTTGACCGTTAAATTTTGAAAAGGAAACAATTCTTCGAGTTCCAGGCGAAACACACGAAAATAGAGGAAATATAGGTTGCGAAAGCTTTTGAGAATAACTCAAGATAGAATTTTAAATTTCTCTATTACCGTTTTTACATCATTATGGTACCTTTATGTACTCGTATGCCTGTGTGACTGACTCGAATGCGTAGTGGACCCGTTGAAAATTGCGCCTGAACTCCTTAACATCCTTGGCAACGCTCTCCGGCACCTCTCCATCGATGACCGCGCGCTTCAAGAACTCCGCAATCTCGGCCATCTCACCCTCTTTCATACCCAACCTCGTAACCTCTGATGTGCCGAGCCTTATTCCGCCTGGGTTTTTATAGTGCCTGCCCTCGCGGATGTCCCATGGGAGCAAATTCCTGTTCAAGATTATGCCAGCCTTTTCCAACTTGCCCTCAAGCGTCCCTCCATCGCCATACTTCGTGATGTCAACCACAAGCTGATGTGAGGCTGTGAAGCCCTGATCTTGACACAAAACGGCGAAACCTCGCTCGTACAGCGCCTGACCGAGTGCTTTCGCATTTCGGACGATCTGTGCTGTGTAATCCTTCCCGAATTCGAGCATCTCGGCGAGTGCTATAGCTAGGGCGGCAACTGCGTGCAAATGATGGTTGCTCACTATGCCGGGGAAAACAGTCTTATCTATAGTTTCTGCCATCTCCTTCTTACATAAAATCATACCGTGCTGTGGACCTGGCAGCGTCTTGTGCGTGCTGCAAGTCATTACCTCCGCCCCCTCCCTAAGTGGGTCTTGGAATTGACCTCCAGCTATCAGTCCGCACACGTGAGCTGCGTCGTATGCCATGTGAGCTCCGATCTCCTCGACCACACCTACAAGTTCTTTCACTGGGTGAGGGAACAGGAAAACGCTGCCACCGAAAAGCACGAGCTTAGGCTTGAGCTCTCGAATCTTCTTAGTCGCCGCATCAACGTCGATGTTCATCCGTTTCTCGTCGAAGGGGATGTACTCTACTTCCAGCCCGTGAACTGCGCCAGCTGTGCCCCCGAATTTCTTTTTTCCCATGCTGATGTGGCCGCCGCAGGGTATCGCTAAACACATCATCGTATCCCCTGGGTTTGTCAGGGCTGTATACGCCGCTAGGTTCGCTGCAACGCCGGAGACGGGCTGGACATTCGCGTGCTCAGCCTTGAAAAGTTGTTTGGCCAAGTCTATCGCTAAAAGTTCAACTTGATCTATGTAAACACAACCAGCGTACACCCGCTCCCCTGGCAGGCCCTCCGCGTAGCGATTGCCAAAATCTGTCGTGAGCGCCTCCCGGACCGCTGGGCTCGGCACGTTTTCACTTGCTATCAACGGTAGGGTTGTCTTGAACCACTCGTGATGCTTCTGCAATAGAGTTCTGGTCCTATCAAAGGCTTCCCTCGGGCGCAAGAAATCACCTAATCAATTTAGCTATTTCTTCATATATTGCTGGCGCCTCGGTCGGAACCTCGCAGACCCTCACTACTTCTTCTGGGTCCTTCAATATGCTCCCCGTGGCCACGCAGACTATACATTCATCCCCATCAACCACGCCCTGAGCGACGAGTTTTTTGAGGCCGGCCACCGTAGAAGCACTTGCCGCCTCCACCCCTATGCCCTCCAGACGCGCGAGCATCTTCTGGGCAGCAATAATCTCTTCATCTGTCACGGCTTCGGCTGCACCTCCGGAATCTCTGATGGCGCGGATGGCCTTCGGCCCATTGACTGGATTTCCTATGCGTATTGCGGTCGCTATCGTCTCCGGTTTCTTCACGGGCACAAACTTGTCGAGCCCACGTTTGATCGCATCCACGATCGGCATCGCTCCGGTCGCCTGAATTCCGGTCATCATCGGGATACCCTCCGCGACCCCAACCGCGTCGAACTCCTTGAAGCCCTTGTAGATGGCACTGATGTTCCCACAATTCCCCATCGGCACTACCACGCGGTCGGGAACCTCGAAGCCCATCTGGTCGGCAATTTCAAAACCTATCGATTTCTGACCTTGAGGCCTGAACGGATTCACGGAGTTAAGCAGGTAGATGTCACTGCGCTCTTCACACACCCTACGCACGATATCGAGCGCTTCATCGAAATTCCCTCTAACACTTATCACCTGAGCACCATGCATGATGGCCTGCGCCAGCTTGCCAAGCGCCACTTTGCCGCTCGGGAGCAACACCAGACACTTTAACCCTGCCTTCGCCGCGTATGCCGCAAGAGAGGCTGAGGTATTGCCGGTAGAAGCACACGCGACGGTTTTGACGCCAAACTCAAGGGCCTTCGTCACCCCGACCGTCATCCCCCTGTCCTTGAAAGAGCCGGTTGGATTCGCCCCCTCGTACTTTACGTAGAGTTCCCGAACCCCTACTTCCTCAGCGATGGAGTCACATTTGTACAATGGTGTCCCACCTTCGCTCAAGGTCACGATCTTCGAATCATCGTGGATGGGCATGAACGCACGGTACTTCCATACGCTTGGAGCTTGGGTCTTGAGGCGCCTGCTATCGAGCTTTTCCTCTATTTCTTCTACGTCGAACTCCACCTCGAGTAGCCCCTTGCATCTGGGGCAAACGTAGAGCCTCTCTTTTATATCAAAATTTGTGCCACACTCTATACACTCGTAACGCATTTCAGCCACCAAGTGAGCGGTGAATGTCGATCAGGTCACCTAGTAGGGCGCTCGATGTTTCCCACGGACCAGCGCCGAAACCTGTTATCGTGACCTCGCGCGCGAGATCTGTTTCAAACGTGACGGCGTTCAATGTCCCGCTCACCGAGAGAGGATGTCCCAGAGGTACGAGCCTTGGCCCAACTTCCAGCAAATTGTGCTTAGCTACACCTACTAACTTTATCGCATAACCTGCCTCTTGAGCCAAGCGGATCGCTTCTGGACGGACGCGTCTGATCCCTACTATTTTGACATCCTTCAGCTTTGCGTCCATCCCCAATATCGCGTTCGCCAATATTGTAATTTTAGAAGCTGTGTCTATCCCCTTTATATCGAGCGTTGGGTCCTTCTCGGCTATGCCCAGTTCCTGCGCCTCCCGAAGCACCACATCGAACGGAGCTCCCTCCTTGCTCATCCGCGTCAGGATGTAGTTCGTCGTACCGTTCAAGACACCTCGAATC
>Ga0172366_10003107_pt1 | contig 13062 bp, 11 predicted proteins | sample LakKivSesite69cm_FD_114533 | JGI IMG/M metagenome (GOLD analysis project Ga0172366, IMG submission 114533) | Sediment microbial communities from Lake Kivu, Rwanda - Sediment site 69cm | ecosystem: Environmental > Aquatic > Freshwater > Lake > Sediment | place: Rwanda: Western Province, Lake... | reverse complement strand
GTATGCGGCTGCCCGAGCAAAAAACGAGGAAAACAAGGCCAAACTCGCCGAATTGGAGTGGAGGGAAAAGGCGCGCATCGTCGTTAATACCGAGGCTGTGAAAACGGCATACTACAACGCGACCCGCGTCGTCATGCAGTCGATGCTCAACGTCAGCCCGCGCATATCCCCAATCGTGGCGGCTGAGTCAGACGCGCGCAGGTGCCACGACATCATCGACCACGAGATCCGTGTCGCCCTTCAATCTCTGGCTGACGGCAATGCAAAAATATAGCCCGGATATACCGACCACCGACGACCAGGTGCGCGAGTGCATGCGAGGTTTCTGGGACGGTCTGCGCCCGCCGCCGGTGCTCACTGTGAGCGAATGGTCCGACACGAACCGCACGCTGCCGAGATCGAGCTCGAGCGAGCCTGGGCAATGGAGAACATCGCGCACCCCATACCTGCGGGAGATTATGGATTGCATGTCTCCATCGTCGCCATACGAGCAGGTAGTGGTGATGAAAGGATCCCAGCTTGGATACACCGAGGCGCTGATGAACGTCCAGCTTTTTCACATCAGCCACGCTCCGTGCCCGTCGTTGTTGGTTCAGCCTACGATCGACATGGCGAAGAAATTCGTGCGCCAGCGTCTGGCGACATCTATCCGAGAGTGCGAGTGCCTGCGCGGCAAGATCAAGGACAGCAAATCACGCGACGGCGGAAACTCGATGCTGCAGAAGGATTTTCCTGGTGGCACCCTGATTATCGCAGGCGCGAATTCGGCCTCGGGACTACGGTCGATGCCGGTCCAGTTGCTGCTCATGGATGAGGTTGACGCATATCCAGAGGACGTTGACGGTGAGGGTGATCCATGCGACCTGGCTCAGCGTCGCACGACGAATTTCGCGCGCCGGAAGATCCTGAAGGGCAGCACGCCGACCACTGCCGATGTGTCACGGATCGCGCGAGAGTTCGAGACATCGGATCAGCGATATTATTACGTGCCGTGCCCGGCCTGCGGAGAAATGCAGATAATCCGATGGGAGAATATCAAGTTTGCGGACCGGGATCCCGGTACCGTGTACCTTCGGTGCGTGAAGTGCGATCACCACATCAACGAGCGATATAAAACCCAGATGCTGGAGCGCGGGGAGTGGAGGGCTCATAAGCCAGGATCCCCGATTGCAGGATTTCACATCTCGGCGCTGTATTCGCCTCTCGGATGGTATTCGTGGTCCGAGGCTGTAGACGATCACCTGAAAGCCATGGGGAACCCATTGAAGCGGAAGGTTTTCGTGAACACTGTGCTCGCCGAGGTGTGGGAGGAAACCGCATCGACCATCGACGTGCACCAGCTGGCGAAGAAAAAAGAGCCGTATCCGGCAGAGGTCCCGGCCGGCGCCCTGGTTCTGACATGCGGCGTCGACACCCAGGACGACCGACTCGAGTGTCACGTCGTTGGCTGGGGGTTGCGCGGGGAGTCGTGGGTTATCGATTACACGGTGATCTATGGAGACCCTCACCAGCGTCTGGGGGTGCCGGGGAGTGTATGGGCGAAGCTCGACCAATACCGCGCGCGCCGGTGGAAACACGAGAACGGATCCACGATGATGTGTGCCGGCACCGGTGTGGACTCTCGAGGCCACTGCACCGATGAGGTGTATGATTATTGCGCGCGCCGTGAATCCCAGCACGTCTGGGTCATGGTGGGTAGGCATGGCCCCGGCCGGCAGCTGATCATGAAGGCGACAAAATCAGCACGGGCGAAAACGTACCTTTTCAACATCGGAACAGATCAAGCCAAGGGAGTGATATACTCCCGGCTGAAATCGACCGAGAAGATGGGGCCGGGGGTGATTCATTTCCCCAAGCTGTTGCCGATCGGTGCCGACGGCGAGGGCCGAGAATTGACAGACGCATATTTCCAGGGATTGACCGCGGAGCGTCGGGTCACGGAACGCCATGGCGGACTGCCAGTGTTCCGGTGGGTGTTGCCGGCAGGCAAGCGGAACGAACCGCTGGACACCATGGTGTATGCAATGGCTGCCCTGCAGATCCTGAATCCGAATCTCGAACTGCTGGCCTCTGAAAATCGCATCATGAATACCGAACGACAGCGGCCACCGCAACCAGGGCGCCGGGTGTTGAATCCCGGAGTCAGAGTCTGAGTGGAGTCGATATATTTCACGGAGTGGATGAAATCAACACATAACCGGAGGTGATCATGGGTGCTATTTCGTTGACAGATGCACAGTCTCAGCTGGCGGCATGGATGGCGGCGAACATCGCCGTGTCGAAAAATCAATCGTATTCCATCGGAGATCAGACACTCACGCGCGCGGATGCATCGAAGATCCTCGATCAGGTAAAATACTGGCGCACCGAGGTCGATCGACTGTCTGCGGGAACCCGTGGTCCGCGTGTTTTTCGCGCCTTGCCCAGAGATTTGTGAGCAGAAAACACACGAAAAATACCAATGAGTACCACGCTGTACACGGTGGTACTCTATTGTACTATGTGGCGTATTTTGTCTCGATGAATTTCATAGATATAAAGTTACATTTGAGGCATGGGCACCACCATGCCACAGATCCGGCTTACCCCGCTTGACCGCCTGATCGGATTCGTGTCTCCGCGTCATGGTGTGCGTCGTGTCAGAGACCGCGCGATGTGGGGCTCTCTGAGCAACACCGGATATGTTGGTTTTGGTTCCGGTCGCCGCAGCATGCGCGGTGCCCAGGCTGCGATACAGTCCGCCGATCGAGACACTGCACCCAAGCTCGATATCCTGCGCGCCAGCACTCGCGATATGGACATGAACAGTCCTGTGGCCACAGCGGTTCACTCGCGCCTGCGCACATCGGTTATCGGTTACGGGCTGTCGATGCAGTGCCAGATTGACCGGAATTTTCTGGGATTGACCGACAAAGATGCCGAGGAATGGCAGCAGCATACCCAGCGCGAATTCAGGATGTGGGCGGACTCGCGCGAATGTGATGCGACGCGCACCCAGAATTTTTATGAACTCCAGGGATTGGCGCTTATCTCCGAGATCATGAGCGGTGATGTTTTCGCTGCTCTGCCGTATATCCAGCGCAAGGGGGTTCCGTATGACCTGCGCGTCCAACTCATCGAGGCGGATCTGGTATGCAACCCCGGGCGCACATACGACACCGACACGCTTGCCGGTGGCATCGAGGTTGATGTCAACGGGGCTCCGGTTCGGTATCATGTAATGTCTTCGCATCCCGGATCGTTCCTTCCCGTCTGGAAGTGGAACCAGATCTCGGCATACGGGGAAAAGTCCGGGCGTCGCAACATGCTGCACCTGTACGACCGACGGCGCCCGGGCCAGCGCCGCGGTGTTCCGCTGCTGGCTCCAGTCATCGAGACGCTGAAGCAGATCACCAGGCTCACCGAGGCTGAGCTCATGGCCGCGGTCGTGACGTCGTTCTTCACTGCGTTCATCAAAACCGAAAGCGGGTCAGACCCTCTCGATACTGGCTTCGCCAACGACGGCACATCCGAACCGTCACTCGTCGATGGTTCACAGCGTGCCGGAGATGATCGGATGTATGAGATGGGGTCGGGGACCATAATGTCCCTGGATAAAAACGAGTCTGTTGAGCTTGCCGATCCGAAGCGCCCGAATTCCGCATTTGAACCGTTTTTCAACGCGATGGTGAAACTCATCGGAGCAGCAACGGAAATCCCGTACGAACTCATCCTCCTGAATTTCACGGCATCATACAGCGCCAGCCGCGGGGCGCTCCTCGAAGCCTGGAAGATGTTCAAGATGCGCCGAGCCCGTATGGTTTGGCAGTTCTGCCAGCCCGTTTATGAGGCGTGGCTCGTCGAGGCAGTGTCCCGCGGCAGGGTGAAGGCTCCCGGATTTTTTGAGGATCCCGCAGTGCGGACGGCTTGGAGCGGGGCCTCATGGAACGGTCCCGGACAGGGGCAACTCAGCCCGGTGCAGGAAACAGAAGCAGCACTGAAACGCATCGCCGGAAACCTGAGCACGCACAACAAAGAAACGGCAGCGCTCGACGGAGACGACTGGGAAACCATGGTCGCCACCCGCGGCCAGGAGCAGCGAACGCTCAGGGGCTTGGGATTGGTTCAGGATCTGCCGGCGCCCGGGCCGGTGGCTCCCGGTGAGTCAGGCAATGGGGCTGGGGATCGGCCGAGTGATGGCGAAGACACCACGCCAACGGATCCCGAAGAGATAGATCTTGAAGACATGACGAACCCCGAGGATACGAACCCGAACAGGCCGCCTGTCGAGGATGAAACCGACGAAGGCCAGGGGGAATAACATGGCAAAGCTCGCACTCGACTGGATCTTCGATCACCGGTGGGCGATAACGCCGTCGGCTCTTGAGAATATCATCAGCATCGCGTCACGTGAGACCATGATCGACTCGGTCGTTGACGCCGCGCTGAAATCTGCGGTGGCCGAGGAGCGCGCGATCGCAGCCCGTGACGCCGAACCGCTGCCGGGCGCCCGCCGGGCTGAGGTGCGGGATGGTGTCGCGATCATACCGATCACCGGCCCGATTTTCCCGCGCGCCACCATGTTCTCGATGATAAGCGGGGCAACATCGATCTCCACACTATCCAAGGACCTGCAGATAGCTCTCGATGACCCGCAGGTTCATTCGATCGTGTTCAACATCGACAGCCCCGGTGGAGAAGTTACCGGTGTTTCAGAGTTCTCGAACATGATTTTCGCGGCCCGCGGGCAGAAGCCTATGATCTCATACGTGTACGGCATGGCGGCATCAGCCGCGTACTGGATCGGGTCGGCTGCGGACCTCATGATCCTCGCCGACACCGCAGAGGCCGGGTCGATCGGTGTTGTCAGCGCCTGGACCGACACGCGCGAGCGGGACGCGAAATCAGGAGTGAAAACACACGAGATTGTTTCATCTGTCTCCCCGAATAAGCGCCCGGACCCTGCCACCGATGTTGGCCGTGGCCAGATACAGGCACTCGTAGACGAGCTCGCCGGCATCTTCGTCGGGGCCGTGGCGCGGAATCGGGGCGTAACTGCGGATGACGTTGTCCAGAAGTTCGGCCGTGGCGGGCTTCTGGTAGGGTCATCGGCCGTTAAAGCCGGAATGGCCGACTCGGTTGGAAGTTTCGAATCAGAAGTCATGGGACTGATCGATAATAACTCACCATCATTTCCGCTATATGCGGGGAAGGAGACAGGTATGAATGTTGAACTGCTTCAGAAGCAGCACCCCGACGTTTATGCGGCGGTGATTGCGAAGGGCAAGGAACAGGCCATTGAAGAGAACAAGGCCGCCGTCACGGCCGCGCGCGCCGAAGGCAAGGCCGAGGGTGTGACCGCAGAGCGTGCCCGAATTCAGGGTATCGCGTCGGTGAAATCCCCCGGGTATGAAAAGCTCATCAGTGAGCAGATGTTCAGCCCCGAGGCGACGATGGAATCTGTCGCCGTCGCGATTCTTGCGGCACAGAACGCGAAGGTAGAAGAGGCCGCGAAGGCCCACGCCGAAGACGGCAAAGAAGTGGCCGCACAGGTCGGCGGCATGGGTGGCGCGCCCGAAAACATGGCAGACGCCGCGATGAACGCGAAGATCTCGTCGGCAGTCGAGAAAATCAAGGGCGTGCGCAAGTGACGGCGAACGCCACAACCGAAACCATGACGATCAACTGAAACAATAAACCATAACCTGGAGGTTCACATGTCTCTTCTCGACACTTTCATCCCCGACCGGCTCCCGGTTGGCGGCGTCGTCAGAACCGACGAAACGATTCTCAAGAGCGGACAGAATCTGAAGCGCGGCGCTGTGCTCGGTAAGGTCCGTTTCACCTGTCCCACGACCGGGACGCTGGCCGGCACCGGAAACGGTACCTGCACGCTCGTCAAGGGCAAGAGGAACCTGAAGGTCGGAACCTACACCATCAGCGTGACGTCGCTGCTGGCCTCCGGCGCAGTGTTCAGCGTGTCGGATCCCGACAGCCTCGCGATCGGATCTCTGATCGTGGGCCTCGGAACCGCAGATTACGCTGATTTCGCCAACGACCAGATCAGTTTCAGGATCACAAACCAGTCGGCCGATTTCGATGCCACGTCGGTGTTCACCATCGCGGTTGCCGGATACATCCCCGCGACGGCGGCCGTCACCGGTACCGGAAACGGAACGATGCCCCAGGTTGAACCCCGCCGGCAGACGGAGCGTGGCGCATATCTGGCGACCTGCAGCGCTGCTGCGACCAACGCCTACACGTTCGCAGTGACGGATCCGAGCGGAAACTCCCTCGGAAGCATCAACGCGTCGTATCGCCACAATGGCTCGGGAGCGGCGACCGGAACCGGTGCGCTCACCGAGATCAAGGCCGGCCCGCTGTTCAAGAAAGGGTCGTACTTGATCAAGTGCACCACCGCGGCGACCAACGGTGGCACGTTCAGCGTCACCGATCCCGATGGCACAGTCATCGGATCGTTCTCCCTGCCGGGCACCAGCACCGGTGTGGCGACGTTCTGGCACGAACAGATCAGTTTCAAGCTGGCCGACGCGACCGACTTCGTCGAGAACGACGAGATCGTCCTGAATTTCTTCGAGAGCGACGGCATCGCGTTCGTGATCTGGCAGGGAGCGACGCCGTTCATCGTCGGCGACTTTTTCACGATGACCTGCGCGATTGCCGACGAGGAGAGCGTGATCGTGAATGCCGACAACACCGACGGGAGCGCGTTCCCCTGGGCGGTCCTCGCCGAGGATACGGACGCGAGCAGCGCAGCAAAGAAGGCCCCGGTCTACATCTCAGGACAGTTCAACGAACGCGCCCTGTATTTCGGTGGAAACGACACTATCGAAACACACCGCGATCGCCTGCGCGAGATCGGGATTTTCACCTCGTCGTCGGTGGCGGCCGGTAACTGATCTGATGATTGCGGGGAGGCGCCGCCGCGCCTCCCCGGTTTTTCAAGGTAACACCACGAAATAACATCAACTCAAACGAAAGCAGGTCAATCATGGCAACTCTTGACATCTACACGACCAGAACCATGCTCCCGATGCTGGAGCAGCTGTTCGCCGTGCGCACGTTTTTTCTCAACCGGTTTTTCAAGGTGGCCCCGGCCGTTTCAACTGCAACGATCGAGATCGACATCATGAAGGGTAAGCGCCGTATGGCGCCGATCGTGAACCCTCGCGTGCAGGGAAAAATCGTCGAGCGTCTCGGGTACAAAACATTCACCTACGCCCCGCCGTATGTGAAGCCGAAACGCGTCATCACCGCCCAGGATTCAATTCGCAGGGCTCCAGGCGAGGTGCTCTATGGTTCGAACGTCGACCCGCAGCAGCGCGCACTCGATCTCCTGGCACGTGACCTCAATGAGCTCGACGGTCTGATCTCCCGCCGTGAGGAGTGGATGGCCGCTCAGGCCCTGACAACCGGCAAGCTCCTCGTCAACGGCGACGGGGTCCGCGATACCATTGACTTCCAGATGCCCACGACCCATCTGCCGGCTCTGACCTCGACGCGGAAATGGTCTGCATCTGCCTCGGCGACCCCGATCAACGACCTTGTCGACTGGTGCAATCTCGTCGCGCAGGACTCCGGTGTCGTCCCGAACACATGCGTGATGGGTCTGAGCGCATACAAGGCGTTCCGCGACGTGTTTCTGGCTGCGAAGGCCCCGAACCCGCTGTCGCCGATCAATATCACCCTGGGCAAAATCGACCCCCGCGTCATGCCGGACGGAACCACCTACGTGGGCAGTATCAACGAGTCGGGGGTGGCCCTTGATGTGTTCACCTATCAGGACTGGTATGTCGACGACATCGATGGCTCCGAATACGCCATGATGCCGGTAAACAAGGTCCTGATCGGTAGCACGAACGCCCGCGCCGAGCTCCATCATGCTGTCATCCAGGATATGGATGCCATCGAGGGTGGTCTGGCGGCCGTTCCGCGTTTCCCGAAGTCGTGGACAGAGAGAGACCCCGGCCAGCGCCTGCTCATGGTGCAGTCCGCCCCGCTGGCGGTCCCGCATCAGATCGACGCGTTCCTCTGCGCCACGGTGCTCTAGCCCTGTAAGGTTTGGGCGGCGCAAGCCGCCCTTCTCTCTACTCACTGAGCCACCGGGGGCACCGCGTGCCGTTCACTGCAGCAGATATTAAAAGGGATTTCGACGACATCGTCGCGGATCCGTTCGTTGGCGAGCAGATCGTCTACGAATACCGCGGCAAATCGGTTACGTGCATGGCTGTCGTCGAGCGCAATCCCGACAGGGAGCGGCCCACAGGTTCGGCACGCACCGCCCCGATGGTGAGCAGGATCAGAGACGCAAGGGTCCGGGTGTCGCGGACCGACATCCCGACACCCTCTGAGCGCGAAGGGAAAATCTGGATGCCGGTACAGATTGGCGGCGAGTCTGTCCGCTGGTCGATAACTGAGAATGTTCCGATCAACCACCCGGGGATGTGGTTGCTCGAACTGGCGAGGGGTTGACCGTGGCTGATGACTGCAAAATCGCACTGATCACGAGCAATTTGGTGGAGTCGCTCGATGAGAAAACCATCGAGGTTGACGGCCAGCCTCGGACTACGAAGTGTGAACTGCAGCGTCTGGTCTTCGATCCCGGCGACAGCGACACGTACATCGAACTCATCGGACCCATACCTGAGATCATCGACGATGGCAACAACGAAATCCACCAGGTGTCGCTGCATTTCGGGGCAGAGTTGCACCTCAACGGAATCAGCGACGATCCTGCTGCCGGAGACGCTCCGATCGTCGCGCGGACGCTCAATATCGGTGCCCAGATGATAAAGATGATCATGACCGAGCCCACGATACCACTCGCGAGCACCCGCGGCGGACATGCGATACTGACGCGGGTAGAGGGGTTGCCACAGTACCGTTTCGACGACAATCAGAAATCGCCGAAATTCTCTGTTTTTATCGCGATCAGGGTCGACGCGATGATGAATGTGAATGACCTCTGGAAATAACGAATCCGGCCGAATGGCCAACACATGACAGGAGCATAGTATGTCAGATTTTCAGTCGGTAAAGCTGGACATGCTGTTGGCCAAGCTGCAGTCGGCCATCGGCACACCTGAAACAGGATTGCTTGCCGCGGATTACCTGGACTGCCAGAATCCGCAGATCTCCTACGGCCACGAGATGACCAAGCTCGAAACGGTCGGGGGAGGGTTTAACCAGCCGAAATCAGTCGTCGGAGCCGTGAAGAGCGGGGTGCAGTTCGACGTGGCGGTTCGCACCGGCGGGTCGGCAGCGGTGGGGTATCTGTCCCGCCTGCTCAAGACATGCGCGATGAAGGAAACCGTGGTTTCGACCACGTCGACGTTTGCCCTCACCTCTCTGGCCAGCGAGTGGAACTCCTTAACGTTCTGGGGGTACACTGGCAACATGGGGGCCTCGAAATCCCGCCTGCGGAAAATTGCGAACTCAATGGGATCGATGGATCTCAGCCTCGACTTCGAAAAGGGCTTCGCTCTCGCCAAATTCGCCTACGAGGGCACACAGCAGGGCCCGGCAACCGCCGACACCCAGCCGACGGTCACCAGGTCAACGATCGATCCCCCTGCCCTGAAGGGCGTCGTGAGCACGATTATGGGAGATAGCGACTACATCCCGATCTCTGCGAACATCTCCCTGGGCGTGAAGGCGCCGAACATCGTGAAGCCCAGCGACGCGTATGGTCGCGGCCAGCCGGTCGTCGCCGAGGTGCAACACTCGATCAAGGTGAAGGTTTACCAGGACATTCCCAGCGTGGTCGACCCCGAGACGAGGTTGTCCGCCGGAACCACCGGCTCACTGTCGCTGGCGTGGGGATCGGTGCCCAACGGGATCACCATCAGCGCAGCGACCTGCCAGATCGATGACCTGCAGGAAAGCGACTGGAACGGGATCAAAACCTGGGATCTGACTCTGCACGCGATCGACAACTGCCTGCAGATCGTGCTCGCGTATTAATAACCGTGGCCCGTCGGGGCCAATAACACTCACACATGGGGGCACCATGATACCTGTTATCGGAGGGCAGACGCTGGAGGTGAAAAACCAGCCGAAAAAAATATCAGTCACTCTGAAATACCTCATCGATCATGATCGGCAACTGAAATATCACCGTATTCAAAACGAAGAGACATTGACAATTCTGCGGCTGCGCGAGATCGCCATTGATAAAATCCCCACGCTTCCGGCTGATAAGATCACCGGGGATGAAGAAAAGGACAGGCAGGTTCTTGATGAATTGCGCATGGTTGAATACCTGCGCTTGCGCGCCGAACGGGCTCGGACTAATCACGAGCTTGAGCTCGATAGAATCAACGACCTCATCGACATTTTTGTTGTCGGCTGGTCAGGTCAGAATCTCCCTCCTTTCCCAGGGGATGGTGTCAACCCCAGTTCAGTACTCATGTACATGCCGAAAATGATAATATCGCGCATCGTGTCAGACAGCATGCCAACGCTAGTCGGCATGAGTGAGGACGAGTCAAAAAACTCATCGCCGCCGCGGTCTGCGACCTCGACGAGCCGCCGGCGGACCGCTACCACTGCGCACGGTGCAGGGCCGAAGGTCGAGAAGGAAAACGGGGTTGCGTAACTCCAAGGAACGAGCCTCCGGTATGGAAAATCAAATACTGTTTTCGGTGCAACGGGGAGGATCAAAAATGCCCAGTATGTGGCGGCAGCAACACCGTGCCGGTGTACCGATGCCCCCGGGCAATGGCACGAGACTCCGACGAGTCGCGCGTTCTGCCGTACTACTGGGCCTATCGGCAATCTCACGGCATGGTGTGGCCGGACGGTCGGGGTCGATTATTTCAGCCGGTGAAACTCATTGCAGCGTTTTCTCTACTCGACCGTCACATGGTTTACCACAAAGAGGCTGCGAATAATGGCGGATAAAAAGATCCGAGCCGAGATCGAGGCCGTTGACAGGGCAACCTCGGTGTTGCGAAAAGTCGCCGGCGAGGTCAACAGCGTCCAGGCGAGTTTTGAGCATGCGGCCACTGCTGCCAAGAACATTTTCATCGGAGGTGCGATCACTGGGGCGGTATATGAGGGATTGCACAAGGTAATCGAAACCGGACTCGAATACGGTGGCATGGTAGCAGATATGAAGGACCGCACCGGGCTGGCGGCCGACGAGGTTCAACGACTCGCTTTCATCGCTAAAATGTCAGATGTTGATATCGGATTGCTGGCCAAAGCGAATAAGCAGTTGGCCGTGAGCGCATATGAAGCGGCTGGTGGAAATAAGGCCTTGGCCGATATCTTTGCTCGCAATAAAATCGATATCAAAGACTCAAATAAAATACTTGAAAATTCCATTTTTGCCCTGTCCAGAATAGAAAATCCCACCCAGCGCGCAGCTGAGGCTCAAAAGGTTTTCGGCAAGGCGTCAAACGAAATGATTGCCATTATCGGAAAGGGAGAACCAGCACTGCGCGAACTCATGGCGGGATACGAGGAGATCGGTGGTGGATTATCAGATGCCATGATTGATAAGCTCGACGCGGCAAAAGACGCTACCGATGTGACGAATGCTGCCATGACACGTCTGGCAGCGGTCCTCACTGTCACGCTTTCCCCGGCAATACAAGAGGCTGCAGAATTCTGGTCGAATTTTGTTGCGGATATGACCAAGCCTGATAACGAAAACCGCCTTGATGAAGCAACCGAGATGGTGAGAAGCCTATCAGATAAAATCAATGTTGCAAAAATCAAGATGTATGCTGACCGGAAATCCACACACGGGTGGTTTTATGACCTGTGGTATGGCGATAAAGAAGATCGCGATAAAGATGCTGCGGAAAATATAGCCTACCTCAATCTGCAACTCGATGTATGGAAGAAAAAGCGCGATGCATTGAAGGAAGATATCGATAAGGACAAGCCAGCCGCCGGAAAACCTGTTGCCTCTATGAGTCCGGGGGGTGATCATCCGAGTGGTGGCAGTGGGAAAACGCCCGACGAACGCCTCGGCGAAATGGCGTACAAGGCTTGGAAAGAGGCTGAGGAGAAAGACGCGCAGGCTCGGTGGGACGCTCGGGAAGCAGAGAAGAAAGAGGCGGTGGATTTTGATAACTGGGAGGTTGCCCAGCAGGCCAAAGCAGACGCCCTACTCCTCGACATGAAGGAAAAGTATTACGAAAATCAAAAAAGGCTCCGCGAGAATGCCCTCGAGGACCAGAGGACCAGTGAGCGTCTTAGCGTTGACCTTGTAGCGTCCACCAATGGGGCACTGACAAATCTTGGCAGAATGGCCCTTGAATCATCCAGGGTTGATGCGCGGAAGCGCAAGGACATGCTCACGGCGATGGCGATCGCCGATGCCGGCGGAGCTGCGGTCAAGGGCATCTACACGGTCTGGAACGGCCCAGGAGAGGCGTGGTACAAGATCGGGATGACCGCGGTGACGGTTGCCGAGATCGTGGGATCAGCCTGGGCGCAGATCAACAACATTGAGGCGGCCACGTTTGCAGGTGGCGGCATCGTCGGCGGGAGCTCATACACCGGTGACCAGGTGCCGGCACGGGTGAATTCCGGGGAGATGATTCTCAACAGCCAGCAGCAGGCCCAGCTGTTCAAGATGGCGAATGGTGGCCAGACGACGAATAACAACGGCAACACGTACCAGTTCGTGTTCAATTATGCTGACCGGTCAGCGAGTGAGACCATAATTGCGGATCTGCGCAGTGGTCGCGGCGACCAGGTTGTCCAGGAACTCGCGCGCCGCATGGTGTCGAGCGGGGCTCTGAGGGAGTAATGGTGGACGGGTCAATCAATGAAATCATGATGGCAATGGTGAAACGGGGATAACATGCCGAAATTCTCAAAGGCATCTGTAATGCAACTCGACACCTGCTGCGATGAGTTGCGCGAGATCGCATACTCATTAATCCACGATGTCGATTTTGGTGTAGTATGCGGATACCGCAATAAGGCTGACCAAAACAAGGCGGTGGCTGACGGCAACTCCACCACGCCGTATCCCAAATCAAAACACAACGTAATGCCATCCGATGCGTTCGATCTTTACCCGTGGGTGAACGGAAAAAGAAG
>Ga0172366_10003106_pt1 | contig 13063 bp, 18 predicted proteins | sample LakKivSesite69cm_FD_114533 | JGI IMG/M metagenome (GOLD analysis project Ga0172366, IMG submission 114533) | Sediment microbial communities from Lake Kivu, Rwanda - Sediment site 69cm | ecosystem: Environmental > Aquatic > Freshwater > Lake > Sediment | place: Rwanda: Western Province, Lake... | reverse complement strand
TGAGGGCAGCGATGCCCTGGAAGAACCACCGACCAAACATGTTTCCTCCTCCTTGCAACAGTTGTTCCAAACGTCCAAGGGAGCGTTTGGCAGGCTCGGTCAGCCTGTGTCAACCAACTCAACAGGGCGAAGGCACTGAGCCGATACTCAACCTTCGGTCTTAGCCCCAATGCTCCCGAACTTCGGTTCGGTCGTAGCAAGCCCAGCGGTCTTCAGCCGCTGGGTAGTTGACGTCTGACTCCTCTCGGATTTCAACTGCGCGAGATCAACCGTCGCGACGCCCACCTTCCTGACGACATTCGCGGCGGACTCGTTGGCGAACATGATCGCGTCCCGATAGTTTTCTCCGCAGGCCAGCGCCGCAGAAAGAGACGCCAAGACGGTGTCGCCAGCCCCTGTCACGTCGGCCACCTCGTTCTCGTCCCTGAGATGGGCCGGGATCAGCTCGCCTTGCCCATCATGGTAGAGGAAGATGCCATCTGGACCCATCGTTATGCCTATCGCCTCAAGCCCCATCCGCTCGACCAGGCCCGAGGCCATGTCTTGGACGGATAAAAACTTCTTGCCAGATATGAGCATCGCCTCATCAAGGTTAGGGACGATGATAGTCGCCCCCTTGTACTTGCGTATGGAATCCGGGGCCTTGCTGTCCACGATGATCTTTTTGCCGAGGCTCCTCGCGAAGGAGATCATTCGTACGGCCAGCTCCCCGACCATCATCCCGTGGTCATAATCGGACATCACGAGCGCGTCGCATGCCCTGATCGGCTCGGTCGCGTGATGCATGATATGACCAACTTCGAGACCGCTGATCGGCCTAACGACTTGCCTGTCTATTCGTGCAACCTGCTGCCTCCTGGTCAGGATCCTTTCCTTCACCGTCACTGGTTTCCATTGGTCTGGGCATACCACATGGGCCTTGAACGGCATTTCGATCTGTTCCGCGTATTGGCTCCAGTCGCTTCCAACAATGGAGAAGAAATCGACTGATCCGCCTAGAGCAGCGAGGTTGTTGGCCACGTTTCCAGCCCCGCCAAGCCTGTATTCCTCACCGACTTGCGCAAATATCACGACTGGAGCCTCTGGACTCAATCTCTTCGGCTTCATGAAGCGATAGTGATCAAGCATGAAGTCTCCAACCACGACGAAACGCTTTCCCTTGATCTTCTCTGGTTGGAACAGACTCATACGAAGCTCCAGCGGTCATTCCCATCGATGTCCGTCACGTCGCTGTTGGACTCTATTTCCAATGATACGATGGAATCAAATGGGACGTTCCTTTTCAACATGTTCGGCTTCAAGGACACGATGTAGGCCATGCCATTGTCCACCTTTAGGACCCTGCACCTCTCCAGAACGACGCCCATCTTGCAGTCCATGGTGAAGAACATGTCCTTCTCGTAGAGCGTCTTCAGAATCTGGGCTATCTGGTCATGGTCAGCGATTTCCTCGACGTACTTCACCACGCGCCTAATCTCGATCCTTTTGAACCTCATCGGTCTCTCCCAAGGCCTCCAAAACGGCCTTTAACTTGTCCCCCTCCAGCTTCGGGAGGGAATAAATGATGTCCACCTCCATCGGCTTTCGCTTGATGCCCAACTTTGGGACAAGAGCCACGTGGCCATGCTTGCATGCCTTCGGAACGACCACTTCCCCTTCCTCGCCGAGCGGGTTCTTCACCCTGACCTTCCCACCGGCCAGCGCGACCTTGAACGGGATTTCGACCGTCGTGTACAGGCTGTCCCCACCGCGCCTGAAGTTCGGGTCTTTGTGGACCTTGATCTCTACTATCAGATCCCCGTGCGTGAGGCTTCCCTTATACCTTGCAACTCTTCCAAGTCCAGACAATCTAAGCGCCGTTCCGTCGTCGATCCCCTCTGGAATATTTAGCTCGATGGTGGTCATGTGGGGGACGTCTCCCTCTCCGAGGCATTCCACACACCGTATGGCCGCAACGTACCCGCATCCGCCGCATTCTGGGCAGGTACCTCTCCCAAAGAACGTGGCAATCTCTCCTACGCCACCACAGCCACGGCAGACGGACATGTTCCCCAAATGAGCCCCAGTCCCCTTGCATGGCTTGCAAATCTCGTACGACCTTGTTTCTACCCACGCCTTGCCGCCTTGCATCGCCTGGGACAGGGACAGGGTAATGCCGACCCTGAGATCCATCTTCTTGCTGGATTTCATGGTGGTCAGAAACGGAGACAAGAACTCGTCGAAGAACGATCCTGTGACGTTGCGGGTGGGACGCCTTTCGGGATCCGATAGAATGGAATAGGCCTCGGAGACCTCCTTAAACTTCTCCTCGGCCTCCTTCTTGTTGTTCGGGTTACGATCTGGATGCCACCTCTTAGCCAGCTCGCGGAAGGCGGTCTTTATCTCGTCGTCCGTGGCGGACGGCGACACTCCGAGAACGTCGTACGGGTCTCTCATTTTTTGGTCTTCGGAACCACTTCGCCTGGACTATTCCAAGAGGCCAGATCGCCATGCTTGTTGGGGTCGATCTTCCTGACGGGGCCTCCGTCTTGGGAGCATTGCTTGTACTTCTTGGAGTCGTTGTACGTCCAGATCGGCCTGCCCTTGTACAGGATTGGGGGAGCGTCTGCGGCGGAGAAATGTCTCTGGACCTTGGAGGAGCCGCATTTGGGGCAACGTGATGGTGGGGGATCCTTGATCCCCTTCTCTACTTCAAAGACAACCTTGCATTCTGTGCATTCGTAATCGTAGCGCATTTGTCCTTCCAGAGGGGTTCGCCGCAATGGCATGAGTTCCCCTCAAGGACATTATACGTCAGGACGCCCCCGTCCCTCCTAATCAAGCGCTTCATGCAAACCCTGCAAATGGTCTCGGATACGGGGTTCTCGTCATAAACGTGGTCGAAGTAGACTTGGGCCAGAGATCGAGCCTCAGCCATGTCCGACAACAACGTCGCCGGGCTGGAGATCTCCTTGAACGACGGGATGAACGAGACGAGGTGAATCGGAACGAGCGGCCCAACGGCCCCAGAAAGGTCCATCAAAACCGACTCGAGCTTGTTCCTTCCTGGACGAACGATCAGGCTCAGTTCAAGGTTCGTCAGTGACTTGGCCGACTCGATGTTGTCAAAAAGAAGGTCGACGTCCTTGGGCGTGGCCCCGCATGAGATCAGGTACGTTTCGGGATCGCCCTTTATGTCGACGCAACAGGCGTCGGTCTCCTCGAGAACCAGATCGAAGAGCTCCTTCGACATCATGCCAGAGGTCTTCAGGATCGTGTACAACCCGTTGACATGGGCCATCTCGAAGGCCGTTCTGACATATTCCGCATAGAGCAATGGCTCGCTGAAGCTGAAAGCCAACCCAGAAGCCCCCTCGACAACGGCCCTCGACACGAGCTCCGCAGAGTCCACGAACGGCTTTTCAGCTTGGGCTTGGCTGATCTCGTGGTTGATGCAGAACGAGCATCTGAGGTTGCAGTTGTAGAAGCCCGCCGTCAAGACCGACGTTCCTGGCCTGAAGTGATATACGAACTTCTCCTCGACTGGGCCGACGGAAAGAGTGGAAAGGCGCGGCCCCTCGATGACGATGTCGTTTCCGTTGAAGGACACGGCTTGGCATTCGCCACGCTGGCCCTCTCCTAGGAAGCAACGCCTGAAGCATCGTCCGCATCTCATGCCATAAAAATAGCACAAAGGGGTGAAAAGTCAATCTATGAAATCGAACCTGTCTTCGCCACCGCCAAGCATTTCCAGATCCGCTTCGCGTCCCGTTTCCTCCATGACGATCTGCCTGCATTTTACCATGGCCTCGGTTCTGGCCTGATCCATGGGGCTCTTCCTACAATACACGCTCATGTAGAACGGGAAGAGGTAATTATTGATGATCCAGTTGTCGTCGTAAGTCTTTGCAATATAAGGTATTGACGCCCTAAAAGTCATGGTTTCCTGGGCAAACACATCCTCCGCCAAGTTGAGCTTGTCGTGGGCGCAATGGAGAAGCTCGTGGACGGCGACCACGTCATCTGGAGCCTTTGGCGAGTACATGATGAGGACGAGGGACAGGGGCTTTATGTACATGCCCGCCGCGCCAGACAGCCCGAGTCGGTCCCACAGGGCGGTGTTGTCGTTCTTGTACATGTTGATCCCAGAAATGATGCTGGCCACTTCTGGGAACTTGTCCATCACGAACTGGTACGGAGCTGGGAGATGTTCCCTCGCCAATACCTTGGTCTGGGTATGGACCATGACCTCGTATCTGATCGTGTTGACCGAATCCATCCTCTCGCGCTGGAGGCGGTAACGGCGATCCATCTGCGCATAGCTATGCATTGGTGATCGCCATTTCTTCGGTCAGTTCCTTGATCCGTTTGACGTCGTCTTCCATGATCTTGAACAGGTTCTCGGGGACCTTGGGACACTTGTGTGATCTCAGCCACTCCTCGATTTGCTCTTTCTCGGCCAGCAGGAACTTCACTTGGGAAGCAACCTTTTTATCATGTTGCGTCCAGAAAACCCAGCGGTCTTTAGCCGCTGGGATGAATGGACGCCTAACCTTGTTCCTCAATGTACTGCCTGATAGTCCCTGTCAGCAGTTTCTTTCGGTACTTAACTACCAAAATCAGGTGTACCTTTAATAGATATCTACAACGATTCCCGCTATGGTATTCCTTACTCATCGAATCATTTCCAAAAAATAGCCAAAGGAACATGCACCATCATTGTATAATTATACCATAGAAAGGGACGGTATAAAAGTGATTCGGGAGTATACTTACAAATTTAGGCTCTATCCAGACAACGAACAGCAAGTTCTTCTTTCTAAGCACTTTGGCTGTATCCGCTGGGTCTATAACCATTTCCTTGACCTTAGAACCAAACACTATCTTGACTCCAAGGAAAAACAACTCAAGAAAAAATCCTTGAACTATTTCGATGACGCAAAGTCCCTGACCGAAATCAAGCACCAATCAGAAACGGAATGGCTCTCCGAATGCAACTCCCAATCCCTACAACATGCCTTGAAACATCTGGACGGAGCCTTTAACCGCTTCTTCAAGAAATTAGGCAAGTATCCACGGTTCAAGAAGCGTAACTCCAAGCAGTCGTTCCGAGTACCTCAATTTGTAAAGGTTGAGGATGGTCGCCTATTCTTCCCTAAGTTCAAGGAAGGCATCAAGATTGACCAACATAGAACCATAGAAGGAAAAATCCAGAACGCAACCATCTTGAAGAATCAGGCTGGTCAATACTTCGCTTGTATCGGAGTCCAACGGGAAATCGAAACGAAGCCGAAGACTGACAAGATGGTTGGTATAGACCTTGGTATTAAGACTTTCGCAGTCTGTTCTGATGGGACAGTATATCCTAACATCAAGCCGTTCCGAAGTCTTGAACAACGGATGAGACTGAGGAACAAGGAACTAAGCAGAACCCAAAAAGGTTCTGCTGGAAGAGAAAAAGCTAGGAGAAAACTTGCAAGACTGCACCTAAAGATAGCAAACAAACGGAACGACCATCTGCACAAGACCAGCTCCAAGATTGTTGACGAAAACCAAGTCATAGTCTTGGAGAGCCTGAATGTTAAAGGCATGATGGCAAACCGCAAGTTGTCGAAGTCCATTTGGGACTGTAGTTGGTCTGAGTTTGTTCGTCAGATTGAGTACAAGTCCGAATGGTATGGAAGGACTGTAGTACGGGTAGACAGGTTCTTCCCTTCGAGTAAGACATGCAATCATTGTGGTTGCATCAACGAAAACTTGACCTTGGAAGACAGAGAATGGACATGCTGTTGCGGAGTCCGTCATGACAGAGACCTGAACGCAGCAAGAGTCATTCTAAGGCAAGGACAAAACCTTTTGAATGTAGCAACGGTAGGAACTACCGAGATAGCCGATTGCCTTGGTGTAAGACCTGATGTAAAAGTCAGGCAACCGATTGGGTCGGAAACCCACCCGTCTTTAGCGGGTGGGTAGTTCATTTGCGGATGATGATGTATCCAGCCTTGCCCGAGCGCCAGATTTCCTCGGAAAGGAACTGCCTCCAACTGTCCTTGATCTCCGTGGTGTTGATCCTGAAGATCGGAGACCAAGCAGGCTCGAACGGTCGACTCCACTTCGTCGGGTCATGCGGGTACGCCTCACGCATCTCGGGCCTGTCGCGAAGCTTCATCTTCGCCTCTTGCAACGTACGGTCAGCCTTCCTCGTATTGCACGACTTGCAGCTGATGACGCAGTTCATCCAGGTCGACTTGCCGTTCTTCTTCTTCGGGACGAGGTGGTCGACCGTCGTGTCCGAGGGGTCGGGCTTGATCCCGCAGAACTGGCAGACCCCCTTGTCCCTGCGCATGAGGTTCCTACGCGAGAACTGCATGATCCGCTTCTTGAGCGGGGCGTTCGCGTTGAGAACGATGACCTCGGGGACGCGGATCTCCGTCTTGCTGGTCCTGACGACCAACTCGCCCTGCTCTGGGACCATGGAGAACCACGAGTCCACGTTGTGGAGCGTGAAGTCCCTGTGATCGAGGAACCTGCATGTCTCGGTACAGAGCTTCCCGAAGGCGCTCTGGAGGGTACAGGTGTCGACTGCATGCCATGACTTGCTGAGTACGAGGACATGCGTCGCGAGGATGTTCTTCATAGTATCTTTACGACAATTCCCGCAGGGATCTCGCGTTGGCGAACCAGCTCTCTCTTCGTCACCTCTCCAGTGAGCTTGTTCACCATCTTCTTGTGGGTCGTGACCGTTATCCCTACAGGGTCATAGAAGAGATGGACTTTGGCCCACCTCTTCTTCCATGTCTCATCCTTGGAATGAGAGTAGATGGGCAACACCTCGTCCTTTATCTTCTTCCAGAACTCATCGTCGTTGTTGACCTCCTTCTCCACTTCGGCCAGCATGTCCTCGAACGCCTTCGCGTCCTCCTTTGGGAATCCCGTCCCGTCGTCCTGCGTGATCTTGTCCGCGTAGTCGAACATCGCTTCCCACTGCGAGCAGAACTTGCAGAACTCGACGAGCCCCGGCGGACGCCACAGGAGCCATCGGAAGAACTTCTTCAGCGTAGGGAACCTCAGGTCCGTACGCGGATCGGGGTACATCTCGATCTCCTTCAAGTCATAGTCTACATGATCGAACTTGTTCTTGTCAATGAAAGACTTTATCTCTTTCGCCATCCGTACCACGTCGATGTTCGGGGCATGATGCTCCTTCACAATCATCGTCGGGAGCTTCGGGAGTACCTCTACTCCGATTGGGTTTTCCACAGGTTTTCTCCTATCTTCTGCTCGACATCTATCATGTCTTTGCCGCCGCCTTCGATCAAGATCATGCTATGAGTGGTCGTTATGAGCTGTTTCCCTTGGAACAGCTCCTTTAGCGCCTGGACCATCAACGCGTGGCGCTTGTAGTGGACATGCATCTCGAGGTTGTCGACCAACACGATGTGTGGCTGGCGTTCAGAAGGGAGCATGACGATCTGGCTCAAGGCCTTGCCGATCTTCTTTTCCCCAGCCGAGCATTTCCTCGAGTGGACGCGTGAGCCCATCTTCTTCATCCAGAACCCTATGACATATTGGTTTCCCGCCTCTGTGGGCGCGGCTTGGGCAAGCTCCTGCTCGTGTCTCCTGTCGAAGGCCACGTCGTAGAACTCTGGCTCGACTTGGATGCCCGTGATCATCTCGTAGTATTTCGCGAACGTGGGCCAAATGTCCAATGGGAGGACGAAGTTCGACATTTCTTGGTCGAACCTGGCGAAATAGGAGATGCCCATCCACCACCAGTCGTTCTTGGTCATCCCGATATCGTTGGTGAAGCCCTTTTCCGTGAGCTCGACGGTGAACTCCTTGCCCTCGTTCTCGAAGAGCCCCCTCACCGCGAAGCCCTTGCAGGCGTCCTTCTCGTCTATGTTCCTGATGTTCTTTCTGAGATACGCCCTCAGCCTCTCTGGGCCTCCGAAATCGAGGCTGCTACACAAGATGTTCACCGCCTCCAGAACGGTGGTCTTGCCTATCCCGTTCGGGCCGATGAGACAATTGAAGTCGCCGAACTCGAACTCCGCCTTTGGATAGCCACGGAAGTTCTCGAGTCCGAGCTTCTTGATCCTGAGCATTCACGACCTGGTTTAGCAAATTTGGAGAAGTCTGACATCTCCAGACTTGCAAGGGAGCCTTTCCTCTCCCGATGCGTTTACGCAACCATCCCGACCAGTTGTTGGGATGGATTCTCCCGTGGTTCGAACCACGCTTCGCTCTATGGTTGGTCTTGAACCAACATCCAAACGAGTCCCCGTGAGGGAGGATGATTTCGGCTTGAGAAAACAATTCTCAAGCCACGACCAAGCCTTCTCGGACAGCATGCAACTCCCATGTCTTCCTTCAAGGTTCCAAGGGATTTTGCCGTCCTTATTTGGCTTGTCCGCTTTCTTGACGACGAAAGTCTGTCTTTCTTGGATTCCCATCGCCCTTCGGGCGATGACCATTGCAGCGGCATCATGGATGGGAATGGAGAACATGTTCTGGAACTTTAAATGACCCAGTTTGCTTGTGAATGCTGGATTGACATCGACCAGCGGAATATTCTCCTTCAAGGCTCTTGACTTGATGGCTTCGATAATCTTCCGATGGAGAAAATTGTGTTTCATCCTCCTGAATTTCTTGAACCCAGTTTTTTGTTTCTTGAAGTTCAGCTTCTCGACAACTAAGGGCTTGTTCTTTTCCTTGGCGAGGCCTTGGGCAACGGAACAAGCATCTGCAATATACCGTTGGTTCAAGGACGACATGTAATCGGACTTCACACTTTTCTTCGCGTCATTCCCAGACAACCCATCCTTATGGATGGCTTGGTAGGCGGAACGGGTTGCGGAGCACTGGAGTTTCATGAGGCTTAGAACTTCATGACCGCTTGAAAACCAAGCCTGTCCATGGGCCACCAAACGAATGAGATTATGGTTCTTCATGTTTAATATCTTTCTTCCTGAAATCTCCAAGTTTTCAGAAAGCTGCTAAAACCTCCTTAGAAGAAAAACTCCACTACCGAGTTGGTCCCAGCAGAGATGTCCCTGGAACGAGTCTTGTGTTTCCTGAACTTTGTGATGAGCCAGCCTATCCCAAAGAGTCCCATCATCACCCAGGCCCACCACGGAGTCTCGATCTTGGTCTGGATCGCCCCAGCCTCGGCCCCCTTGATTACGATGGCCCCCTCTGCGACTTGAAGCTGGAGGTTGACCTTGACGGCCCCTTCTTGGACGTTTGTCGTGAGAGGCATCTGAACGGCCCCAGACTGAACCGTCAGGGGCGCTTGGAAGGCCCCCTGTTGCACGGTTCCAGTTAGGGTTACGGCCCCCTGCTCAACCTTGACCGCCCCTGGCTCGACGTGTCCAACCGCGTCCTTCTCGACATGCAGGGCATCTTTTTCGACATGCAGGGCGTCCTTCTCAACGTGTACGGCCTCCTTCTCAACGTTGACCGCGCCCTTTTCGACATGTCCGACGGCGTTTTCCTTGTTCGCGACCTGGATTGCGTCCTCTTTGTTCGCCACCTCGGTCTGGATCTTGCATCCAGACAGGGAAAGGACCAAGAAACCGATGAGAACGATTCTATTGACCATGACATTCACTCCTTGTCGGCCTTTTTGATTTATAATACCTGCCCCATCAATAAACAAGCCAATTTGTGCTTGAAACCCATATTCTAGAGGTTAGAATCTCTCATATGAGAGTTGGAAGCCTGTTTTCTGGGATTGGTGGCATCGAACTGGGCCTCGAGCGAACGAAAAGCTTCGAAACGCTCTGGGCTGCGGAAATCGATCCCTTCGCCAGATCCATCTTGTCGAAAAACTGGCCTGGATTGATCATCGTCGACGACGTGAAGAAGGTTTTGTCCTCTGATCTTCCCAGAATCGACCTTCTTTGCGGCGGCAGTCCTTGCCAAGACGTCTCAAATGCGAAAACAGCCAAGGAAACGCCCAAGGGGCTTCAAGGAAAGAAGAGCGGCCTGTGGTTCGAGATGAAGAAGATCATCTCGGCCACTAGGCCTCCACTCGTCTTGATCGAAAACGTGGCCGCCTTGCGGATTCGTGGCCTGAAAACAATGCTTTCGAATCTTGACGAGGATGGCTACGACGCGGAATGGGCCACCGTCTCGGCTGGGGCTCTCGGAGCGCCACACTTGCGCAAGCGCCTGTTCATCGTGGCCTCCTTGCGCGGCCACAATGATGGCGTGGTTGGGAACGTCTTCTTCCCGCAGCCGATCGCCATGCATACGTGGCCTCTCCCGCCCCTCGAGTTGTCCAAAACCATGCCCAAGAACAAGAGGCTTCGCGTCCAGGCCCTTGGCAATTCCGTCGTCCCAGATTGTACGACATTCATCGGGTACAGAATCATGCGCGGGATCGTGTCTCCGAAGAAGAGACATGGCAATACCGTCGGGTGTCTGTCGAGTGGGACTTGGCGAGAATACGACGGGATCTCATTCATGGAGGCCGACGTGCTTCCAGAGTTGAAACAGCTCCCGGCGTGTGGGATAATGGATTATGAGAATGGCTTAACGGTCTTGCGCGACACGGGGGCATGGGTCCACCCGAAATGCAAGTACCGAACGCCAACAGCCCGCGACTGGAAGGGCATGACGTCGGTTCGCTGGAGGACGAGGACGGATGGTGACAACACTCCGACCCTCCCTGACCAGCTCGGAGGCGTTGCGGAGCCAGAATGGCTCGAATCGCTAATGGGGTTTCCGAAGTCATGGACAAAACCATAGAGAAGAACACGCTCAGGAACAACAACCTCTATGGAGCGATCAAGATTCTCAGTCCCGACGGGGCGATCCTGTGTCGCTGCAACGAGAAGAAGGCCAACTGGTACCTGTCAAGGAACTTGGCCGAGAGGAAGGCTGACGACTGCATCGTCCTCAGGTTCAAGCCCAAGGGGTTTGGAGACACGTATTCGACCATAGCCAAGCAGAACATCTGCGTGGTCTGTGGCTCGACCGACAGGCTCTCGAAACACCACATCATCCCCAAGACGTACCGACAACACTTCCCCGTCGAATTCAAGAGCCACTTGTCTCATGACTGCGTCCTTCTTTGCATCCCATGCCATGAGAAGTACGAGCGGATTTCGACGGAAAGACAGCTCGATCTCGCCAAGGATCACGGCCTTCCACCGCCTGGAAAGGAAATGTTCCAGAAGCTTGGCAAGGATGGATGCGACGCGCTGGCGGCCATTGGGGCGCTGCTTGACACGAAGAACCACATCCCCGCGCATAGAAAATACGAGCTTTGGGGAAGGGTGGAAAGGTACCTGAAGTACAGGCCCGCCAAGGAGGAGTTACAGGCCATATTCGACGACCTCAGGTTCTCGCAAAGCCACGGCGAGCTCCTCGTGTCCTCTCTCCCAGAGGACAAGCTCATAAAGTTCATCGTCGAATGGCGCAAGCATTTCATACGGGTGATGAAGCCGAACTTTCTGCCTAGGGGCTGGGCCATCACCTACCGAACTCACTACACGGGCGGCGAATTCGAGCTATTCAGGGCATACGAGGCCCAAGTAAAGGCGTTCCAAGAAGGGTTGGCCGACGCCAAGGCGAAGACGCCGCGGAAAGACCTGTCCAACGCGGAGATCTGGGTTCAGGACGCCTACGAGACTGGATACTCGATCACGGAAAAGGAGAACTGAAGTGGTCATAATCCCAAATGATGGAGTCGAGGACTATCGCAAGCTGGTGGAAGAGGCGAGGGAGTTCGCCCGCAAGGCGCATGAGGGTCAGAAGCGTAAGTATCACGGGGCGGAGTACTTCGTCCATCCAGAACGCGTCGCCAAGGTTGCCGAGGAGCTTGGCCTGCCTTACCAATACGTCATGGCGGCGTACCTGCATGACGTGGTCGAGGATACGCCCACGACGAGCGAGGAGGTCAAGAGGCGCTTCGGCAAGGAAGTCGCCTCACACGTCCAGTGGCTTACTAACCCGTCCAAGAAACATCCCAATTTGCCAAGGGCGAAGCGAAAGGAGATGGATCGCGTTCACCTCTCGTCCGCCCCAGACCACATCAAGATACTCAAGGCGATTGACAGGATCGACAACGTTAGGGACATGGCCTTGGCAGACCCCGACTTCAGGAAGAAGTACGCGAACGAGAGCATCCTTCTTGCTGATGCCCTTCTCTCTGGAAAGCCGTCAGAAACTTTGGTGAAGTTGTGTTCCGAACTGAAGGCCTTGGCAAACCAACTAGCCTCGTCCTAGACCTTGTGATTGTTGCTCTTGCGACCAGCCAAGATCTTCGGGTCCTGACTTGGCTTCTCCCTGTTTGGGATGAGAGCAGACGCCATCTTGTCTATGGACTCGCATAGTTTGTTCTTCGCGACAGTGACCTCGAAGCCGTTTTCCACGTCGCATACGACCACTGGCGGGATGGTAATCCTCTCGCCTGCCGTCTCGAGGATCGCAGGGAACTTCCCACCGTCCAGAACCTGCTTCTCTGGAACCGCAGTCACGAAAACCAACAACTTGTATGTCATGATCTAGTCCTTCCTTTCGTCGTCCTCGTCGCAATCATCGCAGTCGCATTCGTCACAATCATCGTCGCATTCGACGTCGTCGAAGAGGGTTTCCTTCTCTTCGCTGTATTCCTCGGCTTCCTCGACCGGGTTGGAGTCCATGCAATCATACTCCGCCTTGGTCAGGATGCCGTCCTTATGATTCGAACATTCTATGTTCGTGCATTCCGTAGTCACGAAAAGGATGTTCGCCTCACATCCGCAAAGCGGGCATTTCCCGTTGGCTCTGATGACCTTTCTCATCGTTCCCCTCAGGTTCTAGGACAGTCAAGGTTCAACTCGTACTTCCAGCTGACGCCGTGTTCCGGGTGTACGCCCATGAGCATCTGGCTCGCGAGCAGCGTGGGATGCGTGGTGAAGGCATGATCCGCCTTGGGCATGGTCAGCACCGTTCCCCTGCCGTCTTCGCGTGCGTTCACGAGGCGCGCGATGCGCTCGTGGTCCTCGCGAGAAGCGACCCAGTCGTACTCGCCCCAGAGCGCGAGCACGGCGCCCTGCGCCTCTGCCCACGCGCCCGCGATGTCGATGTCCTGCAG
>Ga0172366_10003105_pt1 | contig 13064 bp, 15 predicted proteins | sample LakKivSesite69cm_FD_114533 | JGI IMG/M metagenome (GOLD analysis project Ga0172366, IMG submission 114533) | Sediment microbial communities from Lake Kivu, Rwanda - Sediment site 69cm | ecosystem: Environmental > Aquatic > Freshwater > Lake > Sediment | place: Rwanda: Western Province, Lake... | reverse complement strand
GTTCTTTTATTCAAATAGCAGCTTTTGCAGCAGAAACAAGATTAGCATCAGGTACATTGGGAACTGGTACATTTTTACCTATCTCTTTTTATACTAATAATACTGAACAAGTAAGAATACCTGCAACTGTTTCAGCTGTGAATTATTTGACATTACAGGGTAGTTCAACTGGTCAACCTCTTCTTATTGGAGCTGCAGGTACTGATGCAAATGTTACTATCAAGTTAGCACCAAAAGGAACTGGTGAAGTTCAAGTTTTTGCACACAACCTTGCACACAATAATGGTAACTTTGCAACATATGGGGATGCAATTACTCGTGAATACGTACTACGTAATTCCACGAGTAATGCTACACAAACTGAATTATTTTCAAACGGCACTTCCACAAAAATAACATTAGCGAATGACTCAACTTGTAAGTTTGTAATTCATATTGTTGCCAGAAGAACTGATGCAGATAATGAAAGTGCTGCATACGTTATTAATGGGTGTATTGATAGAAATGGAAGTGCAGCAACTACAGCTCTTGTTGGAACTCCTACTGTTACTGTCATGGGTGAAGATATTGCGAGTTGGGATGTAACAGTTGCGGCTGATACAATCAACGGAGGTCCTAGAATATTAGTTACAGGTGAAGCTGGTAAAACAATAAGATGGGTTGCATTTGTTAGAACTGTTGAAGTTATTGGATAGCAGCTCGCCTAGCTAAGTAAGAAACTAATCGATGATACTCTGCTATGTTTTTAGCAGAGTATCCGTTGTTATACCGACCGCCGTTTCCATCTTTTCTCCAGTGATATCCTAAATCAGGTAATGCTTTCCATGGACCTAATGTACTAAGAAGAGTATATCGTAGGTGTTCAATGTAAGTACTAGATGTATGACGACCTTCATCAGTAAGTAATTGAATTTGTCTATTGACTATGTCTGAAAACTTACGTCTAATGACGACAAGCTGATGTATCTCAAATAGATCTTGATACATATAGATATCTCGCCACTCTCTATAGTTTCTCATATATTGTTGAACGATATTAGAATGTTCATCAATTATACTAGAACGAGTATAAACCCCAACTAAGTGGGGGTTCAAATCAAGTACTCTTTCGCATTTAGCAAAAATTCCAGGTTCAATCAAATCATCAGGATCGACAAAAGAAACATATTCATTAGTTCCTGTTGAATATCCATTGATACGAGATTGTTTGATATTACGAAAGATACCAGGTAAAGAATGAATAACTATATTAGTTTCTTGTTCTAAACTAATAAGACACTCTTTTTTCCAATCTTTGTTTTCACTTTCTAAATGTAATATATGAACATCAATCATAAAGTTCCTTTCTGTCAGTAAAGCTATAAATATGTCTAATGCTGTATAACAATTTCAATCAAACGGAACAAACATAATGCAACTAAACTTTCGACATGGTATTGTAAGACATCAAACCGATACCTCCGGAACATCGACTTTTGTTCGTAAATCTGGAAACGGAGATGAACATATTGACTTAGTATGCGATGAAGCCCCTTTGATTTTGACTGCTGCTCATGCAGGTAATAACTATTTAGTTCAATTCAATAGGACTATTGTTGATGCATGGGGTCCGATGCCTCCAACCGGTCAGACACAGTATCTGTTCTGGGATGTGTCACTTCTAAATGCAGAAGTCACTTTTGGCTTTACGACTGTCAATCCATACTTTGGTATCAATCCTCCCCCTTCACCGATTTTGAATGACCAACATTGGTATGATACAACTACGATGATAATGAAAGTTTGGAATGGAACAAAATGGATACCAAAAATTCGAGTATTTGCTGCTACCTATAATAGTTCTGCTGTTATAATACCAAGACTTCGTGGAACACAAATCAATAAGAATGATAGATGTGAAGCTGGCAATATCATGATAGGAAAGAATAACTCTCCTCTTCGTGATAGTGATGGAACATTCGTAACATCAGAAAGTAATCTACGAATTCATCATACTACTGGCGAAAACGTTCGATTTGATACCGCCCAACTATTTGCTGAAGTAGTAGGTTTTATTCCAGCATTTTCACTTGTTTCATATGTTTCTCCTCGAAAAGTTCAACTTGCATCATATCTCAATACCAATCTTGAGGTAAGCGGAATAATGACTAACGAATACTTTATAGGAGAAGTCGGTAATGTGATAGGTCATGGGTTAGTAAGAAATGAACAGTGGAACTTTTTATCAAGTCAGGTCAATCAGCCACTCTTTTGCGGACAAAACGGAGAAGTAACTCTAACTCCTCCACCTCTTGGAATGCTACAGGAAATAGGATATGTATATGATGCTGATACTATCTATCTTCGCATTCAATTACCAATTATCTTGTAATCATTTTCTAAAGGTTCTTTAAGTAATGCCTTCAACTTCAGATATCAAACGTTTAGTTTATCTCAGCACCTTAGGTCGTTTGCATCGAACTGCGAATGGCGACATTGCTAACATTGGAGGAACATCACATTCAACCTTTACTGTTGATGGTAAAGGTTTATTGTTCGATGACGGTTCTTCGACTTCACCAGGAGGACCCTGTTCTGGTATAGGTTCTGTCACTCTACAAAAAGTTTATAACAATCAACTCAATTCAGCTGGAAAAGCGGTTGTTGTTCTAAACACTGGTCAAGATATTTCATGGAGAACGGCTGACCAATTGCATCACTTCTCCATGAGTGCTACGACGGGCGAGCTAACATTCAATGGATTGTTGAATGGTGTCGATTTCATGGGCTTGGTTGATAATGTTGCAACACATACAACATTCTCATCAATTGGAAAACATATGGCATCTGAGATTGCCATTACTCCAATCTCTGCTGACCCACTTGCTACAAATGTTCAACAGGTTTTAGATGAACTGAATAACCTCATTACTAATGTAAGTGGTAATGCAGGTTTTGGAATGGAACATGTTCAATCTATTCCAGCTACTCAATGGATTATAACTCATAATAAGAATACTAAACGAGTTCATTGGACATTATGGGATGAAGATGATGAAATGGTAATGCCAGATACTGTAAAATTGATAGATAGTAATACTATGCACGTATTTTTCGGTTCTCCTCAAGCAGGAAGATTAGTACTAATGACATTCTAATAACACAAACTAACAAGTATAATGAATATAACATCTGACGACTTTGGAACTCCAGATATTGTTCTGGCAGCAACACTAAAAACTTTAGGCTATTCTATGAATAGAATAGAAAAATCTGGAAATAAGGGGACCTTCTTTTTCGTTAATATCCCAGTAGAAGTTATCAATGAATTTGATATGGGACAGTGTAGAATAGAACCAATATCTTTCAACAATCATATCAAATCTCTGACTACTGCTGTAAGAAGACAAAGTTAATCGTTTATTCTAAATTTTTTATAGTTAGGAGTTTCTCGTTGTAATAATGATGCTACTGATGAATATGCCATTTGGATACCTAATGACAAAATATATTCATGAATTGATTTTATTGACATTCTTTGTTCAGTTCTCATTTTTATAATAAGAAGTCGTTGCTCAATTGACAATATGTTTTGTTGTTCTGAAAATTTTGTTAGATATTCGTATTCATTCTTAGTTCTACCTGATAAGAGTTCAGAAGTTCTTCCTAATCCTGGATGAGTTTCCTTTCTTCTTCCAGTAAGAGTTTCTGCCATTTTTGCAACGCTAGGACATGTTTCCTTAGTTCTTCCGCGTTTTGTTTCTGCCATTTTTGCAACACCTTCATCATTCTCTTTAGTTCTTCCCGTTAGTGCTTCACTAACTTTCTTTCCAGCTTCAACTAAATATGAATGAGTTTCTTTTGTTCTACCTGATAATTTTTCAGCCATGATTGCCGTGCTGGGGTCATTCTCTTTAGTTCTTCCTTTTCGTTTATCTCCCATAATTGCTAACGGCAAATAATTTTCTCTAGTTCTTCCTTTCTGAGTTTCTGAACTTTTCTGATATCTTTTGTCATTATCTTTATTCTTTCCTTTTCTATCTTTGGATATCTTCCTTCGTATCCATCCATATAGCTTATTATTTTTGATTGGAGTTTCTACTGAAGTACTCATCTTAACTAATGCTGCTAATAATCCTGAATGCCCAGGATATATTTTGACAAGTAATTGATGTGATACATAATGTTCTTCAGCTGAAAGATGAGCAATGTTTTCGAGTTCATCAGTTCCTCCCATACATCGAGGGATAATATGATGTGCTTCGGAATAACCTAATGCTAAGTTGGCTTCTTTCTTAGAAGAAGCCCTTTCTTGAGCTCGTTTTATGATTTTTTGATAAATAACTAAGTAGTTCATATAACTATTATAACACATTTATTCAAAATGTAATATAATTTTTGGCTATTTTTGATAAATAGTTCTGATTTACAATTCTTTCAATAAAACTCTCAATAAGGAGATATATCTATGCGTATAAATGGTAATGTCACACTTCCAACTGGTGGTCAAGGCGAAGTTCAAAATGCGTTGATTGAACGTGTTTCTTCTCTACCATCAGTTAATGCGTCTGAAAAAGGTCGCATTGTTTTCAATACAACTGATAATGTGTACTATTATAACAATGGTACTGTTTGGATGGCGTTTGCTACTGGTGGTAATGCAACTGCTCTTCAAACTGAAGTTGATAACTTAGAAACTGCTTTAGGTTCTGCGATTTCTTCTTCAGGTACTTTTGTTGCTGGTCAATTCACTGGATATGCTGCCGGTGCGACAAACATCACTGAAGCAATCAACTTAATTGAAGCTGCATTGACTGCTCACAATACTTTAGGTGAGTTAGACAACGTTGCTGATACAGCTGACAGTGCTCCAGTTACTGGTAACTTCCTCAAATACACTGGTTCACAATGGGCAAACGTAACTCCAGTTCTTGCTGACATTTCAAATGTTACTGCTTCTGCTTCTGAAGTTAACCAATTGACTTCTTCAGGTATCGTAACTGCTGACTTAGTCAAACTTCATGCTGTTACTTCAACTGCTTCTGAGCTTAACATCTTAACAGGTGCTACTCTTACAACAACTGAATTGAACTATGTTGACGGTGTTACTTCTGGTATCCAAGGTCAATTAGACAACAAACAACCTCTTGATGCACAATTGACTTCACTTGCTGGTCTAACTCCAGATGCAACTTCTTCATTCTTGTTAGGTGGTGTAGGTGGTATTTATAGCTTACAAGATGCCGCTGGTTTCCGTGCAGCCCTTGGTATTTCTTTAGGTACCCAAGTTCAGGCGTGGGATGCTGATTTAGATACTTTGGCTGGTTTTGAACCAGCAGCCGACAGTTCAGAAAACTTTACTGTAAATGGTGCAACTTATACACGTAGTGGTCAAAATGACATTATCGTTGGAACAGGTGGTGCTGAAGGTTCTCGCTGGTCATTAGAACGTGGTGCTACTGCTCGTACTTCTTTAGGTTTAGGTGATATCGCAACAATGGACCAATCATTGTTTGTTCGTGGTGATGTCAATGCAGGTTCGTCTAATATTGCTAAAGATCTGTCAATCAATAACTACAAATTGACAAATGTTGCACCTGGTGTTTCTGGTACTGATGCTATCAACTTGAACCAATTACAATCATATGTTGCTGGTCTATCATGGAAAGGTGCTGTTGTTGCAGCTTCTGTTGGTAACTTAACACTTTCTGGTGAACAAACTGTTGACGGTGTAGCTGTTGTTGCTAGTAACCGTGTTCTTGTCAAAAATCAAACTACTACTTCTGAAAACGGTATCTACATAGTTGCTTCTGGTGCTTGGACTCGTGCTACTGATTTCGATGCATTAGCTGATAATGTAAACGGTGCTGCAGTATTTGTTCAACAAGGTACTACTCAAAATGATACCGGTTGGACAATGACTTCTGAAGTTGTAACTTTTGGTACTGATCCTATTGTATGGACTCAATTCAATGGTGCTGCAGGTATCACTGCTGGTATCGGTTTGAATAAAGTTGGTAATCAAATTGATATCAACATGGGTGCTGGTATTATTGAATTACCTAATGATGAAGTGGGTATTGACTTATATGACGTCGCAACTTCCGCTCTTATCTTGACTACTGATGCTTCTACTCGTTCTACTGATACAAATGCTAAATTGCATTTATTATTAGATTTGACTGGTAACGGTAAACTTGTTCAATCAGCTGCTGGTTTGAAAGTTACATCTAACACAATTACTGAAACTGAATTGACTGCTTCTGTAGCTGGTAACGGTTTGACTGGTGGTAATGGTTCTGCTCTTGCTGTTGTATCTCATGTTGGTTCTGGTACTTCTGGTGCTCAAGATGATCCTGCTAACTGGGGTGGTGTTGGTCTTGTGACTGTTACTGCTGACAGTGTTGGTGTTACTTTAGGTAGTGGTTCTACACAAGCTGCTCCTGGTACTCACACTCACAAAGCTTCTGCAATTACTTTTGCTAATGCAACTTCTGGTTTGGCTGCTACTACAGTTCAAGGTGCAATTGACGAAGTTGAAGGCCGAGTAGATACTTTACAAAGCAATGGTACTGCATTACAATCTGAAGTTGATACTATTGAAGCTGCTGTTGGTTTGACTACTTCTGGTACTTTAGCTGCATTCTCTGGTACTAACTATTTGGATGCGCAAACAACAATCAAAGCTGCAGAAGTTGCACTTGATACTGCTATCAAGGCTCTTGATACTCAAATCAACAACCGTGTCAACAAACTTTACTACTTGTACACTGGTGGTGCGTCTACAGGTCATACTGTAACTCATGCATTAGGTCAACAGTATGTCAATGTAACTGTTGTTGATGCTTCTAACAACGAAGTTATCATTCCTCAATCAATCACATTTACTGATTCAAATAGCTTACTTGTTACATTGAATGTGTCACTTGCAGTAAAAGTTGTAGTTATGGGTTCTGCTGGTAATATCTAATATTACACACTTATACTGATGATTAGAAAAAGGGACCGAAAGGTCCCTTTTTGTTATACGCATTCTTCTTTATACCCATTTGCTCTTATTCTTTTTGATGTCATTATATATTGCAGAAATAGAAGAATAACCAATTTCATATCCTAAATCTTCAGTCAACCATTTATAAACTTCTTTACCTGGTATACCTGCATAACGTTTTTCATATATTTGATATTTTATTTCAATTGGAAATTTTGTAAGTTTTTGTGAGGTAATAAGTAAACCAGGATGAGTTTCTTTTGTTCTTCCCGTTAGTGCTTCACTAACTTTTTTACCCTGTTCTATTAGATAACTATGAGTTTCTTTTGTTCTTCCTGTTAGTGCTTCAGCTTGTCGGGCAATACTTTCACAAGTTTCTTTTGTTTGTCCTTTTTGACGTTCTGATTGGTTTAGAAGATAATTATGAGTTTCTTTTGTTCTTCCTCGTTTACTATTTGCACTATTTGCTACACTTTGATGAGTTTCTTTTGTTCTTCCTCGTCGTTTTTCAACTCCTGCAGCAACACTCTTATCATTTTGAGCATTTCTTCCAGTAAGTGCATTTGAAATTGCTGCAACACCTGGATGATTTTCTTTTGTTCTACCCCTTTTCTTTTCGGCTCCTCTTGCAATTCCTTCATTATTTTCACTAGTTTGGGTTCGTTGGTATTCATTTAGTTGTTTTTTAACCCATTCATATTCTTTACTAGTCTTCGAATTTTTTGATAATAACCGTGCAGCGAATAATAAACCTTTATATCTTGAATAAATTTTCACTAGCAATAGATGCACAACAAAATGTTCTCGAGCAGAAAGATAAACTAAATTTTCCAGGTCATCGGTTCCGCCCATACATTTAGGAACAATATGATGTTGTTCACAATATCCACCAAGAATTTCGTTTGCTTCTTTTCTTGAAGTTGCTCTTGCTCTCCCCCTTGTAATAATGTTTTCATATATTTTTTGATAGTTCATAATACAAATTTTTGATAAATAGTAATAAGTTCTATTATATCACATTTCAACTAAGGAAACACAATATGAAATTTTATGGAGATATCAATTTACTGCAAAACGAATTACAGTCTGCAGTATTGCAAACAGAATATGATTGGCCTACTGATCCAAAAGTTGGGCAACTTGTATTCAAGAATAGTGTAGTTTATATTTGCATACAAATTACTGGTGGTCTTCCAATATGGGTACCATTGACAAGAGAAATAGAAATGTATGTTCATATACAGGATGTGGCATCAAATGAATGGGTCATCAATCATACGTTGAATACTGCTTTCGTATTAGTTCAAGTATTTGATGGTAATAGCCAGTTGGTTATTCCTAACTTAGTAACAATCAATTCAGCTTCTCAAGTTGTTATCAATTTTGGTGGTAGTGCAGCAGGTCGTGCAGTTATTCTTTCAGGTTCCTTAGATGGTTCGCAAAAACCTACTTATGCTCTCGAATTCCATCAAACTACTCCATCTACAAGTTGGGTTATTACTCACAACTTAGGTTATGCTCCAATAGCTCGTGTCTTTAGCGGAAGTTATGAAATACAACCGAGTTCTATATTCCATAATTCAAGTAATCAAGTAACTTTAAGTTTCACTACACCTCAAACTGGTATTGCTAAATTGGTATAATATCATGGCAACTATTACAATCCAAGCAGCTCGTGAGTACACTCATACTCAAACTACACCAAGTACTGAATGGGATATTGACTATAAGATGTCTTTTGCACCAATAGTTGATGTTTTGATTGACAATAATGGAGTATTAGAAAAGATGCTTCCAATGTCAATTGAACGTATTACAAATAGTCGTATCAAAATCTTCTTTTCACAACCTTTTGCTGGTAAAGCACATCTTGTAGGATAACATATATGGTCTTCGTTCCTCAACCAGGTATTCTAAGTTTAGCTCATGTTCAAAATACTGCAAGTGATACATGGACTATCATTCATAACCTAAACAAAAATCCCGTTGTAGTTGATGCTATGGTGTATATCAATGGCAATCTTGAAACAGTAATCCCGTATGCAGTAGAATGTATTGATGAAGATACTGTTATAATAAGATGGTCAACTCCTCAAACTGGTAAAGCAAGAATAGCATAATAAGAACCTATGACACCTATTACTACATATGAAGAAGGACGAAAGCTTATTCAGAATGGAGATATCATTTCATTCTTACGTCTTGATAAGAAAGCATCTCTGATTGCTAAGCTAACAACTTATTGGACACAATCTCCAATATATCATACCGGAATTGCAATATGGATGAGTACTGAACATGGAGAAAAGCGATTGTTTGTTGTAGAAGCATATGATGCAACCCGTCGTATTACTCCACTATCAAATTATCGAAAGTATAAGATGCGAGTATTAGCCAAACCTGACAATGTTCAATTTGATTTATTCATTGGTTCTTTAGTTGAACGAGTTGGGTCTGCTGAGTATAGCTATGTTCGAGCATTTATGTCTGGACTTAGACAATACTTAACACTGCCACCAATTGTTCTTGCTACTGGAGAGTTCTGTTCTGAACTTGCAGCAAAAGCTTGGAAGATGGGTGGATTGAACATCAAAGAAACAGGATTGAACCCTGCAGAACTTGAACGTGTTTTGATGCAAGAACACGGGGTTCAATATAGATGCATTATTACAACATAACACTATATCAAATATGGACAACGCACAAAAGAAAGCGGTTGGATACTTTAGTCAATCATGGGATGCCATCAAACTTTATTGGACTGCCGGAACAGGTATTGTCAAAAGAGGATGGACAATAGCAGTTTTAGCAGCAGCTCTTACTGGAGCAGGTGGTTACATTCTATACTTGAACCATAAGAACAAGCAGGCTGCTGAAGAAGTTGCCAAAGCTCAAGAACAAATTGTTCAGGTACAAGAGCAATCAAAACGACTGATTGACCAGACAAATGACCTTATCAAACTTAATCAAGAGAACCAAGCTATCTATGACCAGCTCCAACGAGACCGAGCTCAAGTAGAACAATTAGTTGAAGGCTTCAATGCTCAAATGCGAGCAAACACACAAGCACTATCAAAGATAGGCAATCAGGTAAGTCATTTAGAAGATGGAGAACTTGCTCCAGTATTACGTGAGACTATTCGTCAGGTTCAAATGCTACGTTCGCCGAAGAAAGAAGTGGGAGTATCAAAATGAGTAGAAGACTTGCTGTTATCTTATGGTTGTTATTAGCTACAGGGTGTGCATCGGAAGTTTCCAAGGATGTTCTTGTTCCAGGAGAAGTCAAGACAGTTGTCAAAGTTGAACGAGTAGTTGTCAAGCCACCTTCTGAATTGCTACTTATGCCAGCTCCAATCATGCCAATCAACATCAATCGAGCAACTCAACGCGATGTTGCTGAATGGATACTAAAGTCAGAAGAAAGAACTCTTCGATTAGAAGAACAACTGAATGCAATCATCAAATGGTCAAATGAGGTAACCGTCGAGTAATATGGGATGTGGATGCTCAGGAGCTAAAGCTTCAGAAAATATTGACGGAGAATGGACTGATGTTCCAGCTATTCAGTTGAAAGGAGAAACTGATGAATGCTTTGTGGCTCGTATAGGACCACAACCACCACAACCAGAAGAAGGCTCATCAGTTCCTAAAGACCATATTGTCACCGGAGCTATCCCCGTTGATTGTAAGATGAAGGTTGATACGACATTCAAAATGTCTGAAGGGAGTCATCCGGTAACATGGGACTTTGTCATCAAGGATAAGGATGGTAATGTTGTTACACCGACTGACTTAGGCCTAACTTATGATAACTCTACAGGTCACTTGAGCGGAACCGTAAAAGATGAACATGAGAAGAAGGTCTTTACCGCTACACTAAAAGCTAAAGCTCAAGCAGCTATTCCTGAACTCAATTTGAATGCTAACGATGAAATTGACCAAAAGACTTATAACATTACTCCTAAGAAATGTAATGATGAAGACCTTCGATTGATACATCCTGACCCAGGTTCGGTAACAGGTGACCAATATGGAATGAGGTTCCATCCTATACATAAAGAGATGAGAATGCATAAGGGTGTCGATTTCAAATCTCACGGCAAGAACAAGATTGTTGCTGCTGGAGATGGTAAAGTCATTTTTGCTGGTGTTCAGGGAGCTTATGGTAATCTTATCATCATTCAACATACTAACTCATCTGGAAAAGTATTAGCAACTACAAAGTATGCACATCTTCGTGAGATGTATGTTAGCGATAAACAAATAGTAAAAGCAGGAGATGTAATAGCTCATGAAGGGGCAACTGGTGGAGTGACTGGCCCGCATTTACATTTTGAAGTACTATTAGGAGGAACAAAAAATGTTGATCCTCTTAAGTACATCAATGGTTCAATTTCAGTAGAGACTGCGGGTATTGAAGGAACTGTTGATCCAAATGCTGAACCTACTAATGTTCAAACAGTTCAAAACAAAGATAAAGGGGTTACGCAAGAACAGGTCAAAGCGGCTGAAGATTGTCAGCCTATTCCACTTTTGACAGAACCTGCAAATGCTGAAGATCGAGTTGAAAGTAGTAAGCCCGGAAGAGTTTTGGGCGGTAGTCAATGTATGCCACCTGGATATGTTCAACCACCTGATGCACAAGTCGCTAAAGAAATCAAAGATGTCGCCTTAGCTAATGGAGCAACAACCGAAGAAGCTCGGTATATGCTAAAGATTGCTTATTTAGAAAGTTCTTATAACCCGTATGCAAAGGCAAAAACTTCTTCAGCATTAGGCTTATTTCAGATGCTAAATGGAACTGCACCTCAATGGTTTGCTAAGATAGGTATTCCTAACCCTACATGTGAGCAAAGGTGTAATGTTGAACTTGCAACTAAAGCAATGCTTCATATGGTCAAATACGAAAACAAAGGATATCAAACTTTCCATGCTAACGGCACTATCGCTGGAGCTAACAAAGGACCTGTTGCTAATAATGCATATACTCAAGGCTACAGTTCATTATCACGAGAAGAATTCATGTATATGTCACATGGACAGGGCCAAGAAGGAATGAGAAAGGGAACAAGTGGAGGTTCAGGATTTCTGCATCATTTTAGAACACGTAAGCCAAAAGATAGTGTTATTGATGCATATATGAGTTCTTAACAATTTCTTTTTTTGTTCGATGATAAATTTTTCCAACACTACTATAAGCTAATTTATAGTTCAATTCTTTACTTAACCATTCATATATTTCAGATAATGTCATCCCTTCATCTCTCTTTTTAACTAATAATAATCGTATTTCAACTGGTAAAATATTATTTTTTTCTGTTCTAATTGCAACACCTGGACAGGTTTCTTTCGTTCTTCCTGTCAATTTATCAGAAATATCTTGAATATATTGATGAGTTTCTTTCGTTCTTCCCGTTAGTTGTTCTGTTCTAATTGCAACACCTGGACAGGTTTCTTTCGTTCTTCCTGTCAATTTATCAGAAATATCTTGAATATATTGATGAGTTTCTTTCGTTCTTCCCGTTAGTTGTTCAAAAACTTTTTTTCGCCAAGGATCATTACGTACAGTTCTTCCCTTCAACCTTCTTGATGTAAAAAAAGCACTTTTATTTTTAATCCAACTATAAAATTTATTTTTACTTCTATATTCTCTAATTTCTGGAATTGCAATTGTCATTAGTTGACATGCAAATATTAAATTTTCATTATTAGGATAAATTTTTACTAATAATTGATGGGCAACAAAATGTTCTTCGGCCGTCAATAAAACAAGATTATCTTTATTATTATCCCCATTCATACATTTTGGCAGAATGTGATGCTGTTCAGTATAATAATCTAATTTCTTTTTATTTAGACCACGAGTCTTCCCTCTTTCAATTAGACTATTGTAAATTTTTTGATAATTCATAAGCCAAAAGATAGTGTTATTGATGCATATATGAGTTCTTAACAATTTCTTTTTTTGTTCGTTGATACCACTTTCCAACCATCACTTATATCATAAAGATTAATTTCGCCTTCAACATTGATAATGTCATCTTCAGTTAGTTCATGTAAAACTAACCTATTGGCATTATTCCAAGTATTGATT
>Ga0172366_10003103_pt1 | contig 13067 bp, 11 predicted proteins | sample LakKivSesite69cm_FD_114533 | JGI IMG/M metagenome (GOLD analysis project Ga0172366, IMG submission 114533) | Sediment microbial communities from Lake Kivu, Rwanda - Sediment site 69cm | ecosystem: Environmental > Aquatic > Freshwater > Lake > Sediment | place: Rwanda: Western Province, Lake... | reverse complement strand
GCCGATATCCTCCTCTACAAGGCCAGCCTCGTTCCTGTCGGCGAGGACCAGGTCCAGCATATCGAGCTGGCCCGGAAGATCGCCCGGAATTTCAACGCCCGCTACAGCGAGGTCTTTCCCGAGTGCCAGGCTAGTGTCTCGGAAGCCAAGCGCATCCTCGGCCTTGACGGCAAGAACAAGATGTCCAAGAGCCTGGGCAACAGCATCGGCGTCCTGGAGTCGCCGGAAAGCATCTGGAAAAAGCTCGCACCCGCCAAGACCGATGAACGGCGGAAGCGCAAAGAAGACCCCGGCGTTCCCGAAGACTGCAACATCTACATGAGCTACCACCGGCATTTCTCGCCGCCCCAAGACCTGGAATGGGTCAGCAAAGGCTGCACCGGAGCGAGAATCGGCTGCCTGGAGTGCAAGAAAAGACTTCTCGAGAACATGGAAAAAGTGCTGGGACCGATCAGGAAAAAAGCCGAAAAGCTGAGGGCCCGGCCCGACGAAGTCAACGGCGTCCTCAGCCGCGGGACCGAGAGGGCCAAAAAAATCGCGGCCGGTGTCATGACCGAGGCCAAGGCCGCCATGGGATTGCGCCGGCTCAAGGGCTGACCCTCCCTTTCCATCTTTCCTCGAAATATTGATATCATCGCGCTGGGCGCTTATAATTCAACTGTACTTTCTGCCAGGTTGGCGGCCTTGTCCGATAATCAAAGAAAAATGCAGGGACGGATTCGATATCAACCATTATGCTTTTTCTTCCTGCTTTTTGCCGCATCGCTAGTGATATTGGCCTTCGCCGCTTTTTCTACGGCTGCCTCGGCGAAAAACCCGAAAGACCGGCTCAACCTGCTCCTCATCACGATCGACACCCTGAGGACAGACAGGGTTAGTTTCTATAGCTCCTGTCATCTCAAAACGCCTCACCTGGACAGCCTCGCAGCCAAAAGCGTCGTCTTCACCAGAGCTTTTTGCCATAACCCTACAACCCTCCCTTCGCATGCGAATATTCTTCTGGGGACGACGCCCTCCTATCACGGTGTCCGCGATAACGCCAATTTCATCGTCAGGGAGGAATTCCTGACTCTGGCCGAGCTTTTAAAAAAACAGGGATATCGAACCGGCGCCTTTGTCGGCGGTTTTCCTCTCGAGTCGAGGTTCGGGCTTGACCAGGGCTTCGACGTTTACGACGACGACTTTAACCAGGGGGACGCCGACATCGAAAAAGGCCGGGAGCGCCGGGCTCAGGCCGTGGTCGAGAGCGCCTGGAAATGGCTGGCCGCTCAAACGCCGCCCTGGTTCCTCTGGGTTCACTCGTTCGACCCTCACGATCCTTACACCCCGCCCGAGCCTTACAAAACGCAATTCGCGGCGAACCCCTATGACGGCGAAGTGGCCTACACCGATGCTGTCATGGGAAATTTCCTTGGCCGACTCGAACGAGATGGCCGTCTGAACGACACGATTATCGTCTTCACCGGCGACCATGGCGAGTCTCTCGGCGAGCACGGCGAAAAGACGCACGGCTACCTGGCTTACAACACCACCCTCTGGATACCCCTGACAATTTTCGCCCCCAGGCTGGAGCACCGCCTGGTCCGAACGAACGTCGGCCACATCGATATTTATCCCACAGTCTGCGAACTGCTTGAAGTGAGCAAGCCCGACTTTCTCCAGGGTAGGTCGCTCCTGCCGCTCATGATAGGGAAAAAGACAACCGAGGAGCCTATCTATTTCGAGTCTCTCTCCCCCTATTACAACATGGGCTGGGCGCCGATACAGGGGTTCATTCATAGACAGGAAAAGTTCATCGATTCCCCGGTTCCTGAAATTTTCGACCTGGAGCAGGATTTTGGGGAAAGGAACAATCTGGCTGGTGGCAAAAAACTAGAAGCCTACAGGGAGCGGCTGGAAACGCTCATCCGGCGGCAGTCCTCGGAAGAGAGCCTCAAAGCCGAAAAGAAGCTGGACCGGGAAACGCAGGAAAAGTTAAGAAGCCTGGGCTATTTGGCCAGCCTGTCCGGCGACCGAAAAAAGACCTTCGGCCCTGGAGACGACGTCAAGGCCCTTCTTCCCTACCACAACGAATCCATGGAAGCCCTGGACATGTTCCACGCCGGGAAGGTCAGGGAAGCGGTGGAGAGGCTGAGGGAAGTCATCACCGCGAAAAAAAACATCAGCACGGCCTATCTTAACCTGGCCATGATCTTTAAGAGACAGGAGCGGTTGAGCGAGGCCATCGCCGTCCTCGAAGCGGCTCTCGAAAACCTGCCTGAAAACTATGATCTTTTTTCCCAGCACCTTGCCTTCCTCTACGAAGCCGGCCGGTTCGACGAAGCCATCCAATCGTTTGAAGCCGGGCGCTTCCCTCAATTCGAGTTTGACCCGGTCATCTGGAATTACGCCGGGCTGGCTTGCTGGAAAAAGGGTGAGGCCCAAAAAGCCCGCAAGTGCTACGAAAAATCTCTGGCCATCGACCCAAAATTCGCCGTTACTTACCACAACCTGGGCACGCTTGACGCTTTTGAATTCAGGCGGACAAACGACCGCGCTCTTTACCAGAAGTCGGTCGAAGACTTCGAGAGAGCGGTCGCGCTCGACCCCGGCTACAGCGCCGCTTACCATGGCCTGGGTGTCGTCCGCTTTCAAGCCGGAGATTACACCCGGGCGATCCCGAACCTGGAAAAGGCTCTGGAACTCGAGCCAGGCCTTGACGAAGCTCTTTTCTTTCTCGGCCTGGCCAACCTGGCTGCCGGCGATAAATCTAAAGCGTATTCTTGTTTTTTGAAATACAAGACTACGCCCTCCTACGAACTTCTCTCGCCGGCGGAAAAAGCCCGCCTGGAAGAATACATCGTCAAGTCCAAGCGCGATTAATCCCCAAGAGGTCACAGAGGAAGCATCTTTGATTTGGGCGAAAGTGCATGGAGGGTGGCACGGCGGAGGGGCTCCCCGCTCGCCCGGAGCCTCACGGCGCCTTGAACATTCTTTCCTTGGCCTCCTCCGGGAGCGGAGGCGAGGACGGACGGGGAGGAGCCGTGACAGGACCCCATTCCAGATCAACGGCTTCATGGAGATGCTGCCGGTTCGAGCCCCTGGTTTGCCATCCTGAGCCGCCTGTGGTATAAGCAAAATGAAAAAACCTGAAGCGAGAGCCGCGACTCGCAGGATGGAGGCGAACATGGACTGGGGGCTGAAAAACCGACTTTCCCGGATTATCAAGCCGGAAACGGGAAGAACCGTCATGCTGGCCGTGGACCACGGCTATTTTCTCGGGCCGACGAGCGGGCTGGAAGTGCCGCGCCGGACGATCGAGCCGCTTCTCCCCTATGCGGATTCGCTCATGCTCACCCGGGGCGTGCTCAGGACGTCCGTGCCGCCCGAGGCGGATGTGCCGATCGTCCTCCGGGTCTCAGGCGGGACGAGCATCCTGAGTGAACTTTCCAACGAGGGCACGACGACCTCGATCAAGGAAGCGCTCCGGCTGAACGCGGCTGCCGTGGCCCTGTCGATTTTTGTGGGCTCGCCCCACGAAAAGGAAACCTTGCTTTCGCTCTCCCAGCTCGTCAACGAGGCCGGAGAGTACGGGATCGCTGTCCTGGCTGTAACTGCTGTCGGCAAGGACATGGTCCGTGACGCCCGCTATCTCAGCCTGGCCTGCCGGATCGCGGCTGAGTTAGGAGCCCATTTCGTCAAGACCTACTACTGCGAGGATTTCGAGACCGTGGTCAGTACCTGTCCCGTACCAGTGGTCATCGCCGGCGGCAAGAAAACTCCGGAGAGGGAGGCGCTGGAGCTGGCTTCAAACGCCGTTAGCCGCGGCGCCGCGGGGGTTGATATGGGCCGGAACATCTTCCAGTCTGAGGCTCCGGTGGCGATGATCAAGGCTGTCCGCTCGATCGTCCACGAAGGCAAGTCCGCGGACGAAGCATATGAGTTTTTCCTTAAAGAAAAGAGCAGGTGAGGGGAAGGAGACCGTGAACCCGGCGCGGGCATCGATGCACGTGGCTGTGTATTACAGCAACAGGGATATCCGTCTTGAGGAGAGGCCGGTGCCGACGATCGGCACGGATGAACTCCTCGTCAAGATCATGGCCTCGAGCATCTGCGGCAGCGACGTCCTCGAATGGTACAGGCTCAAGCAGGCCCCGCGCGTTCTCGGCCACGAGATCGCCGGAGTGGTCGTCGAGGCGGGGGAGAGAGTCGCGAAATTCAAGGTCGGTGACCGGGTCACGGTCACTCATCATGTGCCCTGCAACATCTGCCGCTACTGCCTGAGCGGGCATCAGACGGCCTGCGACACCCTCCACAGGACAAACTTTGACCCGGGCGGGTTCGCCGAATTCGTGCGGGTGCCCTGGATCAACGTCGACCGGGGGACTTTCCTCCTGCCTCCCGAAATATCCTTCGAGGAGGGGACCTTCATCGAGCCGCTGGCCTGCGTCCTGCGAGCCCAGAAGGTGGCCCGGATAAGGCCAGGCCAGACGCTCCTCGTCCTGGGCAGCGGTGTGTCGGGAATCCTCCACATCAAGCTGGCTGCGGCCACTGGAGCAGGAAGGATTATCGCCACCGACATCTCCCCCTACCGCCTGGAAATGGCTAAAAAATTCGGGGCCGGGTTCGTCTTCAACGGCCACGAGTTCAGCCCAGATATCCTGAGAGCCGTGAACGAAGGCCGGCTGGCCGAGCGGGTCATCGTCTGTGCCGGGTCGCTGGCCGCGGCCGAACAAGCCTTCAAGTGCGTGGACAGGGGCGGTATAATCCTCCTCTTCGCCGCCCCCCATCCGGACGACAGGCTCGTCATCCCGATTAACGAGTTCTGGCGGAACGACATCACGCTCCTCACTTCCTATGCCGCCGACGCTTCTGACCTTACTGAAACGATCGAATTACTAAGAAATAAGCGGGTCGAAGTGGCTGACATGATCACCCACCGCTTGTCTCTCAGCGAAACCCGCCTTGGTTCCAGCCTTATGGAAAAGGCCGATGAATCCCTCAAGATTATTATCGAGCCGCACCGCAAGGAGTAAATCATGATGAAGAGGGCCGTCGTCGTCCTGGCCATGCACGGAGCGCCGCCGGCCGATTTTCCCCGGCCTGAGTTCAGCGAATTCATGAGCCTTCACGGCAGGGCCGGCCGCAGCCGCGGAGCCGTCGATGAGCCTATCAGACTTCGCTGCGTCGAGCTCGAGAAGAAAATGAGAACCTGGCCGCGAAACGCTCAGAACGACCCCTTTTTTGTCGCTTCGCAAGAGCTGGCCGAGCGCCTGAGCCGGGAAACAGGGCTCGAGGTCATGCTCGGGTTCAATGAATTCTGCGCTCCTTCGCTCGATGAGGCCTTGGACCGGGCTGCAGCCACGGCTGCGGAAACGATCATCGTAGTGACGCCGATGATGACGCGCGGCGGGGAACATTCTGAGGCAGATATTCCCGCCGCCATCGAACGGGCCAAAACCCGTAACCCCGGAAAAACGATTATCTACGCCTGGCCGTTTGCAGCCGAGGACGTCGCCCGCTTCCTTTCCTCGCAGCTAAAAAAGTATCTTTAGACTAAGCTAAAGCTTTCCGGCCGGCGCCGCTCGGAGGTCTGCTGTATCACCCTCCACCGATGAAAAGGAATATCGCGCCGACATGCCCGTCTTCAAGCGCTGCGTCTCAGCCTCCGCCTTTTGTCCCGGCGCTTCTTTGAGAATCTGTCCCTCCCCTATTCTGGGCCGAATCGATGATCCTCCTCAGAAGCGCTGGCAAGATTTTATTTTTATTTATATCAACGACTTCAGCCCGATCCGGGCCGATCAAATCAAGAACATCGCGCAGGATGGAATGCCTCACCACGAGGAGACAGCGCAGCGACGGATTCTTCAGAGCAGAGGACAGGGCCGGCCAAATCCCCCTCCCTTGTATTTCCAGCGGGCCGACTTCATCGATGACCAGAAAATCCTCTTTGCTGATTTCGAGGACTTTCTGCTGGGCCCTTTCTAACGCTTCTGGAATGAAAAAATAGGCGCCGATTCGCTGCCAGTTCAGCTGACCCTTTTTCCGAATAAACGGAATCACTTTCTCTGATCTTAAGTCGAACAGGTCATACCCGAGAATTTCGCCGCCTTTGACGACGGAAAGACTCAAGAAACCATCTACTCGGACACCCCGTCCCTTCAGGTCTTTGACAAGTTTCTCGAGCAGGCTCGTCTTGCCGGAATGAACCGGGCCCGTCAACACTAAGATCATGGCTCCAAGATAAAACAGAGCCAGTTCAATGTCAAAAACTTGAACTTTAACGGACGATAACGCTGGATTCCCGGCTGGTGAAATTTAAAGAGGTCCCTGTGGGAGCGTTGGCCGTGATGCCCGCCAAAGAAATTCTGGTCTCGCCCTGGCTCGCTGCTTCAAACACAAGGATAGCCAGGTTTCCTCCGCCCCTGAACCCGCGGCTCGGCTGAGGGCTGGAAAAGCCCAGGGTACAGTTCCCTTCAGCAATATTCTTTAAGAACGGGACCTTATCCCCTAACTGCCTCACAAACCCTCCCTCGATGACATCCTTGAGCTTGACGATTTGAGGGTTGAAACCCAGGTTCAGGGATAAGCTGCCGATCTCCTGCTGGCTCCTGATGTTGAGGCTGACGCGGAATTCCCGGCCCTGAGGAATTTCAAGATTGGCCGGGTCGAGAGAGATAACGTTCTCTCCGACCGGTTCCCGTCGCGCTTCCGGTATCTCCTCTTCCTCTTCAGCTCTTCTCATCATTTCTTCTGCTGTCAAGGCCATGGCTTCTTCCAACCCTCTTTCAGCTCTCGCTGTACTGGAAACGCCTTCCAGTTGGATCCAGACCGGCTTGTCGTCTTCTGCCGTCCGGGGAACCGTCCGGATGATGTAGGGCGTGATGGTCAGAACTACATCCGACTGCTCGATGGTTTGGTCAGTTGCGGCAAAAAGGTTGCCCAGGATGGGGATGCTCTTTAGGCCAATGACCCCTCTCATCGTCTTTCTCTCCTCGTCTCTGAGCAAACCGGCCAGAAGGTTTGTCTCCCCGTCTTTTAGCCGGATCGTATTCTTGATTTCTCTGGTGGAAATGATAGGGATATCGGCGTAGCCGGTGCCAGCCAGGGACCTGATCTTCAATTCAATCTCCAGGGTGACTTCTTTTTCCAGATGGATCTTCGGCTTCATCTTTATATCCAGGCCGACTTCCTCAAAAGTGAACGAAGTCACCGGCTGCTGGCTGACTCCTCCGGCAGCGATCGGGGTGAAGGTTGTCTGGGGAATGGGGACCCTTTGTCCAACCATGGTCGTGATCTCTTCATCAGCCACGCCTCTCAACCTCGGCTGAGCTAAAATCTTGGTATCGACATCCGATTCCAGGAACCTGATCAAGGCGGAAGGCAGGGAAATCTGGAAGCTCGTGCCAGTGCCCAGGTCGATTTCGCCCAGGTTGTACCAGCCCTCATCCTCGCTGGCGCCAGGGCCGGCGTAGCGCAGCCCGAACAAGGCCTGATCCAGGTCCAACCCGACCTCCCGCAATTTTTGCCGGGAGATTTCCATGATCTCCAGGTCAATGATGACCTCTCCCTTGGGTTTGTCCCACTTTCTGATCAGCTGGGCGGCGAGCTCGATGTTGGCCGGTGTATCCCTAATCGTGACCGTGTTGAGGTTTTTATCGACAAAAATATTGGGGGCCCGGTACTGAGTCCGGAGCATCTGCTGCAAGGCAGCGAAGATATCCTGCGCATTCAGGTTGGAAAGATAAAAAACCTTGATTGCGTTCTGCTCGTACTGGAGCCTTTTGACGGGCTGGTCGGGCACGATGATCACAGTCCTCTCGTCAATTACCCGGTAGAAATTCCTGCTGGCCAGGCAGAGGTAGCTGACTGCCTCCTCGAATTCTTTGCCGGAGAGGTCGATGGTGATGGGCATATCCTTAAACAGCTCGTCGAAGATGATGTTCACCCGGGCATGCTTGGCCAGCGCCTGAAAGATCGAGCGCAGGCTGGCTTCGGCGAATTTGATCTCAACTTTTTCCCGGCTGACTTTGAGTTTCACCGGGTATTCCAATTTCAGCGGCTCGGGTTCCTCAGTCGAAACCGGCCTCTGGAGGAAGCGTCTCATCTCTTCGGCGACGGCTCTGTTGCGGGGATCGTAGGCAAGGGCTTTCTCATATGCCTTGAGAGATTCATCTTTGTCTCCTTGAGCAGCCAGCCTTCGCGCTTCCTGGAGATGAAAGAGGCTGGCTGAAAACCTGGCTCTTGTCAGGGCCAGCTTGTAGGCATATTCCTGAGGATTCTCCTGAACGGCCTTTTCATAATAGCGAATGGCCTCATCCCATTCCTTGCTCATCTCGGCTTTGTTGCCGAGCTTGTAGTACTGCTGGCCAAAACTCACGCATCCCCAAAAAAACAAGGCTATGATGATAATCAGCCAGGACTTTTTTCGCATCCTCATTCTCCTTCTAAGGAAAATTTCCTGGTGGTGGAGTCCGGCATAATGATCTCAATCTCGGTCGGCGAGATCTTGCCGATCTTGATGCCCTCACTGACAACCTCACCCTCGGCCACAGCCAGGGCCTGTCCCTCGAGAATGATCAGAGCAATCATTCTTCCGGGCGACTCGATGTAGCCGACATAGCGGAGGTTGACGTTAAAGGCCGGCTGCTCCTCGTCCTTTCCAGGAAGCTTTTCCGCCGCTTCCGGGCCGATGCTTTCCTGAGCTTTAAGGGAAAGGGGGGGACTGGCATGGGAGCGGGGGGCGAAAATGTTCCTCTTGGGAACCCCGGTCTCAGTCCCGTGCGTCCGGAGGAGGTCTTTTCTGATGAGACTCTTGGCCTCTTCCTTCCGGGGAGAATTGGTGGCGCTTTCCTGAATGTCGGCCCGGAGAAAAGAGCTCGAGATCAGGGAAAAAAATGCCGCCAGTGCCCAAACCTTAGAAACTCTCATGATATCCTGCCAGGTTGATCTTTAAGTCCAGCAAGCTTCCCTCTCCGCTGATTTTCAAGAAATCGATCTTTTCCAGCATGAGAAACCTGGGAAATCGCTCGACAACCTCCAGAAATTTCTTGAGGATGAGGTACGAACCGGTAAAGGTAAAGCTGGCGCTTATTTTCTTGATGTGGCCACCTTCCAGGCTGGCATACTCATACTGGATCGACCGGGCGCTGATGCCGGATTGAGCAAGAATCTTCTCGAGGTCGAGCCGAAGCTGGTTAATTCCTTCTTCCTGCTTGTAGAAATAAGACTCTCGCAATTCTTCGATATCGCGGTAAGCTCCTTCCCATCTGGCCCACTCCGAAGCGCTTGAAGCCCGCTTCGTTTCCAGCTCGGCCAGCAATTTTTCTCTCGCCTCTAAGCGGCTGAGCAGGCGGACATAGTTGCGCCGCTGCCCCAGAGAAACAAGCAACAGAAAAACTAGAGACAAAAGGACGAGGAGGCTGAGCAGGCGGACCTGGCTCTTCTCGCCTTCGTTCAGTTGATTAAAGAGTTCTTTCATAGCTCACTGAGATTTCCGAGGTCAACTGTCCTTGAGGGTTCCTGTCCTCACTCTCGACCCGGATCTGGCTGAAGTTCAAAAACTGGAGTTTATCGACCAGGGCCAGGAGGTCATCCAGGCCGGGCGAGACAACTTTGAAGCGCATCTGAATTTTCACGTTGTCAACAAGCGTCGGAGCCAGAGACAGGATATAGCTTGAGTCAGGCAGGCACTCTTCGAGCCCGGAAAAAAATTCAGCCCAGGAAAAGCTCTTTTCCAGGATGAGACTGTTTACCAAGTCGATCTTTTCCTTGTCTTTTTTCAAAGCCTCCTGGACTCTGGATGAAAGCCTCTTTTCTTCTCTCTGGGCTGCCAAGGCCGAAGCCTCGACTTTGGCCAGGGCTCCCCTGGCCACCCTCGCTTCGAGATAATAGCGGATAAACAGTTGCCCGGAGAAGAAAGCGGATACGACAAGGCCCAGGCCGAGTAAAGCCAAGAGAAAATAGAAAAACCTTCGATTGCGCAGGGGATGAGCGGCCAGATTCAGGGCTATCCTCTTCATTGGACCTGACCAAATAAGGGCGCCAGAAGCTCTTTCTCGACTGGGCTGGCTCCGGCAAGCCAGGGCGAATCAACAACCTTGACCACGTAAGGCAGGCGCGATTCGATCTCGGAAAGGATGCTTTTCAGGAATTCCGCCGAGCTCGAACGAAGCCACAGGGCGTCGAGGCCTCGCTTTTCTCTGTCTTCGAGGAAGTGGCTGGTGTTTTCTATTTCGGTGACAATATTCTCAATTGTCTGCTTCCCCGGAAGGAGGCCGGACCTCGCGGCCGGATAAGTCTTGAACCGGTAGAGGGTTAGGTCTGCGTCGGCCACAGCCGCCAGGCTCACCGAATCGTCCTCGATGTTGACCAGGATAAAATTTTTTTCTTTATCCCAATCGAGGAGGTTGAGGAGGCTCAGGGTGGGAGAAGTGATCACGCCCATCTTTACCCCCGCTGCGGAAAATAGGTCTTCATACTCCCCGAGGACGGCCGGCCGGGCCAAGGAAATGAAGACTTTCACCGAGGCGTTGGACTTCATTATCTGGTAGGATAACCGGACATCATCGGGAAGAAGGGGCAGCTGCTTCTTGGCCCGCCAGCGGAAGAGTTTCAATCTTTCTCGCTCTGATGAAGGGAGGGAGTCAAAAGGAAAAATGAAAACCTTCAGGCAAGGCTCGGGCAGCAAACAGGCGGCTTTTTCTCCTGAATAATGGAGCTTCGCCAGACCTTCTTTCAGGACTGCAGCCACTGAAGCAGTTTGCTTGATATTCGGTTTGTCGAAGTGCGGCTCGACGAGGCCCGGGGTCAAAGGAAAAAAAGCGCGGTGCTTAATTTTCTTCTCGCCAACCGATACGTTGATCCCGCTCAAGGCCGAAGCGGCTAACTGAATGACGACGGACGGCAGGGGCTGGGCTATAAAAAAAGTCTTGATTTTCCGGCTCCAAGCGTCGCTCCTCTCCAGAACGCTCGTCGGTTTCATGGCTCACCTATTCAACAAAGGTTACCTTGTTCAGCTCTTTCAGGCTGGTCGTCCCGCGGAGCACTTTATCCAAACCGACCTCTCGCAAAAAGATGATACCTTCCTCTTTGGCCCTCTTTTTCACCTCAGAAAGAGGTTTCCTTTCCAGAATCATCTCGCGGATGACGTCAGACAGCTCAAGGAGCTCAGCGATGGCGGTGCGTCCCCGGTAGCCGGTAAAATTGCAGTCCGAGCAGCCGCGGGCTTCAAAAAACACTTGATCTTGGTACACGAGCGGATCCAGACCGGATTCAAGGAGCTGGTCCTTCTGGTACTTGACCGCTCCCTTGCACTTCGGGCAGAGGACCCTTACCAGCCGCTGGGCCAGGATGCAGTTCAGAGCGGAGAGGAAGCTGTAGGGGTCGACCTGCATATGGAGGAAGCGCCCGATGACGTCGAAGACGTTGTTGGCGTGGACAGTTGTGAAAACAAGGTGGCCCGTTAAAGCCGACTGGATGGCGATCTGAGCCGTCTCCGGGTCTCTGATCTCGCCGACCATGATCTTGTCCGGATCGTGCCTCAGGATGGACCTCAGCCCTCGGGCAAACGTCAGCCCTTTTTTCTCGTTGACCGGGATCTGGGTGATGCCTTCGATCTGATACTCGACCGGGTCCTCGATGGTGATGATCTTGTCCTCGGGCGATTTGATCTCGGTCAGGGCCGCGTAGAGAGTCGTCGTCTTCCCGCTTCCCGTGGGGCCGGTGACGAGAATCATGCCGTAAGGCTGGGTGATGTAGCGCCGGAATTTTCTGAGGATCTCGTCGGAGAACCCGAGCAGGTCCATCCTCAACTCGGAGATGGCCTCGGTGATCATCTCTTTGTCCAGAATCCGGATGACCGCGTCTTCGCCGTAGATGCTGGGCATGATGGAGACACGAAAGTCGATCGTCTTGTCCTTGATCTTGAGGCGAAACCGTCCATCCTGGGGGACGCGGCGTTCGGCGATATCAAGGTCGGACATCACTTTGATCCGGGAGATGATGGGCGACTGGAATTTCTTGTCGATTGGCTCCAAGGCTTCGTTGAGGACGCCGTCAATGCGGTATTTGATCTTGACACCGTTGTCGCGGGATTCAACGTGAACGTCGCTGGCTCGCTTCTGGACGGCGGTGAAGATAATGGTGTTGACTAGCTTGATGATCGATCCGTCCTGATCGGCCAGTTTCTCTAAAGAAATGACCTCTTCCTCTTCTCCCCCATCCTTCTCCACAACCCGGACGATAAACCCTTCGGTGGCGTCCTTGAGAACTTGAAGGGCTGTCTCGCTCTTGCGCAGGGCCTCCTGGATGGCCCGTTTGGAGGCAGCGTAAACCTCGACTTTTTTGCCCAGAAAGGATTCGACGGCGTCGATGGAGCCGATGTCCGAGGGATCGGCGATGGCAATCCTCAGCCGATCCTCCATTTCTTCGAGCGGAATGAAGTTGGCCCGGTACAGGAATTCCGGGGGGAAAGACTGGACGAGGTCGCGATTCAAGGGGACGGTCGAAAGGTCGATGTAGGGAACGCGGTACCTTTCAGCCAGTCTCCTCGTTTCTACCTCCTCGGCCTGGGGGGATTTTTTGGCTTCGTCTTTATTCATTTCTATCTCGTTATCCTGATGATGTTAAAGATGGGCAGATAAACGGCCAAGAGCATCATGGCCACGATAAGCCCCATGAAGATGATGATGACCGGCTCGATCAGGGAAACAAGTGTGTTGATTTTCGCCTGGATCCTTTCATCACAGACATCGGCCACTTCCCGCAGCATGCCGTGCAGGTTGGCTGAAGTCTCGCCGATGCGGATCATATCTAAGGCCAGAAAGCTAAAAAAGCCCGTCCGGCTGAGGGAGTCGGACAGGCCCTGGCCGTTCCTGATGTCGTCGGGCAAACTCTTGGTCTGCCGGACAAGATGCCTATTGGGAATGGCCTGGGAAGCAACCGGAATAGCCGCTAGAAGGGATATCCCGGCTTCAAGCAGTAGCCCGAGCGTCCGGCTGAAAAGGGAGATCGCTGTCTCGGTCCAGATCTGCCGGCCATAAGGGATACGAAGCTTCAGCTTCTCCAGAAAAAGACTAATCTTCTCG
>Ga0172366_10003102_pt1 | contig 13067 bp, 12 predicted proteins | sample LakKivSesite69cm_FD_114533 | JGI IMG/M metagenome (GOLD analysis project Ga0172366, IMG submission 114533) | Sediment microbial communities from Lake Kivu, Rwanda - Sediment site 69cm | ecosystem: Environmental > Aquatic > Freshwater > Lake > Sediment | place: Rwanda: Western Province, Lake... | reverse complement strand
TGAAAAATAAAAAGTTTTTCGTAAAATTTTATTATATGAAACAGGAGGTGAGAATATGCCTACTATAAAGTTAGGAGATAGATGTGCAGACTGTAAATATTGTAAGGTATGGCAAACTGATCACACAAAGGCATCTTGCTCATTGTATAGCAGTGAAAAAGCATTTCATCCCGATAGACAGGCACCAGTGAAATGCGTCGAACACGTTCCAAGAAAATATTGATTCCTAGATTACCATTATTTTGTTAAGGAGTATTCTGAAATTTAAAAAAACGAAAGGTCTATTGTACTTTAAACAGGCTTCTGCTTAGAAAGCATACTTAATATTATAGTAATGTCAAGGGCTCTTTTTCAGCTAGAATATAGAGATTGTCATCCTTTCTTATCTTATAATCACTTGTTGGATTGACAATAACTATATGACCGCTTTTGAGAGTAGAATAGGGTTTGATATTTTTCTCGTTAATATGTTCGTCTTTCATTGTCTCTATAGCAATTACTATGATGTTTTTTTCTATTAAACGCTGCACTATCTCTCTAAAGTCTTTACCTACAAATTCATCAGGTACTGGTCTGTTGTACTTATAAATCTCAGATCCAGTACCATAACTTACCATGTTAGAAACTACTTTAGACAAGCCATGGTTTATTGCAGATGATACCAAAATGCTACTTCCTAGTTCATCAAGGCATATTATTTCATCAGCGCCTGCTTCCTCAAGATGTTGTTTGTTTTCTAAAGAGTACAATAAGACACAAGTATACAAACTTTTGTTTAGAGATTCAGCTGCAAGGACTGTTAATAGTGAGTCTGCGTCCGGGTTACTGCTTTTGCTATTAGGTAGAATAATAGCAACTGCTGCATTAAGAACTCCTGCCTTAATCAAGTCCTCTCTCCTCCAAGGAACTCCCTTTAAGAAATTAACATCAGTTGATTTATAGGGAATTTTTTCGAAGTCTGCAAGAATCAAAATCTCCCTTTGATATTTAAGATCCTTAGAGGTGAGATGTTTTATTATTTCTGGGGCTTGATAATTCCAGCCACAAATAATTATGTGGTCTCTAAAGTTTGTTTTGTTCATTATTGTTCCTCCAATCATAATCCTATCAATAAAATGCTCAGATATTTTAGAGACAATTGCACCTAAAAATAAAATATAGCTGGCTAATGCAATTAGGCGAACAATTTCTCCTGAATTTATTTCTATGTCTGTTAGTTGTCCAAAAAATGAAGGTAACAAGTATGTAAAAGCAGAGTACAAATTAGCTCTCCTCACGATGGTAATAACAATAAGGCAAATTGCATAAGTGAATAGTACAATTGTTAAGACAAATTTAAAGCTATCATTTTTAATACTTCTCACGAATTTACGTACGAAATTTCTTTTACTCATTTTTTTATTATACATTATACTAAATAAAATGAAAAACCGATAGAAAACTTTGTATTCTATCAAAATACTGTAGAAAGTTTGCAAATATTGACTAGATATCTACAATATTAGTGAGATGTTGATAAGAAAGGAGGTAATATGAAACCCTTTAAGAGCAGTAATCTCAAGAATATTGGCATAGAAGTAGATATTCCTGAAATATACGATTATTTGGAAACAGAGTCACTTGAGGCAATAGAAAAATCGCTCAGAGGTTATCCGAAATCTAGAGCTTTGTTTGAGGAATTAGTTGAAAACCCGGAACTACGAGCAGATTGGGATTTATCTAATTTTATTGCGGTTAAAAAGCTTCTATTTAATGATCATGGGGAAGTTCATTCTAAAATTGTTTGTGCTTCTGCATTGCGAATGCTCGATATTTTACTTGAAGATAATATTGAACCTGATTTTATTAGAGAAGGCGGAGGAGATGCTGATGATGAACACCTTATTGTATTATCTGCAGCTTTACTGCATGATATTGGGAATCAGATTTACAGAAAAGGGCACTCTTTACACAGCACTTATCTTGCAATCCCTCTTCTGAATAAGGTATTGGCTAATTATTACTCTGACATTGAAAAGAGGACAGAACTGAGAGGCTTTATATTAAATGCAATTTATGCCCATGATGCAGAAGTGACAGATTATACGATTGAAGCATCTCTAGTCGGGATTGGAGATGGAACCGACCTAACAAAGGGGAGAGGAAGGATGGCATATGATTTAGGAGGATTAAGCATACATATAGTTTCGGCTCTTGCAATAGAAAGAGTATTGATTCTAAAAGGGAAAGAGAAGCCGATAGAAATCATAATTGAGATGTCGAATTCCTCCGGTATCTTCCAAGTCGAGGAAGTTCTTGGAAAGAAAATAATAGGTGGACCATTAGAGGACTATGTCGAGGTACATGCTAATCTTGTTCCGGTAGAGATAAATTATGATAAACGCCTTATTCGCAGAACCATTACTCTTAAAAACAGAAAATTTATTGCAGAGTAAAATGATATACTTATTTACAAGCAATTCGAAATTTCTAAATAATGGTACAATTTACCAGCATGTTCACTTAAGGGTTAAAATAGACAACAGATTTTTGGGGTTTCAAACAAAGGAGGAAAGTATAGTTGTTGGACAAGGATAAGATTGCTGATAAACTCAGAGAAATAGTAGAATCAAAGGGAAGGTCATTTACGCTTGATGCTTCCAAACTAAAAGAACAACTTCGGATAGATTTTCAAGGTCAGGAATCCTCATTTGACATACTCATAAAAATATCTGCTTCGAGATTGGCTTGGGAAATAATGAAACTGGATGTTCAAGTTGTTAGTCAGGTTAAATATAAGGAGCTTCTGGATAAGGTTAAGAAGATATGTGGTGTTACGGATGAATCATATGCAAGGTGGGGACTAGACTCTTGGATTGAAGCTTTAGGAAAGCAAATTGAGGGGAGGAGTCGTAAGATAATTTCAAAACAACCTATGAAAGTAGAACCAAAAGGCGCTACTTCAAGCAATGTGACATTAGATTTCTCTGAGATTTACAGCCAAGTTGAAGTCGATCTTAAGGGGCTCATACAAAGAGAAAAAGAGTACAAAGATGACCTGAGTCGTTTTGAGGATGAAAAAGGGATTATTACAGAATCATATAATGAGGAAAGTCAGCAAATAAATGATTATACTAACGAAATTGAGAAGTACTCGAAATCAATTAGAGATTTTGCAGAACATTGGGGTTGGGTAAGTACTTCTGGCATGAAAAGCAAAGTAAAGTCGTCAGGTGTTGCTGGGAAGAGAACGTCTATAGTAAATCCTAGGAATCAAGCCATGGATTATTTTAAATTACTCAAAGAAAAAGGTGACAAAGTTTTGTCCTGGTCTCGCGGAACTATGAGACGGAGAGATTCGGGTGGTTATAATGGCTGTTTTACCTTAATAGGGATATCCTTTTTCCTTTCCATTATAATAGCTGTAATTGCACGCTTATTTGGAGCTTTTTTCATTGGAGCTTTTTTCATAGCTCTTCAGTGGTTGCTGATAATATTTGCAGCTATTTACAATTGGGTGCCTTTTTACAGATGGAATAAAAATGATTATTCGGATTTTGAGGAATACTTAAGTTTGTGCGAAAGAATGTTGCAGGAGTGGAGCAATAAGGCGAAAAAAGAATATTCAGAAAACATAAACATCTTAGAGAAAAAGTATAACAATATGTTTTTGAATCTGCAAAAGCATGCTGATATAAAGCAGCTCTCTATAGCAGAAAAAATGCGAAAAATTACCACTGGCTTACCTGTTTCCACTGATGCCTGGAACAGCATAGGGGCTCCAAGAATAAGTATACGCAGTGTAACTGCAATACCTCCATTTTTTAGAGTTGGCGAAGTGTGGTCAAACATACTGGGTCAAACTGTGACTTGTCCAGTTTTAATTAGGTTCAATGAAAAGTGTAACCTTGTTTTTGAAATCAACCAATATTTTGATAAAAACACCGTGGTTAGTAATGTTAAATCAAATATTTTAAGGCTTCTCGCTTCTTTCCCTCCAGCAAAGATTAACTTTGTTTTTATAGATCCATTAGGCTTGGGCAATAATTTTTCCGAGTTTATGTCGTTAAATGATTATGATGAATCATTAGTAGGTACTCGTGTTTGGACTGAATATCAAGATATAGACAAAATACTGAAAGAGATGACATCACACATGGAAGAGGTAATACAAAAACACTTAAGAAATCAGTATAAAACTATTACAGAATACAATGAAGATAATAAAGAGCTTGCAGAGCCATATAGAGTGCTAGTCATTTTTGACTTCCCATCAAAATTTAGCGATGAATCTATAAAAAGGCTGATTAGCATTACTGAAAATGGACCAAGATGTGGCGTATATACGATAATAGTACGAAACACTGAAGCGAAAGTCCCTTATGGTTTTGATACGTCAGATTTATACAAAAATTCCAGAGTGATAAGGTACAAAGATTGGCTGAGGATAGACGATGATAATTTTGGTGAATATTATTTTTCCCCTGATGAATTTCCACCCACTCTTGTTTTGGACAAAGTTATTAAAACAGTTGGAGAAGCAGTTCAGAGTACACCAAAAATCGATGTAACCTATAAAACTTTAATAGGTCATGCGAAAATAACTAATAATAGTTACTGGACCTATAGCACAAAGAATCTACTAGAAATACCGATTGGGATCACCGCTGTAGGAAAACGTAAAATTCAATCTCTTATGCTCGGAGGCCCTGGCAACAATCATTATGCATTATTAGTTGGTCAAACTGGCTCGGGGAAAAGCAATTTACTCCATGTGATTATTACGACTGGTGCACTAATGTATCCACCAGATGAATTAGAGCTTTACATAATAGACTTTAAAGAAGGCGTTGAATTTAAACCTTATGCTGATATTAGACTACCGCATTGTAAAGTGATCGCTATTGAAAGTGAAAGAGAATTTGGAATCAGTATTCTAAGAAGGTTAATGGAAGAGCAGCATAAAAGGTCCGAATTGTTTAAGGATGCAGGCGTAAGAGACATTGAATCTTACAGAGAGAAGACAAATATTAAATTACCGCGAGTTTTGCTTATTGTTGATGAATTTCAGATGTTCTTTGCAGGCAACGATCAAATCGCAGTTGAATCAAAGTCTATATTGGATCATTTGGCAAGACAGGGTAGAAATTGTGGCATGCATTATATCTTGTCAACTCAATCACTTATGGGTGTAGCGTCTGATATTTCTAGAAGTACACTTGCTCAAATAGAGACTAGAATCGCACTTAAATGCACAGATTCGGATTCTAGACTGATTTTATCTGATGATAATTCTGAGGCAAGACTACTTTTAAAACCCGGTGAGGCAATATACAATGATAGAGGGGGTTTAAAAGAAGGAAATAATCGGATGCAGATTGCCCTATTTGGAGATAACGATAGAAAGGAGTATTCTACTCAATTAAGAAAGCTTGTAAATAGCAAGGGTATTAGACAGGTTCCGATTATTTTTGAGGGTAATGCTCCTGCAAAATTTGAAGCTTGCCCGGAATTTGCCGAGGCTATAAAGAAAGGTTGCTGGTTAGGGAATGTAAAAAGCGTAAATTCCTACATTGGAGAATCAATATCAATTAAACCTACTGTTTCTTTCTGTTTCAAAAGGCAAAATTCGAATAATGCACTGATTGTTACCAAGGAAGAGAAAGAGGCAGTTGCTATGACTGCTACCTCAGTTTTGTCAATTTCTGCTCAACTCAAACAAAAAGATGTTGAATTTCATGTAGTTGATCTTACAAAGATAGATGAAACTTGGGCTGATGTACCTGAAATGTTGAGAGAATTCCTTCCTCATAGAGTTGAGATTTACGGAAAAAGGGATTTAAGGAGTTTGATGGTGGGGTTTAGAACGCTCCTAGATAATAGAATGAATTCTGATAATAGTAATTTTAACGAGGTGTTTCTTATTCTTTTAGAACCACAGAGGGCAATTGAATTAAGGGACGAACAACAAGATTTCTCTTTTACTTCTATTCCAAACAAAGAGGGGACATTAAATGATACGCTTAAGTTATTGATAAATGAGGGTCCAGAGCTTGGCATCCATGTGATTGCGTGCTTCGATTCCTATAGTAGTTTTGAAAAAGTCTTTAGCAGAGGAAACCTTCAGTTTTTCTCAATGAGAGTAATTGGAGTAATGAATAGTGAAGATTCTGAACGCTTAATTGATAGTTCGGAAGGTTCGAAAATTGATAAGGCAAACAGATTAATCTACTATGATGATGATAGACCGGGCCTTTTGGAAAAGTTCAGACCATTTGACTTGCCAACAAAGGCTTACATTTCTCTAATTGGACAAGTGCTAAGGAAATTTAAGTAAATTTAGTAATAAAAGGAGGTCAATATGTCGCGTGTTGAACCTGAGAAGTTAAGGGAATTTGCAAGGGAGTTAAAGAGCTTTTTATCATTTGTTGAGTCAATAGGTGTAACGGTTAATGGGCAATTATTTCTCCTAAGAGAAAGCTGGCAGGATGAGCAATATGATAGATTTAAGGAACAATTTGACAAAACCTTTAAATTATTGCAAAATTTTTCTGTTATAGCAGATAAGGAATGGAGATTTTTGGAGAGAAAAGCCGATGAGTTAGAAAACTATAAAAAATATAATATATAATTAGGAGGATGATATGTCTAACAGATTTTGCGCAAATCCAGTGGAGATGAGGAAATTCTCAAGATATCTCAGCATAAGAACAAATGAACTTAATACAAAAATTAAAAGCTTAGAAGCAAAACTTGCTGGTCTTTCAGAAAAATGGAAGGACCCAGTTAGTGACAGTTTCAGAAAGGGATTTCAAGAGTCAATGATTAGTTTGAAGCAATTTATTAATATCTCAACTGTAACTTCTCAACATTTAATTAAGAAAGCAGAACTCTTAGAGAAATATTTGGATACATATAGATAAAATTAAATCACATGGATAGAGAAGCTCGATTAGGTGACTTAAATTTGCTGAAGAGCTTGGACTCTTCCTTCATGAAATTCAAAGAGAGCGCAAAGAAAATATTGCATGACTTTGATTTAGTGGTGAAAAAAAATATAGAGCTATTAATTTCAAGACAGGAATACTGGTTGGGAAGAATCAAATATTGGGAAAGAGTAATTGAGGATGCAGATGAAGACACGGATTTGCGCCATGCTTATAAGAAACTGAAAGAAGCAGAGGGAAATCTGCGAGAAATAGATAATTGGCTAAATGAGGTGAAAGACAATCTAAATAACTGTGTAAGGTATGAAAAAATATTTACAGAATTTGTAGAGAATAAAATGCCGAAGTTATCCCATTTTTTGAATAGAAAATATGAAGAATCTTCTGCTTATTGGTCTAGCAAAGAAATTTCTGCTGAAAGTTACGGGAATATTTCTTTTTCAAAAACTGAACACATTGCACAAAAGAAAGATGATGAATTTCAAAATTTTCCGATTTCATTGTTTGTACTACCCGATGGGTTCAAGTGGATAAATGTTAATGAAATTGACCAAACCTTTCTACCAAGTTCCAGTGCAAATTTTACAGGACACGCATCATATGAATCAATAAAAGAGTGTTTTAAAAGGTTGACCCAAGATTTGTTACCATTATTACAAGTAGATCCAAATTTATCTATTGATTATATTAGACAAATCGATATGCAAAATAGCGTTGACTACGCAAACAGTCTTGAACGAGTATATAATATGTTTTTCAGCAGAAGTGAGCCCGTCTATCTAACAAAGAGAATTGGAGATGCAAAATACTCTGTTACGAACGGTTTACATAGAATAAAGGTGGCAATTGATCTTGGTTTTTCTCATGTGCCTGCAATTGCAGTCGAAACAAGAGGTAATATATGAGTAATTTGAACGATATATTTTATGAGTTTGTTACCGTTTGGAAAGTACTTGATATTGAGTGGGTTAAAGCAAAAGATATATGGAAAGATATAGTGAGAGATTATTTTGAAAAGGAGTACTGGAAAGAGCTTGAAGAGGAAATGCAGATATTCATTAAAACAATGGAAAACCTGCAGACGACAATTGACGAAGCTATAAGGGCTACAAATTATGATGAAGATAATGATTTTGATTAGGTAAATTTGTAGGATTTTGATAATTAATATTTTAGAATAAAATATGAATGTGAATTACATGAACAAGAAAAATAGGGAACCAAAGAAGCAACCAAAATCATTTGAAAGGCTTTGCCTGCTGGTATTTGACGGCTCGGGTCCAATGGAGGACCACAATCCTCAGGCTAAATAGTTGTTTTTTTATGAAAACTGCATTTAAGATTTTTTTAAAAACTTAGGCAAAAAAGAGGAGGAACAAAATGGAAGAAGAAGTAAGTAGGGAAGTTAAGGAACCAAAAGGATTTGAAAGGCTTTGCCTGCTGGTACTTGACGGCTCAGGCTCGATGCAGGACCCCAATCCTCAGGCTAGCATGTCGAAAGCGGATACTATCAATCAATGCGTTAAAGACTTGATTATAGGGCTCCAGCAACACAAATATTCAGCTGACCTTCTTCTTGGAATCATAACCTTTGATGACACTGTTGACAGAAACCCTGCATTCCCAATTACACCGGTGGAGGAAATCGACATAAATAACTGTAAATTTGATCCGATGAATGATCTCAATGGAGTTGGTAGAGGAGGACAAACGGCTATTGGCGATGCGCTGGAGATTGCATATCAAACTGCTTTAGATTTTATCCAGGACCCAAATAAACAGTACCCACGAAGTGCTGTTTTACTTCTAATGACTGATGGAGTAAACACTGCAGGTAAGGACCCAGAGCAAGTTTCAATAGACATACATAATGAAATAAAAGCAAAAGAGCTAAAAGGTAGACTGAGGAGGGTCTGTTGTCTTGGACTTGGTGACCCTAACGATAAGGAAAGTTTAGATGCTGACTTGCTAAAAAGGATTGTAACTCAGCCTGCTGAAGGACCGAAGCCAAACTATGCGCAGACACTTGACCCAGAAGCAATAGTTGATTTCTTTACCAGAAGCTTTGTTAATGACTTAGGCAAATGAGATAATGTCTTTTCTGAGTTTTTTGAGGCGTTTGTTTAGATCTCGTAGGTGTTGTAGATCAAGAGTAGATATTGAGCTGGATAAAAAATCTGAGGGTCAAGATAGCCCCGTTAATGATTTATCAGAATCGTCTAATAATGGAGAATTAAGCACTACTGATAGAAAGTTAATTGAACATGTTAGTGAATCTCAACAACCTGCGGGCTTGCAGATACCGCCACCGAAGAGAATCGGGGTTGGGGGAAAAGCTCATGGAGGGGGAACACAGGATGCATTTTTCGTTGATAAAAATATTGTTGCTATTGCTGATGGGGTAGGTGAGAGTATAGGTTCGGAAATTGCATCGGATCATGTTACAAAAATGTTTGTTAGCGAATGCTCCAGTTTAGGCAAAGATAATATTGACTTTAAATCGATAAATGAGGTGTGGCTGAAGCTTGATGAGATGTTGAAGGAGCTTTATAAAGAGAAATACGAGAATGCCAATTTTGATTTTACACGTGTTTTGACAGGTTTTCTTGCTACAACATTACTATCGGTTATAGAGCTTGAAGATTCCTATATAATTTCTTATCTTGGTAACGGAAGCATATGGTATGTTAGGGGTGATTTTTGGGAATTTTTGGAAAGTAGGAGAAAATGGCCATGGTGCATTGAAGACATTTTAATTCCTCACTCATCATACGCTGGAGATGAAGCATTGTTTGGGGTGATAGACTCTACAGGAATAAGAGGAACTCCTTCTATTATTAGCATCAAAAAGGACACTGAAAGAGGGGAAATTTTTATACTAACGACAGATGGAATATCGTCAAAGGATAAAATTAGAGTCTTGATTACCAATGGAAGTAATGGTGACCAGATTCCAAAAAGCCAGGAGATAAATCATAATATATTCAAGATTTTATGCATAATAAGAGATTACCTAAATAATTACAAAAGCTATTCTTATACTTTAGACGACTTAATAAACAAGTTTCTTGACGAGAACAATTTTGATGATGACGCAACCCTAGCTATATTAATTAGTGAAAAAGCAATACAGTATTTTGCAATGAAACATAATTACTTATAGAAGGAGAGAGTTAACAATGCTTTTAAATGTTGACAAGAAATCTGTGTTATCATCAGGACTTTCCTCGCTCCTTCTTTTAAACGGCAACTCAGTTACATCAGTAGAGGTTGATGAGCAAGACCTAATTTACGATGGTCAAAACTCTGCAATATATAACGTAATTAAGATTAACGGAAATCCTGTAAAAGGACTTTGTTGCAAGGTCTACAAAGACGGCTTTCCTTCGACATTAGAAGGAATTGTTAAAAAAATGGGCGATAATTATATGCAGGCTCATGATTGTAAATCACTGGGTGCATTTCCACTTTTTCTATTCGAGGCCTATAACTTTTTTAATAGAGAGCGTTTATTTTGTACTATTATGAACAAAATTGCTGGAAAGACTTTTGACAACCTTCTGAAAGAAAGTGCTTATCTTAGACTTCCAATGATTTCAGGACTAAAAATTTGTTATCAGTTAGTTACTACTATGGAAATTCTCAATAACCTTGGAATAATCCATGGGGATTTTGGATTTGATAATGTAATGATAGACATGTTAAATATTAGTGACCCAGTCTTTTATTTAATTGATTTTGATGCAGGGGCTGTGACTGAGTCTATGCCTCCGATCAGTGAGATGAAAGATGTAATTGAGTTAATCCCCTGGGAGAATTGGGAGCAAAAAGTTCAGGGTGAAGTAGTAATAAATCGTAACTCTGAAAATTATGCAGTAGCAGCAATGATTCACTGTTTATTATTCGGTGCAGGGCCATTTTTCTTTATAGATGATGTTCGAAATATACCTCAGTATCTTAAGAGCAACCAAAGTAATCGTAGCTGGCCTTATATTTCAGATAAAGAATCATTTTTCCGAAAAGTCATTGCAAAGCAATACAAAGCGTATTTAAGGAAATTTGAATCATTATCTAAAAATTTTCAAAAAAATTTATCAATAGTGTTTCAAAAAGGTTTTATGGATGTAAGTTTTAGAAAGAGTCCTTTTGAATGGAAAACGATTATTGAAAGTGAGCTGAATTCTACAAATGTAAAAGTCAGGCAGCAACGTTCGGTAACATCAAAGCCTACTTTTGTGCATCAAACTCCCATAGTACGGCAACCTGCAGGCAATCAACAAACTAGTGCTAAAAAACAATCTTCGAGTAAGCAGCAAACTTATCCAAAAAGTCGTTTAAAAAAGCCAAATCTTCAAAGAATTCCTTTTAAATGGTTAACACCGTCAAATAAGCTTATCACATTTTCTTGGTCTGCAGTTTCTAATGCGTCAAAATATGAATTTGTACTATATAGTAAGGGTGGGAAAATTGTTTACCAGCGAACAACAAGTAGCACGTGGCTTAGTTTTTCTCTTGGCGGTTCGGGATTATATTCTTGTAAAGTAAGAGCAGGAGATAATGTAGGCAATTGGAGTGAATGGTCTGATGCATGGCGCGGGCTTATATTGAATAAAGAAATGGCATTTTCATTAAAGAAGAATATTCTCGATAGTTGGAAAAAACCTAAAGTGAGAAAATCTCTATTTACCGCATTGGCAGTCATCATATTGATTATAGTAATAAGTAATTTGCCCAACATAAATAAATTTCTCCAGCATTCATCTCAGAATACACAGTTGAACCATAGTCTTCAAATGATTGAAAAAGTTGATCTAATCAGCCCAAAGGATGGTTCTAAGATTAGTGGGGATTCAGTTGATCTTGTTTGGCCCAATTCAGTTAATCTTGTTTGGTCCAAAGTTGGCGGAGCCTCAAAGTATGAGCTTGCACTCAAAAACAAGGCCGGTACTCGCTTAAACACTGACGAGAGTTTTAACAGCACTTCTGCTAATGTTGGACTTGAAGCTTTTAGTGACGGAGAAAAAATATCATGGGCGGTGAGAGCCGGAGATGATAATGGTAACTGGGGGTCATGGTCTGATTTTTGGAGTTTCTATATTTCAAAAAAAGAAGAAACTAAAAATGTTTTGCATATTAGATCTATTCCTGCAGGTGCAAACGTATATATCAATGGAGAAAATCGTGGAATCACACCACTGGTCTTGGAAGTTGAATCTGGAAGTTACAAAGTTAAAATTACCAAGAGCGGATATGAAAGTTCCGAGGAAAATGTATTTGTTGATAATGAAAAGTATTATGAAGTTAAGCTTAAAGTCACCTCGAATCCCCAGAGCAAGAGCACTGGAATTTCTTTAGATTCAAACCCAACGGGAGCCATTGTTAAAATTAATGGTAATCAGGTTGGTAAAACGCCTTTATCAAATTATACCCTAAAAGGAGGAAACTATACAATACAAATCTCTAAACCAGGCTATTTACCTTATTCTATTGATGTCACGGTAAAGGTTGGAGAAATAAAGAATTTAGGAAGCATTAATCTTTACAAATTACCCGAGTCTAATGTTCCTAAGCCTAACGGCTCTATTGATTTGGATTCATACCCTTCAAATGCTCTAATTTATATTGATGGGAACTTAATTCCTGGATATACTCCAATAATTAACTATAGTCTAACCCCAGGACTCCATACTATTGTAATAAGTAAATTTGGATATAAAGATTACATAATACAAGTCCAAATAATATCAGGGGAAAGAAAGGATTTGGGCACTGTTACATTGGAACAGGCTCCATAATGAGGAGGAGAAATGAGCAAAAATAGAACAAAATTATCAAGGTTATTTATATCCGTAATGATTGCATTTCTTTTTATAACTGCCTTTTTCCCCTCTAGAATATATGCCCAGACTGGTAAACTTCTTGTTACTGTGAAGGATGCCGATGGTTCTCCTTGGTATAACCAATCTATAGATATTTATAAGCAGGGGAAGGATGGTGCAGGACAACCTGTATTGGTTTCATGGCCTGTAGGGTCGGGAAGGACAAATGCCCAGGGTGTTGCTGGCTTTGATCTGACTCCAGGGACATACGGGATTAAGATTGGTGGCCCTGGTTATGAGTGGGAATATTATAACCAGATTG
>Ga0172366_10003100_pt1 | contig 13070 bp, 11 predicted proteins | sample LakKivSesite69cm_FD_114533 | JGI IMG/M metagenome (GOLD analysis project Ga0172366, IMG submission 114533) | Sediment microbial communities from Lake Kivu, Rwanda - Sediment site 69cm | ecosystem: Environmental > Aquatic > Freshwater > Lake > Sediment | place: Rwanda: Western Province, Lake... | reverse complement strand
TTGAAGCAAGCGCGAAAACTCTCCGATCAGGCATTATCCTGGGGTTACAGCGAGGCAGAAAGATGGGCACACAACTTCAGTTTCATAAGGTATCTGGCTGTCATAGAGACAAATAATCCTATGAGGTTTGATCACAAATGAGTAAGGATCAACACTTGGGAGTACTGGTTGGCAGAATCCCTTTGGTGATGGAAAAGCCAGGGAGAGAATAGTCCAAACCGTGAGAGATGTATGTGGTAAATCTAACATGAGGGTTCTGGTTACTCGCTGTCGAGGCTTCATTGACTCGATCGATCCATTCAGTTTACCAAAGGTGCCAATTTCCTAGACTCATAAGCTCTGATTATCTTGTCTCTTTGCTTGTCAAACGTTAAGCTGATCGATCGATATCAAAGATGTCAAGAATGAAAGGATCCAATTTTTCTATAGGGATAGTGACACCACATGGCCTAGAGGGATATGGTATATCAGTGAGAATCAACAAAGAGATACATACATTCACGAAACTCGGATATCCAGTCACCGTTTTTTCTTTAGTTCAAGAAGGAACCATATATGACTCGAAAGTCTATTGTATCTCCGGATTTTTGAGCAAAGTAATCCAGACATTCGGGTTTGATCGAATAGCAAACTCAAGATATTTAGTAGAACTTATATTTGCTTCCCGAAGAATAAAGGGGTTAGCCAAACGACTTGGCGAAAACGTTTCAGCGATTGCCGAAAAAGAAGGCGTAAATATTCTACTTGCTGATGACTTTCTTGGTTCTCTGATAGCTCTGGAAGCTAGAAGGAATATGCAAAAAGACACTATTGTTTTAGGCGAATTTGCTGATCTCATACACTTAGATTATAGTGAACGTTTTGATCTGGCCGAAGAAGATCCTTTGGTCATAAATCTGAGAGAAATGTTAATAGAAGCATTCGAAGGGTTGGATTATATCCTTTTTGTTAGTCCAATTGACGCAGAGATCGCCATAAAGCAACTTTGCATACCTTCCACGAAAATCCATGTTCTATATGAAGCAGGCGACATCAAGTCTCCCGTCAAAAGAACCTATGAATTAAATAGTTGCGTATGTTACTTAGGGTCCGTTTCAAAGTGGGAAAACCTAGAGTTATTCTTAAAAAGCTATCCCTACGCCAAAAGCGGAAGTGATGAACTAATTTACAAGGTCGTAGGAGGTGGACCACTCCTTAATAGAATGAAAAAGCTGGCGCAAAAAGCAGATGGTAAAATAGCTTTCTATGGGTGGAAACCTTACAATGAAGCCATAAAGATATGTCTAGACGCAGATTTAGGTATCGTTCCTACTATTAAGAAGAGAGCCATGCCATCCAAGTTGTTCGTGTACTCTTCACTTGGGCTACCCGTCGTTTCAATGGAGGGGATGTGGTGGAGTAATAAGATAGTAAAGCATTTCGATATTGGCTATGTTATACCTCCTAATCAGATCGATATTGGGCAAGGCATTAGAGAAGCTATTGAAAACCCTGAGGAGATTAGGATGAAGGGGATTAGAGCGAGAAAAATGATAGATGATTATTTCAACTGGGAGATACGGACCAAAAAGATCTTATCCATATTAAGAAATGAAACCTAGTTTTCCGTTGGTCACCATTATGTTTGATGATGGTCTCTCCAGTGTTTACACGGAAGCCCTTCCGCTCCTAGAAAATCACGGCTACAAGGCTAACGTAGCCATTAGTGCTTCAAAGATAAATAAAAGGGGATTTCTCGATGAGAATCAGATAAAAGAGCTATTATCAAGCAGATGGGCCCTATCCGACCATACCTATTCCCATTTAAACCTCGCAAAAGCATCTCCTCAAGCTGTTAAAGCAGACATAGCCCTCAATCGAGATTTGATCCAAAGAATGTTTGAATATTCGTTTAAGGACTTTGTAATTCCGAAGAGCAAAATGAGGGCGGCAACTCTCGATGTAGTGTTTAGCTACTATCCAGTTGCACTTACTGGAACTAGAATGATTACTGGCAATGAAATAAACCGTAAAAGTAGGCTTTTGCTAAGAACAGAAATTGCGCTCTATGAAATCCTACTTCATGGATCGAGGGGGGTTTCATTTGTGAAGGCTCTAAACAGTTATCTAAAGAAACTCGCAGTCAATAGACCAGAAGAGTGGTTCATTGTCTTCACACATGGCGTCTCCATGATCCCTCGACCGTTTGACTTTCCCAAACCTCTTTTTAGATCCCTCCTAAATACGGTCGAAACCTATGAGCTACCCATAGCAACAACTGAACACGCATTAAGATTTCTAAACAATTAAATTGAGAAAGAGCGACTTAACATCCGTGCCCATGGGCGAAGACAACATAGTTCTTATACAGTTCTCTGATTTTGGACTAGGTAGAGGGTTATACATAACACACGCTCTTTCCAATCTCGGGCTAAATGTTACAGTGGTAACAAATAAACCAGTTTATCCTTCTGACAAACAGGATCAAGAAAACTTGGATATCAAAGCAAAAGTAACCGAGATTCGAATACCCTTCGGAGAAATACTATATGAATCAATACTTGGTAGGCTGATTTCTTATACTATTTTTACATTCCTCTCTTTTATTCAGCTCTTGGCGGTCAAACCCAAAATCATTTATTCAAGAGGCCCTCAACCTTTCACCGAGCTAACATGCATATTATACGAGAATTTTGGAAGAAGAGTTAAGATAATCTCTGATATCACGGATCTATGGCCTGATGCCTTAGAATATACAACCCTAAATATTATCTTCAAAAAAACTCTAATTTTACTTGGTAATGTTGCTAATGAGTTCATTTATCCCCACGTTGATGTAATTGTAACTCATGACGAACTAATGGCAGAGGTCCTAAGGAAGAGAAGCCAGAGACCAGTGCATGTTTTACAAGGAGTCTTAGATCTCAAGCGATTTAGACCCATAGAAAAAGGAAAGCTCATTCTTCCACAACAGATCTCAGATTTTGTGAGGGAAAGATTTGTCGTGCTCTATGCAGGTCTGCTCGGACCTTTCCAAAATCCCTATGTCCTCACAGATCTTGCTGAAAATCTTTACAAGGAGAATATTAACGATGTTGTCGTGTTGGTTGTTGGCGATGGTCCATTAAAGAATGATCTGGAGACAAAGGCAAAGGAAGCCTCTTTAAACAATATCAAGTTTGTGGAGAGGATTCCGCACGAGGAAATGGTTTATTTCTATAATGCAGCAGATATCTGTGTGCTTCCATATGCTTCCATAGACTTCTTAGCAATAGGGCTTCCAAAGAAATTCATAGAATATGCTGCTTGTGGCAAACCCATTATTTGCGTAAGCCCTCGTTGTGTGGCATCATCTTTATGTTCAACTCATAGGGCCGGTTTTCACGTGGAACCTTCTTCCGAAGCCATCTCCCAAATTATAGAAATAATACTGAAGCTAAAGGAAGATGTGAATCTCAGAAACACAATTGCAATGAATTCAAGATCGATGGCAGAAGAATTGTTTTCCCTTGAACATGGAGCAAGCGTATTGGAATCGATTATTAAATAAGTTTAGGTTGAAGATATGAACGACATCATAGAAAGCTCTCTTGGATCGAAGAGCCTTTCAGCCGCGTGGATATCCCTTCGTATCTAAAATGTGCTCTCTGCCGACATCATCCTAGGGACGAAAAGTGGTAGAGAAACAACTTATCATGCAGAATTTCGGCGCCACGGTTGGGATAATACCTAGTAGGTATATACTCGAAACAAGAGATGATAGAATCTTTATCAAAAGATCTATCGAACTTGCAGAAATACTCTCCAGCAATATGCCACAGACAAAGTTGTTGACCATTGCTCTTGACAATTCGAACTTCGTCCACAGATTGCTTGTGAGATTATCTCTGAGAAAGGACTTGCCAAGCAGTTTTCTCGAAATCCTTCTCCGTCAAGCGATTTTGATTATGTATCTTGTTAAGATCATAGATCGTATTCGTATTCTTATTTTTTACCAATTGAATTCTGAGGTATTGCCAATGATTTTCGTGAAGCTTTTGAAGAGGAAAACCGTAATATATTTAGCAGGGAGTGGCGCTCTCTCTACTTTCTATACAAGTAGCTTTTCCTTTCACAAATTACTAAATTTTAATATTGTTGCCTACGATGTTTATTACAGTGCTGAAAAAATCGCTTTGAGATTAGCCGATCGTGTTGTGGTTGTTGCTCGAGAACTTGCTGAAGGATACAGCTTGAAAAAATATAGTATTATCCCAGCGCTTGTGATCGACGAAGACTTCCTTAACCACTTTAATGTGAAAAAGAGAATACCCGAAAGAAGACCTTCAGTGGCTTACATTGGAAGACTTTCACGAGAGAAGGGTATTCTTGAGTTTGTCTTTTCCATATCGCTTGTAGCTAAATACAACAGCGATATAGATTTTCTTATAATAGGAGACGGAGATCTCTTATCGACTATTAAGAATATGATAAGAAAGCTAGAAATTGAAAGTAAATGCAGACTTCTTGGCGCAATTCCTCATCAGAATATAGGCGACTACCTCAATGATGTGCGACTTTTAGTGCTGCCATCCTATACGGAAGGATTGCCCTCTTCATTACTGGAGGCTTTAGCTTGTGGCACACCTGTACTTGTTACTCCAGTGGGTCACATCAGATCGATAATAGTTGACGGAAAAAATGGATTCTTATTGAGAGACAACAAGCCAGAGACTATAGCTAAGTCGATCCTTACCTTATTACCAGACGAGAAACGGTTGGTATCTATCTCTGAAGAGGAAACCAAAACGTTTCACCAATTGTTTGAAAGAATGTCTGCAAACTTCTGTGCAAGACTTTGGAAAGAAATTACAACAGAACTGCTGAATGAACCATAGCAAGGTCAGTTTGAGCAAATTCTGGGCTAACAGTATGATTTTCTCAGCGACCGTCTTAATTGATAAATTAACAATTCTATATCTGATTCTGGCATTTCTGTCTTATTCTCTCGCTCCATCATATGTTTCTTTGATTTTTGCATTGGTTGGATTGGCCTATATACCTGGCTTTCGGGTCATAGCATTAGTTCTTGATGCAAAAGAGGTTAACAAAATAGGGCTTGCTCCAGTAGTTGGGCTAGCACTGCTGGCTCTGCAAGTCTTATTAGCCTACGGAACTAGTGAAGTGCTGCGCATTGATTTTAAGATATACTTAATCTTATGCACTCTTTTTCTTAACCTTATTTGCGATGCAATTTGCTATCTCAATGGAAACAAAGATTCGGTCAAGGTATCTCACTTTATCAGTATGCATTCTCGTTACTATACTAATGACCACGTAAAATTCTCAATAATGTTGTTCTTTGTCGCTTTGGCTTCAGGGATTTTGCTGCTCACGTTAAATTATTCGAGCTTGACCCCAGATGGTGCTCTTTACTCTCAGCTGTCAGCCGGCATCGCATCCAATGGAGTCTGTTCTATAAATCTCCTAAATCGAAATCCCAAATTCCCTTTGGATGATCTTAATGGTCTCACTAGAAATCAAATGACCTGGTTCCTGCTTGGAATATTCTTTGCGTTTGGAGGATCTTCTTTTTTCGATGGAAACCTATATGTGGCATTGTTAGGCTCTTTGCTGATCTTCCCTGTATATGAGATTTCAAGAACATGGTTTGATTCTCGGCAAGTATCTACGCTAGCGTGTCTCTTGTTGCTTTTCAATCCGTTGATACGATTCTTTTCCATTGTTTTGTGTGGAGCAGATATGTCTGCACTTATATTTGGTGTGTCAGCCGTAGCTCTGCTGGAGCAAATGAGACTGAAAAAATGGTTCTCAATCAAATCAGCAGTTGTAGTCTCTCTATTATTTGGAGCTTCGATGCTGTCCCAAGAAACTCTCTTCATAATATTATATTTAGCTCCGATTGCTATTTTGTATATTCTAGAGAAAAAACCAAGGCAATCATTTGCAGTCGGGTTATTGGTTGTCGCCTTGTTCTTCGCTCACTCCCTGTCTGTCGATTTAAGAGAGTACTTTGCTCCCATAATCTTTCTCGGTCTCTTCGTTCCTGTATTACTGATCTTCCGAAAGAAAAACGGGTTTGTTGGTGTGCTTGCTTTCATAATTAGCATACTAACAATCTTCCTTCAACTACGCGCTAACAGGTACTATATGTTTCCTGGAAAGACAGAGCAACGGATAGATCTTTCCATTTTGGCAGGGCCATTGGACATAAGGCGTATGTACAATGTCACCCTAGAAATGGCTAAATGGCTTTTGTCTCCATATTTGGTGGTGCTAAGCGTTTTATCAGCATTTGGCACAATAGTCGTTTTCAAGCAGAGACTCTGGAGTCGATCGTATCCCATAATATACATACTTATAGACTCAGCAGCACGAATAATGTTTCAGACTTCTGGAGTATTAGGTACAGGCCTATTATCAGGAAGATTCCTTATCGCTGACATAGTATTTCTTATAGTTCTAGGGTCTTTCTCGATTTATTTTGTACTGAAATTGTTCGAGAGAAAAAAGTCTATCTATACCCATCTGAGTTCACACAATAAGCATTCATTCATGAGAGTCTTTAAGGTACGTATTAAGACGCACTCCTTTACGATCTTGCTTGTACTTATCTTCTCTATTAATTTGCTTAGCTCTTTGATCTTTGTTAGTGAAGGTCTCAAGCAATCTAGCTATATACCGACAATAATAAACAAAGAGGCCAAAGCATGGATCGAGAACAATACTTTAAGAGAAGATAGAATTCTTGTCGCTTCAACAGGATATGTTATTTTCTGGTCTTATGAGACCAGTTCTAGAATGTTTATCAGCCTTGGAGAAGCTAGTAATGACATTCAATTAGATAACGTATCAAATGTAGCCAAGCAATTCAACGCCTCCTATGTCATTCTCGACTCAACAACTCCTTGGCTATACCCCAGTCTCAAACCTTACTATACCAATTCATTTCAAATTGGTGAAATCATAGGTTCAAATACCGACCTAAATTTAAAAGTGGAATTTATCTCTCAAAATACTCCGCTTGTCATAGTTTTCAAGACGCTTCTAAAACATTGAAGAAGTTAGCATTTGTGAAAAGATGCGATGGATGAATACTAGAGAACGATTTGCATAATGCATTCCACCAAAGAGCATTTTATAAAGTATAGCGAGATCAGAAAAAGATAGATCACGGAGCCCACTCCTATGAAAGAATACCAGAATATATTTATAATGGGTACCCCCTCAAGCTCTAGAATAAATCTTTTAGTTCTATCTTCAGCAAATCATCCTCAAATTCTTGGAGAGATAGAGGAATTGAAAAAGTATTATAAAGTCAAATATGTGAAAATGAGCGACTATGAAAGCTTTGTTAGAGACAAGCCAGAAAAAAAATTGTGGACATTATTAAAAGGAATACCCGCCGCTATACTACTTGCAATAAAATTCAGAGCTATGTCGCCATTTTCTCCAGCATCTCTTATGTTATATCTATTGTTTGCACCTTTCATTCTAAACTTATATAAAAAGACAGGGAGAGTTGATTTGATTTATGCACACTGGCTTTATCCAGCAGGATTGGTAGGTCTAATTTTAAAGAGATTAACTAACCGGAAACTTGTGACAGTTGTATGGGGATACGACATTCAGACAAGTGTTTTTGAAGGTTTGACTAATAGTCTCCTAAGGGGGTTGTCAAAGCGCATCATTGAGGAGTCTGATCTAGTCATAACCAATCACCTCATACATAGAAATATTGCTGTACAATTGACCAAAAGCAATTACAACGAGAAAATATTATTCGTTCCTCCTGGGAATCAGAAATTGAAAGTTGAAAAGGATCGTTCTACGAAAATGAAAATTCGTTTCTCCATTCCTTCTCAAAACCGAATTATACTCTATTCCCCCTCCCTGGAAGATATCTATGGAATTGAAGAATTCATAGAACTTGTCGATAAGCTAAGCGCTAAGTTTCCAGATGTCTCCTTTATCATTGCTGGCGGCTGTGAAAACAAGACGAGAAGAGACGACATAATCAGTAAAATCAATAAAACTAGATACGGTGACAGAGTTGAGATAGTTGGCAAAGTCCCATTTGAGGACATGCCATCCCTTTACGACATCTCGACTGTTGTCTTTGATGCTTGTTACATAGGGCAGGGGACGACCACCATCGAGGCATTTTCGCTTGGTAAGCCTGTTATAGGTTTTAAGACGCCAAAGAGATTAATAGACGACGGTGTCAACGGCTATCTCATAGAGAAGGGTGACATAACTACTCTGGAGCGTCATTTGTCCACCTTGTTGGTCGATAGTAACCTATATAATCGTTTTGCGCGCAATGCTTTGGAAACTTTTGACAGGAAATTTAATGTTGAGAAGAGGGTTTATGCTTTGTGCGATCTTTTTGATAACCTGTTGGCTGGAAGTCCTGAAATTCGTTGAATAGTTGTTCCCGATCGGAATCAGAGCTGGAAAAATCTATTAATATCTTCAAACTATTCATGCAGTAAGTCTATGGCCAAACGTTTTAAAAAATGGGAATATCCCAAATTCGATGAGAGGGGACTGACTAAGTGGAACTGGATGTGTCAGTACTCAGAGAATCTGAAATTGGGCAAATATGTGGATATTGGTGCTTTCACTTATATTAACGCCCATTACGGTGTTGAAATTCAAGATTTCGTTCAAATAGGTTCTCATTGTTCCATATATTCCATCTCCACCATAGACTACAAGAAAGGCAGAGTTCTAGTTAAGAAAAATGCTAGAATAGGAAGTCACAGCGTGCTAATGCCAGGGGTTACTATCGGAGAAAACTCTATTGTGGGTGCTTTTAGCTTTGTCCGTGATGATATTCCAGACGATATGCTAGCTTACGGAATACCTGCAAAAATTATGAGAAAGCTAACTGAGAGCGAAATAACAAAACTTATGGAGGAAATGCGTGGTGAGAATCGAGATTGAAATGGAAAATTCCACTATTTAGAATTTATTGGGATGAAGATTGCATAAAGGCTATCACTGAGGTAATCGCGAGTGGTATGAATTGGGCTGTTGGCTCTGAGGTTTCAAAGTTTGAAGAGGCGATAAGCGAATACTTGGGAACTAGTTTTTCGGTTACCCTAAACTCTGGAACCTCAGCACTTCATGCTACACTTTTAGCACATAAGATAAGAGAAGGAGACGAAGTGATAGTGCCCTCGTTTACTTTCATAGCGACCTCCAATGCACCGCTTTTTGTTGGTGCAAAGCCAGTTTTTGCTGATATCGAGGAGAGAACCTTTGGATTAGACCCAGAAGATGTAAAAGAGAAAATCTCAAAAAAGACTAAGGCAATAATTACCGTCCATTATGGCGGCTGTCCAAGTAAGGCTAAAGAGTTGAGAGAAATAGCTGATGATTATAAGGTTATCCTAATCGAGGATGCCGCTGAGGCCTTTGGTTCCAGAATAGACGATGTTAAGGTTTGCAATTTTGGAAATAGTTCGATATTAAGTTTTTGTCAAAATAAGGTGATAACCACTGGAGAAGGCGGGGCGGTCATAACTAATGACAAGGAAATATATGACAGGCTTAAACTAATCAAAGCGCATGGAAGACTTGAAAAGCAGGACTACTTTTCTTCAACGGACTCTGGGGATTATATCGCTCTGGGCTACAATTTTAGGCTTTCCAATATCTTAGCCGCTTTAGGGTTGGCTCAGATAAAGAAAACGGATAAAATAATTGAAATGCGAAGGAAGAACGCCCTAACAATGTCAGAAAAATTATCAAAAATTAAAGACATTATACTTCCAGAGCCTCCACCTAATTATTACCATGTCTATCAATTATATACTATCCGTGTAACAAAGGAGGTCAGAGATAACCTCTTTAATTTCTTAGCTAAAAAGGGGATTATGGTAAAAATCTACTTCCAGCCTGTACATTTAACAACATTTTACAGATCACTCCTAGGATACAAAGAAGAACTTCCAGTTACGGAGGAACTTTCTAAGGAGGTCTTGACATTGCCTATGTATCCCACACTGAGTGAAAACGATATAAACTATATCGTAAGAAATGTTAAGCAATTCTATCGTGAACTAATATGACTGATCTGTTCGAAGGGAAAACGATACTGGTTACTGGGGGAACGGGCTCCATAGGTAGTCAACTCGTGAAGGAACTTTTAACATTCAATGTTCACAAAATAATAGTATTTAGCAGGGACGAAATTAGCCAGTTCATTATGCAGAGAAAGTTGAATGACGAAAGAATTGATTTTGTAGTAGGTGACGTAAGGGATTATAGGAGTATACAAAGAGTTTTCGAAAGTTTCAATATAGACATAGTTTATCACGCTGCAGCTATGAAACATGTAACTGTATGTGAGAGCAACCCTTTAGAAGCTGTAAAGACGAACATACTCGGTACCCAAAATCTTGTTGATCTGGCTAAGAAGAACGGAATATCCAAGTTTATAACCATAAGCACAGATAAAGCTGTTAATCCGAGTAATGTTATGGGTGCTACTAAATTTATAGCCGAAAAAATTACGCTTGTCGCCAATTATTCATGTGTACGATTTGGCAATGTAGCTGGCTCACGAGGCTCTGTTATCCCCGTTCTTCTTAATGAAATGATAACAAGGAAAAAAATCACAATTACCGACCCTAATGTGACAAGGTTCGTAATGAGTATTCCAGAAGCTGTGAAACTGATAATAGAAGCAACAAAGTATGCAAAGGGCGGCGAAGTATTTGTTTTGAAAATGGAATCTTTTAAGCTCTCGGACATCGTTGATGTACTGATAAATAATATAGCTTCAAGGCTGGGCATTAATGGCAAAGAAATCAAGATTGAAATAATCGGTTTGGTTTCCGGCGAAAAGCTACATGAAGAGCTGATTAGCGACTTGGAAATACATAATTTGCATGATCTAGGCGAAATGTGGATGATTGCACCTCAAAAGACCAATGCGGTCACCTCTGGTAGTGTCGATCTGAAATATACCTCAGATAGGGTCAAGTCTATTACAAAAGAAAAGCTTATTGAGATAATAGAGGAATTTTTAAAGCAATCTTCTATTTCGATATTCACAAATAGAAATTATTAATAATATCGCTATAATACACATATTATCGCGCGCGAAAATATCTAAAGTACTGGGAATTTTTAAGGTAGAGAATTATGTGGGGATTGGATAAATCAGTTTTATCGACTTCGTTATATTTTTCTATTCTCGTCTTACTATCTCTTTATCGCCGCACCAGAAGGCTGCATTCTTCACGGAGAGACCATCGGACAAGCCGTCCGCAGAGTTTCGGGGGAAAAGACAGGTCTGACACCAGGAAAAATCGAGATGAAAGGAGCTATGTCACACATCTGGCCTAATATGTATACTATAACAATCTTTCACAGAGTAGATGTGGCAAACGACGACGTGGAGATGAATGATGAACACAGAGACTACAAGTGGATATCCGAAGTTACAGAAGATCTTCATCCCTGCCTCAAGGAGATGATTAAAAAATCCGAAATATTCGCGCGCGCGAAGTAACATCCCTCTGGTTCGAACTCTAGATTCAGAGTCCCGTCCACCCAGCGCGTGAGCCATTCTCCCCTCCTAAAATCCATTTCAACATCGCATCTCCATTAGAACAAAACCGTTGGCGTGAAGAGTGCCAAAAGAGGTCAGAATGCAAGCGCGCCCTTCACACTGGTATTCGTGTACGGGCTGATTCCAATTCCGCTCATACTCGCCTCGGCGCTGTGGGCATTCATCGATCTCCAAGGCCTATTCCTCCCGTCGGGCATCGCCAGCAGCGCCCATCTCGCCCGAATGCTGATAGGGATAATCTTCGGCATCTACTTCAGAATCCTCTCAAGACCTGCTAGAGTCTACTACTAGCATCGGCAGGTCGATTTCGCGCGCGAATTAAATGTCAATCATAAGCAAAATCGAAATGAGTTAATCTAGAGGTGAGTAGTAGTTGTCTACGGGAAACGAGTTGGATCAGCTTAAGAATATTCTTCAAGAAAGGGCAATTGAATGGGGGGCTGACCTCATTGGCTTTGCAAATATCGAGAGATTCATTCGATACAAAGCAGAAAACCGTCCGCCTGAGAGAACTGAGACGGTTATTGTCCTAGCAATTTGGATAGAGGATCCTATTTTAGACCTGTGGCTGCACCCGCCGTCGTGGATAGCTCAGGGCAAGCCATCACGCGTATTCGAAGACGAAATTTTGCATGGCGTATCTTTACGTCTCTCCCTTCTACTCGAACGAGAGGGATATTGGGTCGAGCCCGCACCCTATGAACCAGGGCTCTATCTGAAGGAGGCTGGGGCTCTCGCAGGCTTAGGCGTGATTGGTAAGAACAACCTTCTGATAACAGAAGAATACGGCCCACGAGTTCGCCTGCGTGCTATTAACACCAGCGCATCGCTGAAACCGGATCCCCTTATCGTAGGACGCGACTATTGTCGCAAATGCAACATATGCGTTGATTCCTGTCCGGCAAATGCGCTTGTCGCTGGAAGATACAATAGAGAAGCCTGCTTAAGCTATTGCCAAGCCAATCTGAAGGATGTATCACAGTACTCTGTGCTGTGGTGTATGCAGTGCTCAAATGTATGTCCAATTGGTAAAGATATAAGTAGGCACTAATCGAATTATTTTGCTTCTCCAAGCATCGATCGCCCGGCGAGTTCAACTTTCTCTGGGACTTGGCAATCTAATCGCCGGTGTCTGAACACAGAACTATTATTGCACGAAGCCCCTAAAAGCCTGGTGACAAGATACAAACGCCGGAGAATAGGCGTCCAGATTGATGATGCGTATAGTAGTTCAACTAAGTAGCCCTTTATTCGCAATTTTCTATACTGCATTTCTTCGTCTGCCGTTATACAAGCTGTCTTCTTATGCTCGATCGTAAGAATCCTAAGAACTACGTATCAGATAAAAGGCTTTTATAGATGTATTCCAAGCTTGTATTATGATGAGTACATTGGAAGATGTCAAGGTATTGGAAGGATACAGAGTGACAATCCCAAAGGAGGCGAGAGAGAAACTCAGGATCAAGAAGGGGGATACACTAAAAATCAAGATCCAAGGCGCTAA
>Ga0172366_10003099_pt1 | contig 13071 bp, 15 predicted proteins | sample LakKivSesite69cm_FD_114533 | JGI IMG/M metagenome (GOLD analysis project Ga0172366, IMG submission 114533) | Sediment microbial communities from Lake Kivu, Rwanda - Sediment site 69cm | ecosystem: Environmental > Aquatic > Freshwater > Lake > Sediment | place: Rwanda: Western Province, Lake... | reverse complement strand
TTAATGCCAAGATTGGTCCGGTTGACATCAAGTCAGAGATTGATTATCTCATGGGTAGGGAGGTTTTCGGATACCGCAAGCTCAAGCACACTTTGGAGTTCTTTGTTGATGCTGGTGTTCCTATACCTTCTCCAGTTGTCAACAGGGCAAGTGTTGTGGTTGGTCTTTTCTCAGGGACAAGTGACGCCGACCCACTTCTGTATAATAGTGGCTCGATCGGTTCAAACGAGGACTGGGTTGATGAGTGGAAGATTGACCTGATTCTCTGGGATCAGATATACAATCAAATACGCAATGCCTGGATTATCCGGCCAAAGATAGACTTTGTCGTCCCTAATACTAAATGGGGTGGTTTTCTCTCAGCCTGTATGTCCTTTGCTGACCAGGAAGCTCAGTACAATCCAGGTCCCTTGCCGCTTACCGCTGGTGATGAAAAAACCATAGGGACTGAAATTGACCTGGGAATCAATTATACCCTGGGACCGAGACAAACCATCGAGTTAGTTGCTGGTATGCTTATGCCGGGTAAATACTTTGCTGACACTAACCAGGACACCACTATGGGCTTGGCTTTAAAGACTCACATCAGGTTCTAAACAGGTAACGGAGAAACTCGCGAGTTTCTCTTCGAACGAGTAGCGAAGTAATAATAAAGGTAGGACGGCTAAAGTTGATTTCATCAACTTATGAGCCGTCCTACCTACCTTTCATTGAAAGATGAATTTCTTTTTTGGTCTTGGATAGACGAAGAAAGAAATTCATTTCTCTTAATGTAGGAGTCCAGGAGGATATTTAGTCTACTTCCCGATTTCCTCCCGAAAATAACCTCATAGTTGCTGAAAGGCGACTGAAATTTCTCAAGTTAGTTTTTTCACAGTAGTTTTATCCTCGAAAAAAGTGCGAAGACTTTTGTACTTGACAGGGAAGAGGGACTTTACTACAATCGCATAATATTAATTTTTCCTTTGTATTAGGTTACGTTTTGATTTGTGGGCTTACAAAATTAATGAAGAAAGGGGGTGAAAAAGAATGAAGAAAGCATTATTTATTGCAGTGTTGCTTACTTTTGCCGTGGCTATGGTTGCTTCTGCGGCCTCAAAGGTGGCGATAGTTCAGGGAGATGAGAAGGTATTGAAAGATTCAACGATTATTAATCCGAGATTTTTGGGGTATGCCCCCAAGAGTCCTGACAAGGCGCGTGGGCCACATCAATGGACCCTGGAGTACACTCCGGCAAGTATTAAGGAAGTGGAGAATATGGTGCGTAAGGCAGTGAAACTTGCTGGTGGATGGCCGGTGAAGAAGGGAGACACGGTATTTCTCAAGTTCAATGCCAATAACGACCAATGGTATATGATATCTACTGGTCACGGGAATGCACCTGACTTTACTGCTACCAACACGGATGGCCGTGTAGTGAGAGCAGTTGCACTCTTAGCCAAGGAATCGGGAGCCAAGAAGATATATGTTGGGGAGGCTCCGGGACTATCAAATGCAATTCCGAACATGAGAGTGTGGGGAGCATACCTGGCTGAAAGTGACGCTGGAGCTGAGCTGGTTGACCTTGACCGTGTTCCTTACAGATGGGTCAAAGCACCGCATGCCTTAGCAGCTAGCGAGTATGCTATACCTGCTGTGGTATTGGATGCAGATGTAGTAATCAGTGTTGCACCTCTGAAGACGCACGGTTTTGCTGGCACAACTGCAGCCTTGAAAAATGTTGGTATAGGTATTCCTCCCAACAGTGTTTATGGCGCTCCCAAGACAGGATTGAACCACGAGAAGCTTGCCAGGACCATCGCTGATGTGAATGAGATCGTAGATCCTGACTACGCGGTAATAGGTGCCATATACGGTGGGGAAGGAAATGGACCGACGATGTGCGATGCTGTTTACCATGGCATAGTTATTGCCAGTCCAGACCCAGTGGCTGCAGATTCGGTTGGTAGCGCTACTATGGGTCGTAACCCAGAAAGGTATGGTTACCTGAGAGTTGCTCAGGAGATCGGTCTTGGGACATACAAAGATATCGAGGTAGTCGGCAATAGTATTGGGGAAGTTGCCAAGGAGTATAAGGAGCTTCCCGGCCACGGACCTGCCTCTTACGGAGAAGTCTGGGGCTGGTAAGTTTACACGAATGTAAATGTAGTAGTGTAGGGGATTGTCCCCGCCCGATAAATCGGGACGCCCATAAACCCCGTTAGAAATAGATGTTAGAAATTCTCTTGAGGGAATTTCTAACGGGGTAAAGGGCTACACTACTACACAGAAATTTTTATATCGTCTAAAGTTAATACATAATAGAAAGGAGGTGAAAAAGAATGAAGAAAGCTTTGATTTTAGCAATAGCCTTCTTATTTGTCCTTAGCACGCTCGCTTTTGCAGCTACAAAGGTAGCGATAGTGAAGGGAACTCCCCATGCTGTAATAGGCGATTCCTGGCAGTTTAGCGTCACGGATTTCACCAAGATATGGGCGACGACCTGGACGCCAGAGAGCGAGAAAGCAATCGAGAATATGGTGCGCAAAGCCGTTGACCTCGCTGGTGGATTCCCGAATGTAAAAGGCAAGAGTGTGGTGATTAAGGTCAATCTTGTCCAAGATATGTGGTTTGTATTTTCTTTGGAAGCTATGAGGGCAAAATGGACTAACACACCGATGAGGGATGCAACATGGTTTAACCACCAGATTCAATCCATTCTCACTGATGGCAGAATAGCCAGAGCGGTTGCCCTTATCTGCAAAGAGAAAGGTGCTAAGAAGGTCACGATTATAGAGGGGCCAAATGCTGGCAATACCCACGCATACTATCTGGTCTATGGTTATACGGACATGGCTAAGAAGCTGAACCCAGCGATGGATCAATGGACACATAAGGGTGGTTGGCTTGAACTCTACGATGTCAATGACGCCATTGGTGATGGGACATGGAAGTATTACAAGCCAAAACGGACTGGTCACCATGGGCTTGACCAGTATCCTCTGCCCAATAATTGGGTCAATGCGGATGTCAGAATCTCCATTGGGAAAATGAAGACTCATGATAACGCTGGCATTAGCTTGACTCTGAAGAACGTGGGCATAGGAATACCTCCTACCCGGGTAGTGGGAGCAATTAAAATGGGGCTACCGCATAACAAGACGCAATGGGTCGTTGCTGATGTTAATTCCATTGCGCCAATAGATTATGCTATCGTTGATGCTATCTGGGCTGTGGAAGGATGGGGAGCATTTTATGGCGAGCCAAAATCCATGGATTTAGTTATTGCTGGGAAAGACGCCGTGGCTGTTGATGCTACAGGGGGTCGGGTTATGGGAGTTGACCCATCGGAGAACGGAGTCATTCGGGCGTGTGCAGAGTCTGGGCTGGGAACATACAAGGAAGATGAGATCCAAGTGGTCGGCAATTCAATTGCAAGCGTCATGCAAAAGTTTGACACTCCTCCTCAAGTTCAGGTTGGAAAGTACACCACTGAACCCAAAGCCTGGTGAGGCGTTCTGACCCGGAAGTAGTCCAGATAATTTGGATAGTTATGGGCTATCGGGGGACAAGAATGAATCTTGTCCCCCGATTTTTTATAGGAAAAAGGGGACAGGCTATTCCTTGGACCTTGCTTTCGCAAGGACTCCAGATTCTGGAGTCCCCGATGAAATCGGGGAGGTTGGAGTGTCCCGACTTGTCGGGACGCTTTACACTCCAAAATCGCGAAGCTCCGCTTCGCTACTCCTTTCTCTTGCTTTACACTCCAATATATCGAAGTATTGGAATTTACTTGACTTTTTTAATCAATTTGATAAAATAAAAATAGGTTTTGAGAGGATAATAATGGAAAGTCTAAATAATTTATTTGTAAGCAGTGGGCTCTATAGTGTATGGTCGGTAGCGGTCAATATGTTTTTTCGTCTATGGTACTTTGTGGTAATAGGTATAGTTATCGGGTCTTTGATTTCTGTCTTCGCTCCCACGCAGAAACTCTCGCAGGTATGTAATAGAAAAGGCGGTATGCCTTCCATCGTTCTCGCCAGTCTTTTAGGTATTGTATCTCCCTTGGGTTCATATGCGGTTATTCCCATATTTGCTGCCATGCTTTCTACAGGAGTGCCCATAGCTCCGGTAATGTCATTTCTTGTCACTTCACCGCTAATTAATCCTTTTATATTTATTACTACCTGGGGCGTTTTAGGTCCAGGCTTGGCTATGGCCAGGCTTTTTTCGGCGTTAGCCTTAGGTATATTGTGCGGATTAATGTTTCACTATTTGAATAAGAAGAATTTTTTTGCTGAACTTACGAAGAATAACCCGGCAAAATCGGATGACAATAGGAAAGGAAATCTTATCTCCAAGTTAACTCAGACATCTTCGGGGAATAAGTGGCTTGATGCTCTCAGGCTGATGTATAAAATGGCCAAGTACCCGGGAAAATATTTTCTAATTGCGATTTTGATTGCAGCAATCGTAGACACCTATATTCCTCAATCACTCGTAGTAATGACCTTAGGTGCTTCCCGCTTTTCTGTAATCTTAGCGGCAGCAATGAGTATACCCTTCTATGTATGCGGGGGAGGAGCCATTCCCCTAATCTATGGGCTGATGAACATGGGAATGAGCAAGGGAGCAGCGTTAGCTTTCTTCATCGCTGGCCCTGCTACTCGAATCTCACCTATGGTGACTGTGGCCTTTTTAGTAAAGAAAAAGGCCTTTCTTATCTATTTTCTCACTGTCGTAGTCGGTGGAATTGGTCTTGGTTATCTCTACGGATTGATATAATTTTTCCTATAACAAATAGGTCGGTCGCCCTTTACCCCGTTAGAAATTCCCCCAAGAGAATTTCTAACATCCATTTCTAACGGGGTTTAGGGTGACGAAAGACGGCACCATAAATGGTGCCCGACCAATTGGCACTCTAAGGAATGCCCGACGAGTTCAAAGGCAGGGAGGTGAAAGATGAAAAGAGTAATTTTTTTTGGTTCAATTCTAATTCTGGGGATGCTATTGGTTTCCGGTTGTAAGGGAACTCCTTCTACAGGAGGAACCATATTTGGCAAAGTAACCCAAATGGGAGGAACAGGAACACCTATGGAAAATGCGGAAGTTACGGTATATTCGCCCGAGGGCGTAAAGCTTACAACTACCACTGATAGTTCGGGCAATTACTCTATTTCCAACATACCTGCTGGTTCCTACAAGGTCCGAGCGTACCTTCAGGGTTACTACCTTAATGAAATCATGGAAGAAATCTATATAGAAAAAGGGAAAAAGAGAGTCGATTTTCAACTGGTAGTTGTAGGAGGAGGAACCTGACTTGGTAATCCCCCTCACCCTTTCCCTCTCCCCTTTGGAGAGAGGATTTTAAGGTGAGGGGGAAGCAAGACTAGATTTACATAAGGAGGGAAAAAATGAAAAAAATTCTTACCGTTGTGGCTCTACTGATCTTCACCTGGGTGACAGCGGCTGTAGCTGGACCGACGGTGGCGATTGTTAAGTCGAATAATCATGAATTGGTGGGGAAATCCTGGCAGTTCAAAGACTGGCATATGCTTCCCCAGGGTCCTCCCTGGGCAAAAGGCAAGTACTGGTATCCCGTCTGGTCGAGAAAGAGTGAGGTGGAGATTGAAAAGATGGTTAGTAAGGCAGTCAAGCTCGCCGGAGGACTTCCTGTTGAAAAGGGTGATGTGGTATGGATCAAGACAAATGCGGTGGCGAGCTTCAATTTGATTCTTGGGACAGGTAAGACTAAAAACGAAGAGATCCAGTGTTATAACACGGATCCGAGGGTAGTGAGAGCAATTGCTCTTTTGGCGAAGAAACAGGGGGCAAAGAAAATCTATATTGCTGAGGGTCCTCCCGACGCTGATGGAATTGCGAATATGAAGACATATGGATATGAAGGACTGGCGAGGGAGACAGGAGCTGAACTCTATGACATTAATTCTGCGCCCTATAAGTGGTATAAGCCGGAGAGGCCTTTAGCACTCAAGGAATACGCTTTGCCAGTGGTTATGGTTGAAGAGGCTACCAAAATTATTAGTGTTTCACCGATGAAGACTCACTATCTTACAGGGATTACCGGGACTCTGAAAAACCAGGCGATTGGTTCTGCTCCCAATAGAGTTTACGGAATACCTAAGGTAGGATTGCCCCATAATCAGATTGCTGACGTGATTTGCGACATCGATTCTATAAAGAAGATAGATTTTGCAGTTATCAGCGGAATCTGGGGCTGCGAGGGCCACGGACCTACAAAAGGTGACCCGGTATCGATGGATTTGGTCATTGCTGGGAGAGACCCTGTGGCAGTAGATGCGGTGGAGACCATGGTAATGGGTTTTAAACCAGAAAATTATGGACACATAACGCTTGCTGAACAGTTGGGACTGGGTACGATGAAAGATATAAATGTCGTCGGTGATCCGGTTGAAAAAGTTATGAAAAAGTTCAAGCCATGTCCTAAAGAACTGAGAGCGCCCAATGCTTGGGGCCGCATTGTTGCCTGGGAATAGAAAAACGGGGTCAGTCACGAAAATTTGTAGGTACGGTTTTAACCATGCAAAAATATATAGGGGGGTTGAGATGAAAAAGTGGATTATTTTGGGTATGGTTTTTTTGGTAGCAGGACTGTTAATTTCGGGATGTGCGAAAGCTCCCGAAGGGACGGGTGTTTATGGGAAAGTAGTTGATAAGGAGACAAAGAAGCCCGTTGAAGGTGTAACAATAACTATTACTGCGCTAAGACAGGTTACGGAAGCCTCTCCCGCAGTTTGGGCTGTAACTGCAACCACGGATAATTCTGGAAATTATAGTTTGCCAGGGTTAGAGCCGGGCAGTTATGCAGTCACAGTAACCTCGCCAGGGTACTTTGCTTATTCGTTCAGTGAACTTGTGGTGAAAGAAGGAAAGATGAAGAAAATTGATATTCGCTTGGAAGCGTCTTTCATAGGAGGGTGAGAAAGGGAGGTTAAGGAGAATGAGGAAATTACTTGAATTCATATCAATAGTAATAGTTGGTTTTTCTCTACTACTGGGATGTAGTAGTGCTGGAAAAGGAGGAGGGACTATTGTGGGCAAAGTGAACAATATGTTCCAGGGCGGAGGCGTTGAGGGCGCGAAAGTAACCTTGACTTTAGAAGGGTCAGAACTTACAGCGACTACGGATAGTTCCGGTAAGTTCACTTTTTCCGGTCTTTCTCCCGAAATCTACACATTATTGGTGACTAAAGAGGGTTTCTTTGATAATAAGGTGGAGGTAAAAGTTGAGGAGGCAAAGGAAACTAACGTTGACATCAGTATGATAGTTGCCTTCGGTGGCACCTGAAATTGGAAAATAGGTGGGGAGAGAACATTTGTTTGGCGTGGGAATGCAGGAATTAATCGTTATTCTTGTTCTGGTGTTGATTCTTTTTGGTCCTCGTAGATTGCCCGAGATTGGCAGGGCTATTGGAAAGACTGTGAGACAGTTGAGGAGAGCCACGCAGGATTTTCGCGAGGCTATTGAACAAGAGCCTCCAGAAGAGATAAGAAGAGAAGTAGAGAAGAAGCTATCTGAAAATATCTCCCGGGAAGAGGATGGAAAGGATATTGAGAGTGGATAGAGTAGTTGTTCTGGGAGTGGGTAACCTGTTGTTAAAAGACGAAGGAGTAGGAGTTCATCTTATTCAGAAACTTAGGGAAATGGAAATCGACGAAAGAGTTAAACTTGTAGATGGAGGAACTTCTATTTTAGATTTTATTCCTCGAGCGGAAGATGTTTCCAAATTGATTATTGTAGATGCTATTAAACTGGGAGGTAAGCCAGGGAAAACTTACAGGATTTGCGTGGATGGTTCTCTTCTCAAAGAGGCAAAGGGAATGACTTCATTGCACCAGCTGGGTGTGGTGGAGACACTTACCATAGCTCAGAAAATGGGCGGGCTTCCCCACACAGTGATAATCGGGATTGAGCCGAAAGATATAGGTTATGGACTGGAATTATCTCCTGAGATAGAAAGAAAAATGGGAAAAATGGTTGATCTAATCCTCGACGAAGTTAGGGATAAGAGGGATTAAGGAGGAAATAATTATGCTGGGAGGGATAGGTGTAACGGAACTAATAATTATCCTGGTTATTGTTCTAATTATCTTTGGTGCTGGTAAGTTACCCAAAATTGCAAAATCTATAGGAGAAGGAATCAGGGAATTCAAAAAGGCAACTAAAGAGAAAGAGTCTGAAGAAGAAAAGAAAGAAGAGCCACCGAAGGAAATAGGAAAATAATCCCCCTCACCTCAATCCTCTCCCCCAGGGGAGAGGAAGTGGGAATGTAGGAGAAAATTGAAATGGATTTGACCAGAAGAGAATTCCTGAAAATTTGTGCCGGATCAGCTGTTGCCCTGGGAATTTCCCAAATTCTGATTCCTGAGGTGGTGGAGGCTCTGGAGCGGGCTGCGGCTGGGAATCCACCGGTTATATGGCTGGAAGGTTCGGGATGTACAGGCTGTTCTGTTTCCCTGCTGAACACTTCACATCCAAAAATTAGCGAACTCCTTTTAAAAATTATAAGCCTCAAGGTCCACCCCACCCTTATGGCTGCATCCGGAGATAAAGTCGTTCTCTCTATGGAGAAAACTGCCGAGGAAGCGAAAGGCAAATTCATTCTGATTGTTGAAGGATCGATTCCGGTCGCAGAGAACGGCACGTACGCTACGCTGGGGGAAAAGAATGGCAAACCTGTTTCATTATTGGAGTGGACGAAAAAACTCGGGGAAAAAGCTAAATATGTAATAGCAGTAGGTACCTGTGCTTCCTACGGAGGAATACCAGCAGGCGCTCCCGATCCCACCGGGGCAAAAGGAGTGGGTGAGATTCTGGGAAGGAAAGTGATAAACGTTCCTGGATGTCCGCCCCACCCCGATTGGGTCGTAGGCACCCTGGTCCATCTCATTCTTTATGGTCTCCCAAAACTTGATGAAAATCGGAGGCCTACGCTGTTTTATCGTTTCCTGTTGCACGAGAATTGTCCCAATTACTCATTTTACATTCACCAGAAATTTGCCCAGAACCTGAGTGAAGAAGGTTGTCTGGTTAAGCTGGGATGCAAGGGACCTCTCACTTATGCAGACTGTCCTTTACGACGGTGGCACAACGGAGTCAACTGGTGTATTGGAGCTTCTGCCCCTTGCATAGGTTGCGTGCAAATGGAATTCCCTGATGGTCTATCCCCTTTTTACGGTTGGCCCGAAAAAAAGAGATAGAAAATGGCGAAAAAAATCATAACTATTGACCCTATTACCAGGATAGAAGGACATCTCAAGGTTGTACTGGAGATAGAAGAAGGTAAAGTAGTTGATGCCCGAAGCTCGGGCACTCTCTTCCGGGGATTTGAGATAATCCTTAAAGGAAGGGATCCCAGAGATGCCCAACAACTGACGCAGAGGGCCTGCGGGATATGTTCCGCGTCTCACGCAACTTGTGCCTCGTTAACTCTGGAATCTGCGTTTCGAGTGAAGCCACCTTCCAATGCGAGAATCATCCGCAATCTGGTAACCGGGGCAAATTTTCTGCAGTCTCACATCCTACATTTTTATCTTCTGGCTGCACTGGATTATTTTGTCGGTCCGGAAAAACCACCATTTATTCCTGCAATTAAAGGTGACTTTCGTCTTTCCCAGCAGATGAACAAAGAATATTTTGACCACTATATTGAAGCGATGGAGGTTCGCAGGAAAATTCATGAGATGATAGCAATCTTTGGCGGCAAAATACCACATCATATAAGTTTTGTGCCGGGAGGAGTGACGGAAAAGCCTACTGTGGATAAGATGGCATCTTACCTGTGGAGATTAAGAGAAAGTATAGACTTTATCGAAAATATCTATGTGCCCGATGTATTGAGACTTGCCGACGTATACAAAGATTACAGCAAGATTGGCAGGGGTTATGGAAATTTGTTATCCTATGGGGCATTCGACCTGGATGATAGGGGAAGTAATAAACTGTTTAAAAGAGGGCTTTTAATAGACGGAAAAATAGAAAAAATGAATAGTGAGAAAATTACCGAAGATGTACAATACTCGTGGTATGAGACGAAAACTTCTGGCAAGAATCCCAAAGATAGTGATACAATTCCTGCTCCGGGAAAACCAGGTGCCTATTCCTGGTTAAAAGCACCGAGATATGAGGGTAGACCCTACGAGTTGGGACCCCTGGCGCGGATGTGGATGAACGGAGACTATAGGAAAGGAATATCGGTAATGGATAGACACATAGCCAGAGCTCTGGAGGCAAAGAAGATTGCCCGGGCTATGGAAGAGTGGGTGCTTCAACTGCAGCCGGGAAGGAGAGTTTACGTCCCCTGTAAAGTTCCCAATAACGGACAAGGTATAGGATTGACTGAGGCGTCCCGAGGCGCACTGGGACACTGGCTTAAGATATCCAATTCCCAAATTGCACGGTATCAGATAGTTACACCCACGAACTGGAATTGTTCACCGAGAGATGATAAAGATAGACCCGGTCCAATGGAGAAAGCTCTCATAGGAACGCCAGTGGCTGACGCGGAAAATCCAATAGAACTAATGAGAATTATCAGGTCCTACGACCCCTGCATGGCCTGCTCGGTACATCTAATTGCACCGGGGAGAAGTATATTCGAGTTCAGAGTATGTTAAAAAACCCCCCGATTTATCGGGGGGCTTAGGTTATGGAAAAGGTAGTCGCAGACTTTAGTCTGCGGTTATGAACGCAACCTTAAGGTTGCGGCTACAACCTTCATTTTATAGCTTTCTGTTGCGCCATCTGGAGAACTTTCTTAAGACTTATTCCTTTTTTTAGCGCCACTTTCCTGCAATCCTCGTATTCTGGAGATACAGTAAGAACCTTCTTCCCTGCAAAACTCAGCTTCACCTTGATAGTCTCATCCAGAACTTTCACTTTTACAATCTTTCTCTCCAGGATAGATCTCTTTACTTCGCTAATTCTCAGTCCATTGGTAGTCGTCTCGGAAAAAATGCAGTCTATAATTTTTTCCATAACATCCTTATAGCAGAGCACTGAAAGCTCGATAGCCAGGCGATTCTTCTTCATCAGGATGGAATGTTGCCAGACATCGAGCGCTCCCATTTCCAGAAGTCTCTCGAATATGAATCCCATCACTTCAGGAGTCGAATCGTCAATATTTGCCGAAATGAGGAAGGTGGGAAGTTCGGTTTTTTTCTCCTTTTTCTCCAATTCTCCCACAACCAACCTTAACACATTTGGCACGGGCAATTCTTTTGTCCCGGCGCCATAACCTACTTTTAGTGCCCGCATAGCAGGAAAATCTATAAAATCCTCAGCCAGGGAAGTGATAAGAGCAGCACCTGTTGGCGTTACCAGTTCTTCCTCAATTTCCTTTCCATAGACTTTACATCCTTCCAACAGTTTCATCGTAGCCGGCGCAGGGATGGGAATTTTTCCATGAGAAGTCTCTATTTCGCCTTTTCCTAAAGGAATGGGAGAGGAAAAGATTCTTTCCACTTTCAGCGATTTTAAACCGACAAGGGAGCCGACTATGTCTACTATCGTATCCACTGCACCAATCTCATGGAAGTGGACTTCATCAATGTCTACCTGGTGCACACTGGCTTCTGCCTCTGCCAGCCTGGTGAAGATGGAGAGCGATTTTTCCTTGACTTCCTCGGGTAAAGAAGTCTTTTCGATTAATTCCTTTATAGTTTTTAGATTTCTCAGGGGATGACTTCCCGATTCTTTGATAATGACTTTTATAGCAGAAATAGCCCCTTTTTTGACTCGCTGATGGGAGATTTCAAAATCTAAATCGAACTTCTTTAATTCTTTTTTGATATAGTCAAAATCTGCACCACAATCTATCAATGCTCCCAGAATCATATCTCCGCTTATGCCGGAATTGCAGTCAAAGTAAGCGACTCTTTCCATCTTATCTCCTCGATTTCTTTAAAGATGCGGCATGGACTTTCTTATTTATCAAGTTCGCCTGAAAAGCCGCGCCAAAGCCATTATCTATATTTACTACGGAAACTCCGGAGGCGCAACTATTAAGCATAGCCAGAAGCGCGGTCAGTCCCCGGAAGCTGGCTCCGTATCCCACACTGGTAGGAACGGCAATTACTGGAATATCTACAAGCCCGGCTACCACGCTGGGTAAAGCGCCTTCCATTCCTGCCACAACAATAAGTACGTTGGCATCAATGAATTTTTTCTGCTTGTCCAGAAGCCGGTGAATTCCCGCCACTCCCACGTCATACATCTTTTCCATTCTACTTCCCAGGGTTTGGCCGGTGACGTAGGCTTCTTCAGCCACAGGAATATCAGTAGTACCTGCGCTGATAACCGTTATTTTTCCCACAAGAGGGATCTTTTTGGGATTAATTACCACTATCCGCGCTTCCGGGTATTCCTTACAGGGAAGACCTTCTTTCTTAATAGCCTGGCATACTTCCTGTGTTACCCGGGTAGCCAGGATGTTTTCAGCGTCGGCAGCCAAAGAACGAGCTATCTTTCTTATCTGCTCCATTGTTTTGCCCGGGCAGTAGATTACTTCGGAAGCGCCCATCCGTAAAGGTCTGTGCTTGTCTACGGTAGCAAAATCGAGCTCTTCAAAGGGGAGAAATCTCAATTTACTCAGAGCCTTTTCCATACTAATAGAGCCTTTTTTGACGCCTTGCAGAATTTCTTTTATTCTCTCAATATTCATTTCTTGACATCCTTTTTCAATGGCTCATTCATGCTCCCCGACCGATAACCTTCCAGGTCAAGCGTTACGTAAACAAAACCCAATTCTTTGAATTTTTTCACTGCTTTATCCATTAGTCCTTTCGATATGAAAGTTCTTATATCATCTTTCTCCAGTTCAATACGAGCAATCTGGTCATGATGTCTTACTCTTGCCTGTCTAAAATTTAATCCCCTCAAGAATTTCTCGGCCTCATCAACCATAGTCAATTTTTCTTTGGAGATCTCTTTTCCATATGGAAACCGGGAAGCAAGGCAGGCAAAAGATGGTAAATTCCAGGTCTTAAGGCCCATTTTTTTGGAGAGGGAGCGAATTTCTTCTTTAGTTATCATAGCCTCTTTCAGAG
>Ga0172366_10003098_pt1 | contig 13071 bp, 13 predicted proteins | sample LakKivSesite69cm_FD_114533 | JGI IMG/M metagenome (GOLD analysis project Ga0172366, IMG submission 114533) | Sediment microbial communities from Lake Kivu, Rwanda - Sediment site 69cm | ecosystem: Environmental > Aquatic > Freshwater > Lake > Sediment | place: Rwanda: Western Province, Lake... | reverse complement strand
GTCGCAACGCGCCTGACCTGGCTCAGTGTCGCTTCTACGCGGGCGTCTTTGGCTTTGTCGCGGTAATAAGAAATAGCAACCAGAGAAAAGGCGGTAAACAAAGCGATAATCGCCACCACTACCAGCAGTTCAACCAGGGTAAACCCCGTTTTTTTGCTTAAGGATTTCATTTTTTTATTATAACAAATAAAAAATAATATTAGAATAGTCTTTAGTTTACTATTCTATATTTAATTATAGCATAAAAACTCTTAAAGCCGTCTCTCCACCAACGGATTTTTTTTCCCGTTTTAAAAGTGCGTGGCGCATAATTTATTGGCACCTCTCTACTTTTTTCAGCAATAATTAAACTATTAAGGAAAAACTCAAAAAAACGGCTTTTTATGCCATCTTTGTTGAAACCCGCGGAAAGAAGCATCTTTTTTACGTCTTTTGGATAAAAATAATTTTTATGGTCTTTAATTGTCTCCTTATCTACTAATCTTAACGCGGCCAGCGTCTCCAAGACCGTTTTTGACAGAGGCGTGGGGGTGGTAATAATCAATCTGCCGTTTTTTTTCAGAATACGGAAAGATTCTTTCAAGACTTCTTGGGGGTTGTTAAGATGCTCCAAAAACGCAGCCATCAGCACAATATCGCAAGATTCATTTTCAAGCGGTATCTTATTTGAAATGCCGATCTTTTTGGTTCTTATTCTTGGTCCAGATGACTCCCGCACGTCCCTATCTATACCGACACCAAGCTTAATTGTCTCTTCTAATCTTTTCAAAAGATAGACGTCTTTGCCGCAACCCAAATCGCAAACAACCGAATCTCTCGGTATGTGTCGCGCAACTTTTTTAAAACGCATCCAGCGCAAAAATTTATCCAAAAAAGTATTCACAGAATAATTATTTTATAAATTTATATTTTATCAAAGTAAAAAGGCCGACGAATCCGTCTATCCATTTTATTTTTTTCCCTTTTTCTTTGGTTCTCGCGTTATAAGAAATCGGCACTTCGCAGATGGGGATTTTTCTCTTGCCTATTTTTGCCGTGACTTCGGCGCAAAACTCAAAACCTTTTGATTCTAAATTTAATTCTTTAATCAGGTCGGCTCTGAAAACTTTATAACAGGTTGATTCGTCGGTAATGCGCAAGCCGTACAATAAGTTGGCTGCAAAAGTAAGAAATCTTCCCCCAAGATAAAAAGATAATTTCCCCCTCCTGCTTTTGCTCAGAATCCTAGAGCCGTAGACAACTTTGGCGTTTCCCGTTAAAAAAGGAGTGATTAATTTTAGATAATCATTGGGGTCGTACTCCAAATCCGCATCTTGAATCAGAACTAGGTCTCCTTTCGCGGCTCCGAGGCCTGTTTTTATTGCCGCCCCCTTCCCTTGGTTTTTTTCATGCTCAAGCAGGATAAAATCAATCTCGTCTTTTAGTTTTCGCAGCACTACTCCAGTGTCGTCGCTGGAGCCGTCGTTGACGACAATCAATTCTTTTCCAACCGGCAAAACAACCCCAACAGCTTTTTTTATAATATCGCTTATTGTCCCTCGCTCATTAAAAACTGGTATAATAACAGACATCTTCATCTTATTAGAGATTCGGAACATTGATCGCGTCTCCGTTCAGAACATTTTTCTCTGTTATATCAACACTTACCTCCACGAGACTCGTTTTTAATTTATATGGCTTGGCAAAAACTTCAAATTGGGTCTGGCCGGCTATTCTTCCTCCTTTGCCAAAAGTTGAATAAGGAACCGTAAATTCAAAACTGCCATTCTCGGAGGACAACACATCTTGCTCATAGATGAATGTTCTCTGTTGATTAGTAGTCACTTCTGTTGACATTTTTATTTCTCTGTTTGGATGGGTTTTTCCTGTAATTCTAGCCCCTTTTACATATTCAAAGACTTTAACAAGTTTTATTTCTTCCTCTTCCTTTGAATTGTTTAAAAAAGATAATGCGGTTGCCTCGGATTCATAAACCAAACGAAAATGACTTAACGTTTTTATGTCCGATTTTATCTTTTTCCCATTTATTTCTTTTTCCGAGGACTCCGCCCTGCCGTCTAAAATATGAAGTCGAGTTATCATAGAATTATCATACAAGCTGAAATCGGTACTTAACTCTTCACCCGCCTCAACATAATAATCCTTTAGGGTTTCATCGAGCCATTTGACTTTATTCTTGAAAAGACCTTGGGGATCAGCTGAACTATAATCGCTGATTATATATTTTGTCTTTAGCTGGTCCAAATAACTCGCCGCTTTTTCTTCATCTGTTTCGAGAAAAAAGACGATTTCGCCCAGTTCTTTTATCTTCCCGTCTATTTTTTTGCCAATGCCCTGCTGGAAAGGATTGGCAACCGGGATCCTGTGGGCGTAGTAGGTAATCATGTGCCCGACGTCCCATCTCGCCATTATTCCATAGGCGCTCTCGGGATAAGGATAAGGATTAATCTTGCCTGTTTTTTGGTCAACTCCGGGTTCTTTATATAACGCATAGTAATCAATCCCGGGATCTGGAGTATTGTTTTTTAGCCAGTCCATAATTTCATACCAATCATTTTCTTTTATTACCGGTTTATCCGCTATTGAAATTGAGCGCTCTATGATGCTGGGCATATTTTTCGGATAAGCATCCCCCGCATTAAAAGGAAATGGATAGATTAAACAACAAATAAGGAAAAGTATAGTGATCAGGGATCCGGCAACTATATAAAAATAGGTCTTTTTCTTATTAGAAATTGTCTTTGACAGCTGAAGGCCTTGCCAGGCAAAAGAAAACCCTTTTTTTAACGCGAAAGCCGCCAGAACAGAGATATTAAACGATAAGTAGTAGCTAAATCTATTTTGCCCCCAAAACTTAATAACGCCAGCCGCAATTATGATAAATATAGACCAAACGACAATTAAAAGATGCTCTGGTTTTCTTTCTTTTATAAAACGGAAAAATATGACAGCCAAAGAAAAAAGGGAAAGGAAAAACAGCGGCCCGAACACATAAACGGTTCTGGCAAAACCCAGAGGAGACATTTCGGAAGTAAGCTCCCTTGCCAGTTTTGTAGGGGCTAAGCCGAGGTTAATGCTGCGCGTACCTTGCAACAATTGTTCGTACAAAAAAGGAAAAAATAATCTTAAAACAAACAGAACTAAAACCAAAGAGAAAATCAGAAAAACAAGCAGAAAGAGCGGTTTCAATTTCTTTTGTCTAATATAAAACGCTCCAAGCCCCAACCAAAGAAAACCCAAAATACTGAAAACGAAAGCTTCTATATGTAAAACGTTGTACATCAAGCCCTGGTAAAGGTTCGGGTGGCCCAAAAATGGCAAAATCATTAAAAACGCAACAAGAAAAATTATAATCCCCGCGACTAAAATCCAAAAAGGGTTTCTGCGTGAAAAATATTGAATCAAATAGTAAAGGACTACAGAGGTAAAAATAATCAATAGAAACAGCAAAGCTCCAGTCCAAACCAAGAAATAAAGGCCGAGGGAAAAACCAGCCAAAAAAACAAAAATCCAGAAACTTTTTTGCTCTGAAAAATCTTTTTTTAACCAACTTATTGAAGAATGGATATTGGAGTCAATACTGTTTGCCGATTTTTTTCTTTTGCTAAGGGCAAAAATGAAAAACATTATTGTTAGGCTTGAAAACAGAACTTCGGCGACATGATGATCCGTCGTGCCGAGTAAGGAACGAAACAAGAGGGGCGGAGATATCGCAGTTAAAAGCGACGACAGCAAAGCAACTTTTCTCCCCCAGAGATTTTTTGCCAAAAAATAAGCGACGAAAACAACCGCCCCCCCAAAAACCGGTGAATAGAAAGGAGCGATTTTATTAATCAGTTCCAATGTCGGCTTGCCCAAACTGACCAGCCAAATAAATCCTGCCAGAAGTTGGCTGAACAAAGGTGTAAAATAAACGTAAGTTCCGTAAGGGAAGCGGGTGAAAGGGTCAAAATAAATCCGGCGCGGAAAATGACCTCCCAAAAGTTCGTTTTCCACCAAACGCATATGGTAAACGCCGTCATCCGCAGAATATTTTACGGGACCTGAAAAAACTTTATCATAGCAAAAATAGACACGAAAAAATAAAGCTAAACAAAAAATCAAAAAAAGCGTAAAAAAAATAAATGTCTTTTTCCTCATAGCCGCCAATCTTTGAAAATTCGGTTAATATAGAAATTATAGTATAATTTATTGTTAAAATCAAAATCCCGCAATGTCGCGGGATTTTGATTCTTGCAAAAACGCCTAAAATTATTGACAGGTGTAGGTATTCGTAGTACAAGTAGGATCGTTAACCAAGTCGGACTTCACAACTAAACCGCTATTAACACAGGCCCATTTCCCGCCAGGCATTTTAGCCTCTACGCAGTAAGATGTATTGTCGGAATAAGCCATTACATTTGTTCCTCCCACGGCCGAACTTTTCATATCATTGCAAAGATTCATGATATCAGCGTTGCCGTTAGTGCACAATATCGTGGCATAAGAGCCAGTGTCGTTATAAATAAGCTCTGCCTGTGAACGAATCTGGTTCATGGTGGCAATAATTCTCGCATCTTTGGCTTTGTTCCTTGCGCCTGATAATGAAACCAGAACAATGGCTGCCAAGATGCCGATGATGGCGATAACCACCAATAACTCAATCAAAGTGAAACCTTTTGATTTTCTCATTTGATTTTCCCCTGTTAAATCTTGTCCGCAAAAAAACAAACTTGCGTCAAAATAATTTAACAAGGATATTTTTATTATTTAGCTTGTTTTTTTCTAATAAGGTTATATTTGGATCGACCTTTTAACCTTTATTAAATTATATACCGCCCTATGAAGAAAACAAGTCAAGGGGGTGTGGAAAAGTGGGCTTTCTATATTGATCCGCTGAAAGAATACATCGGGAAAAGAACCGCCGCCATAAGGCCGCCCACGAAAACCGCCAAGGTTATAATCAAAATCGGCTCTAAAAGCTTGATAAAATCATTGAGAGCCCTGTCTACGTCCTCTTGGTAAAATAAAACCACGTTATTCAGGGAAGAATCCAGGGTCCCGGTTCTTTCGCCGACCACGGTCATCTGGTGGAAAAGCGGAGAAATCTCCTGGGGATATTTTTCCAAAACCGAACTTATGGTTTCGCCTTTCCTCACCTCGCTTTTGGTCTCTTCAATAATATTTTTATAAAGATTGTTCCCGACAACCTGGCTTGTGATATCCAGGGCTTGAACAATGGGCAAACCGCCGGCAATCAGAGTAGACAGGTTGAGGGCGAAACGGGAAAGATAAAGTTTCCGCAAAAACGCTCCCAGCAAAGGCACTCTCAGCAGGTTGTGATCAAAAAATTTTTTTCCGCTCTCTGTTTTCGCAAACCGGTAAACGCCGACTACCGCCCCGATGAGAATCAAAATCACCAGCCAAACCCAGCGCTTGAGGAAATCGGCCAGGCCTATTGCAATACGCGTGATCAATGGAAGCTCTTGACCGCTCTCTTTTAAAACTTCTGTCAATTGCGGAATGACGAAAAGGATTATGGCCGAAGCGACTATCAAAAATACGAAAATGACAAAAGCCGGATAAATCATCGCGCCCCTGATTTTTGAGCGAAAAGAATATTCTTTCTCCAAATAATCGGCGAGGTACAAGAAAATGTCTGTGAGCTTGCCCGAGGCCTCGCCGGCTTTTACCATATGCACATAGAAAGAGGAGAAAATTTTGGGGAAAAGCGAAAAGGCGCTGGAAAGAGAAGAGCCGCCTTCCACCTCTTCGGCGATCTTTGTAATATTTTCTTTAAAGACGGTGTTTTTCGTTTGTCTTGCCAGCGTCTGAAGAACGTCAACCAAGGGGATTCTTGACTTGAACATAATCGCCAGCTCCCGGGAAAAGATAACCAAATCCTTGTTTGAAACCCGCTCAAATATCTTTATCCTCTTGGCGTAAATGGGAGAAACCGCTTCTTCTATCGCCGTAACGTAAAGATCGTGCGACTTTAAAACATCAAAAGCCGCTTCTTTGTTTGAGGCCTCCACTACTCCGGATTGTATTTCGCCTGTTTTTGTTCTTGCCTGATAGTTAAACTTCATATTGGATTTAAAAGAATATTATCTTCTTGATAAACTTCTTACCTCCGAGGGGTCCAAAGAATAACTTTGAGCCGCGTCCAGGGTGATTTCTTTCGCCCTTACAAGATTTGACAAATATCTGTTCAAAGAAATCATCCCTATCTCTGCTGAAGTTTCAATAACCAAAGGAATTTCGTGTATTTTGTTTTCTCGGATAAGATTGGCGACTGCCGGATTATTTATCATTATTTCGCAAGCGGGAATCTGGCCGCCCTTGATTCGAGGAACCAATCTTTGGGAAACAACGCCTATTAGAGAACCGGAAAGCTGGGCGCGTATCTGGCCCTGCTGCGCCGCCGGAAAAGAATCAACGATTCTGTGAACGGTTTGACCGGCTGAATTGGTGTGCAAGGTGGCAAAAACCAAATGGCCGGTTTCTGCCGCCGTGATGGCGGTTGCCATTGTTTCCGGGTCTCTCATCTCGCCCACCATTATTACGTCCGGATCCTCTCTAAAGGTGGATTTTAGGGCCTTGGCGAAACTTAATGTGTCTTGATAGACCTCTCTTTGGTCAATAATTGATCTGTCGTCTTCAAAAACATATTCTATCGGGTCTTCAATGGTGATTATGTGTTCGTTCCTGGTGTGGTTTATTTCGTCTATCATAGCCGCCAGAGTCGTGGACTTGCCTTGGTTTGAGGGGCCGGTAACCAGAAAAAACCCCTGCGGCCTTCTTAAAAACTCGTGGAGGATGGGGGGCAAATTCAATTCGTCAACTGTGAAAATTTTGGTAGGTATCAATCTCAAAGCGGCTGAAACCTTGCCCCTCTGAAAAAAGACATTAACCCTGAACCTTGACTTGTCTTTGAAACTGTAGGAAAAATCAATCTCTTTCTCCTGCACAAATCTTTGTTTCTGGTCTTCTGCCATCAAAGCCAAAGAAACGCCCTCGGACTCCTGAGGGGTCAGAACTTTTTGTTTCGTCAGGGGCACCAATCTTCCCGATATTCTCAGAGTGGGCGGATGGCCGGCAGAAATATGCAAATCCGACGCCTTTTCCATTATGGTTAAATTAAGCAGGTCCGCTAATTTTGAAGAGTAATCCATGTTTACAATTTTTCCCGATTTTGTCGGAATACGACAAAATCGTGGATCCTCGATGGCTCTGCCATCGGGATAATTTTTAGTTGACTGTTATTTATTTTGTTATTTTTTTAATTTCTTCCACGACTTCGCTCGGGGTATAATGGGCTTTTATCAGATACTTTACCGCGCCGAGATCCAAGCCCTTCTCAACTTCGGCCCTTTGGCCAAGGTTAGAAAGGATTACGACTTTCACATCTTTCAAGTCGTTTTCTTTGCGTATTTTCCTTAAAACTTCCCAGCCGTCAATGCTGGGCAAAACAATGTCTAAAAGAATTATATCGGGCTTATCTTCCTTCAATTTTTTCAGGCATTCGTCGCCGTCAACAGCCACTGAAACGGAGAAATTCTCCTCTTTCAGTTTCACATTGTAAATATCCACCAAAAACGGGTCGTCTTCCACTAATAAAATTTTTTTCATAAAGACACAGATTAATACGGATATCAGCTGACTCATGCGGATAATTAATCAGTATTAATCAGTATTAATCAGTATTAATCAGTATTAATCAGTATTAATCCGTTTAAATCAGCATTAATCCGCGTTTTATTATTTCTCCTCCGCCACCCTAATCACTTCTTCAAAAGAGGTGACGCCCTGAAGAACCTTGAGGATCCCATCCTGCTTCATTGTCACCATGCCCTGCCTTTCCGCTTCTTCCTGAATTTTCGCCTCTGATGGTTCTTTCAAAATGATCTCTGCGAGCTGTTCGGTCATCTCCAATATCTCAAAAATTCCGATTCTGCCCGCATAGCCCGTATCATTGCACTTTTTGCAACCTATCGGTTCGTAAACGAAAATATCCCCCGGAGCTTTGACTTTCTTCTTCATATCCGCTGGAAATGATTCTATTTCTTTCATAATCGCCTTCCTGATTTCCGGATTGGCTTTTATTTTCTTCCGACAGTAGGGGCAAAGCATTCTCACCAACCTTTGGGCACTGGCAATGGCCAAAGTGGGCGGTATTAAAAACGGCTTTACCCCCATATCAATCAACCTCGGCACTACTCCCAGAGTATTTGAAGTGTGTAAACTGGAAAGAACGATATGGCCGGTTAAGGCGGCGTGGATAGCCAGAAAAGCCGTTTCGTCGTCCCTGATTTCACCGACCATAATAGTGTCCGGGTCCTGCCTCAAAATATGGCGAAGACCTACGGCAAAACCATAACCGATTTCGTTGTTCACTTGGGATTGATTTACCCCCTCAACAAAATATTCCACCGGATCTTCCAGCGTGACCACGTTTTCTTCTTCTTTGTTCAAAAGTCCCAAAATAGCGTATAGGGTCGTGCTTTTTCCGGTACCCGTGGGACCCGTGGCTAAAATCATACCGTAGGATTTCGTCAGCGCTCTTTCTATAACCTTCAGATTCCTGCCAGTAATTCCTAACGACTCAAAATTTATTTTTCTCTGAGTGGGATCCAGAATTCTAATCGCCACCTTTTCTCCCAAAACCGTGGGCAGGGTTGAAACCCTGAAATCAACTTCTTTATCCTCAATTTTGGCGGAGAATCTTCCGTCTTGGGGCGCTCTTGTTTCATCTATTTTCAGATTGGAAAGAATTTTAATTCTTGCGACAACGGCCGGAAGCGTCTTTAACGGCAAAAGAAGGCTGGCGTGCAGTATGCCGTCCATTCTGAATCTGACCCTGACCTTGTCGCGGGCCGGTTCAATATGGACGTCCGAAGCATTGCCGTCAACCGCGTGCCTCAATATCACCGCCACCACTTTTGAAATCGGCGCTTCTTCAACTATTCTTTCAATATCCGCTGATTTTTGCTCCCAGGTTTCGGCTTTTTTTTCTTTTAATTCCGTTTCCAGCTCTGCCAGCGCCTTGCTTACTTCTTTTTTAAAAGCTCTGTATTTTTTTAAAAGTTCTTCCAGATTGCTTATGGTGATCAAAAAAACCTTATAACTGAATCTGCTTTGACGAGACAAAAACTCTAATGCTTCTCTGGCTTTTATATCCTCGGGGTAAACCATCCCCACATCCAGACAATTATCCATTTTCGCCAGAGGAATCATGCTGTAATACCTTGCCGACTCTTCGGGGATCATTTCCAGAGCCTCTAAGGATATTTCTTCCGACGAAACCGATTTTAGGGGTATCTTCAGGATTTCGCTTTTCAGCCCAAATAAAAAATCTTCCTGGACTATTCTCTTTTCCGTAATGATCTCTTCTTCTCTCCGACCGGAGTTTTTGACTTCATACTCCAAGGCAGTAGCCCTGGATTTGTCTAAAACCCCTTTTTTGACTAACTGCTGGATTAAACTCATGGGTTTAATATGGCAAAAATGGATTGCTTCTGCCGGTCTCGCCCTCAAGGGGCGGAACGGACTCAAAAGGAATCAAATCATTCAGCTGCTGGCTCTGCAAAAATCCGAAATTTATATTCACGTCTCTGCGAGGGATAGAAGCGGAAGTTCCTGCCGAAGTTTGGCCGTCCTTGTTAAAAAATCCGAACCATAAAACCGCTGCGGTGATAAAAACAACAGCCAGAAGCGCAAAGACAAGATACTGCTGTTTTTTCTTTTCTTTTATGACAAATGATATTGGCATAATGAATTTTTGTTAGGTTCTAAAATCTTCAGTCCCTATTTTTGAGGGGCTTGAGGGGCTTTGTCTTGCTGTTGGCTCTCTGCCGAAGCCGGGGATTCGGAAACCTTGGGATAATAATTAGTGGAAAGAGACAAATCAAAACCGAACATTTGCTCTTCTCCCTCGGGAGGAGTAAGGGCAATCGCTTTCACGTTGATTAATCTTGCGTTTTGATAAAGAGCGGAAAGCAAATTCTTTAAAGATTCGTATGAGCCCGAAACGGAGAAAGATAAAGGAACGCTTTGCTCTTCGGTTCCGGCCGCCTGGCCTTGAGAGGGAATTCTGGCTGCGCCCAGCTGTCTGAGAACCAAGCCGTTTTCCGAAACGACATTCATAACATAATTGAACATATCTGTGAACGAAAAATCTTCAGGAAGGGCGGCGTTAATCTTGGCAATTTCTTCTTGGTAATTCTGAATCTCGGCTTTCAAGTTGTTGAGTTTTAAAAAATACTCCTGCTTTTGCCTAAGCTGTTCGGTTTTGACCTCCAGGTCCTGGCTTATGGCTCTAAAGCTTTGGTATTTCGGCCACCATAAAAATACGGCGCCCGTAATAATCAGTAAAAGAATCGCTACGCTTATTATCGGAAAAATGCGAGACATTTTATTTGAAAACGCCGGGATCAAAAACAAGCTGAAGGACGAAATCTACGTCTCCTTCACTGCCCAATGAAAGACCGGCGAGGTTTACTTTTGTTAATTCTTCTTGGGACCTTAAAACGCTAACCTGCTGGCCAAGAGCTATAAAACTCTGGGCTTTGCCGTTCAGTGCCACGGAATGGTCTTCTGAAGAAAACTTAAATTCGGTGAATCTGACTTCGGGATGGCACAAATTTTCCAAAATGCCAAAAACGTTCGCTGTTTTCTCGTGTCGAGAAAGCAGCGCGGCAAACTTATCTATTTTTCTTTCCAGATAAACCATCTCGTCAGACAGGGCCTTTTCTTCGGCGGTGTCTGTCAGGGCTCTGTTCTTCTCTCCGATTTCTTCGGTCATTTTATTGGAGCTAATGTAGAAATAAACATAGCTTCCCGCCAGCCCCAAGAAAACAACGAAACAGACGAGAAAGAGAAAAACCGACCAGATTGGAATTTTAACTTTAGGAGTGGGAGTAATTTCTATTGCCATAATTTATTTGTTTATAATTGTATTTTTCTATTCAAACCCCTTTAGCGCCAGCCCGACTGCGACCGCGTAAGAAGGGCTGGATTTTTTAAGAGTTTCCGCCAGGACATTGGGATAAGAAATCTGCAAAAAGGGATCGGCGATAACGGTTTCTTTATTTAGCTCTGCGGCGAAATATTCCTTCAAGCCCGGCAATAAAGCGGTTCCTCCAGCCAAGACAATCCTCTGCATATCTTCTCCCTTGGCTCGGTAAAAATCCCTGAAAACCTTTTTTGTTTCGCTTAAGATCGCATCTACCAAAGGCAGAATGACTTCTCGTGCGTTGTGACGGGACTCTCCCGCGTCAGGAGAAGAGGTTATTCCGAATTCTATTTTCATCTCCTCTGCTTTATTATAATCAATATTTAAAGATCTTGCCAGAGTTTCGGTCAATTCATTGGCGCCAATATTGGAACTGTGGCTGGTTTTTAGAATTCCTTGCTCAAAAATATTATAGGTTGTGCTTCTCGCGCCAATATCTATCAGGGCCACCAACTTTATGCCAGCCCCGTTTGCAATCAAGGGCTTCAAAGATCTTGCCATAGCAAACACCTCGGGTTCCAAAGTTCTCAATTTCAAACCCGAAAGCCGGGCGATTTCTTCGTATTGGCGAACCACGTCGTTGGGAACCGCCACCGCCAAAACTTTGACGGCTGATTTTCCCGCCTCGCCTTCGGTCACCACCCATCCCAGATTGACTTCGGAAAGGGGAAGAGGAACATGAGGCCTTACTTCGTATTTCACGGCCTCTGCAATCTCTTCTTTGCTTATGCTGGGAAGGCTTATGGTGGTGAAAAAACTTGCGAAATCCGGAATGGAAAAGTTAACCTCTTTTGCCTGAATTCCTGCTTCGTCGCATATCGCCCTGATCGCTTTGGCCACGTCCCGATCGGAAAGCAAAAGCGTGTCTTCCGTGAAAACCCTGAAAGCCCTGTCTTTTTGTTTAAGCGTTCCCAACTCTCCGTAGTTCTCCAAAACGATCTTGTTTCCTTTTCTGCCAAGCTCAATAATCTTGACATAAGATATGCCGATGTCTATTCCCAAAAAACTCCGGGGACGAATTTTAAAAATATTTTCCAGCATTAGAAAATTATACCATATTAGAAAAAAACAACTATGTGGAAAACCTTCTTGGACTTTTGCCCGAGTTCTTTTTTGTTCTATTATATATAAAAGGCGAAAACATTGCTGATGAAAAATTTTTTGCGCTCCGCCAAAAAGATATTTCTGGATATTCTCTTCCCGAAGTTTTGTTTAAACTGCGAACGGGAAGGGGATTATCTTTGCCAGGATTGTTTTTATCTGATTGACATTTTGGACAGACAATACTGCCCCTTTTGTTTCCCGCCGAAGATAACGATTGACGGGAAAACCTGCCAGTCCTGCAAAGAAACCAAAAAATTGAAAGGGCTTTTCTGCGCCGCTTCTTACGAAAATTTTATTGTTAAAAAAGCAATCAGCCGGTTTAAATACAAGCCCTATTTAAAAGATCTGGCTCCCGTTCTCGTCTCTTTAATTATAGCCCACCTCGCGAAAATTAACAAACTGTCGGATTTTGGGGATTTTTGGCTTGCGCCGGTCCCTCTCCATAAAAGAAAATTAAAACTAAGGGGTTATAATCAAGCCGAAGAATTGGCAAAAGAAATCTCAAAAGTTTTTAAAATCCCTCTTTTGAACAATGCCCTGATCAAAACGAAAAATACTCCGGCTCAAGTGGAGCTGAAAAAAGAGGAGAGGCGGGAAAACATAAAAAACGCATTTTTGTGCAAAAATCCGGGGGCGATAAAGAACAAAAAAATCCTGCTGGTTGACGATGTTTTTACAACAGGCGCCACAATGGAAGAATGCGCGAGAGTTCTGAAAAATAAAGGCGCAAAAGAAGTCTGGGGGATGGTCGCGGCAAGAGGAGGATAGAAACAAATTTCCAATTTCCAATATCCAATTTCCAATTACTAACTACCGACCAATGTCGGACGTTCCGGGTTTGTCATGCGGAGGAGGTGGGACTCGAAGGAGTTGCCCGAAGGGTTTGCCTCCTCGCCCCGCCAGCTGGCGGGGTTCCCTATCGGCTCGTCGCAAATCGGGGATGGGTTCGAGCCAAGACACCCCACTCCAAGACG
>Ga0172366_10003095_pt1 | contig 13077 bp, 9 predicted proteins | sample LakKivSesite69cm_FD_114533 | JGI IMG/M metagenome (GOLD analysis project Ga0172366, IMG submission 114533) | Sediment microbial communities from Lake Kivu, Rwanda - Sediment site 69cm | ecosystem: Environmental > Aquatic > Freshwater > Lake > Sediment | place: Rwanda: Western Province, Lake Kivu... | reverse complement strand
CTCCGAGCGCGGTCAGGAAAATAGCGGCATTGAAGGCGGAAAAAATCTGAAACATGAATGCAAAACGCGAGGGGTTTCGGAAAAATCCCGTCAATCGCAGGATAAGGACGTGGAAATAATAATAAGGCATCTTCCAGTTCCATTTATATGGACCAAGGCTGAGTACAAGGCAGGCGAGGGCGACAATCAAGCAGAAGATTGAAAGTCTATCAAGCGTTTCAAGGCATCTCCGGACAGCCTGACGGAAAAGCCTCACCATCTCTAAAATAAGGATCAAAAGCAAAGTCATGCCCGCATACTGACAGTCCTCAGTCATGGAGCTATTTTGAAATCTCCGGGGGAGGAGAGTGGCGGGGAGTGTTTTGAGTCTGTTGTTTATTGCCGGTGGGAAAATCCATCCGTGTACAGTGGCGGCATTCCTTGCACATTCGATGAGCGTTCCACGACCGATATCCCCGCCGGTGGAACGTCCCCTCGCATGGACATAATAAAGTGCTATTGGTGATATGAGGATGGAGATGATGACGCCGGTCAGGAGGAGTCGTATCAGAAGCGCACGTAAGTTCCGCCTTTCATGCTTTATAATAATAACGCCTGACAACACTCCCAGAAGGAGGCAGAATGCTGTGAATATGAACAGGTATAGTGAAAACAAAAATGAGGATATGCCGATAATGACTGCGATTAGAACCGAGCGGCGACCCGAGACGGCGGAAAGCATCCATCCTGCAAGAAAACCAAGGGCAAGGATACCTGTCCATATAAGATTCAGATGCCCGACAATGTGCCAGTATCTGTCAGTCGTCACGGTTGAGATGACAGCCGCCGCAACACATGCCCCGCGCGGGACAGGTGTCAATATCCTGAGCGCTGCATACACCGCCAGAAGTGTTAAAAATGTCGCAAGATAAAGTGAGACATTATACGTCAAAACGAAGTTGTGGCTGAGACACCAGACGGGTGTCACCAGTATGGACTGCAGAATGAGGGCTTCCGTTGTAGCGAGGGCGCACTTGTGCGGGGAAAAAAATGGTGCATCCATATAATGCAAGGGTGCATGCCACCATGTATCGGCGCCCCATCCGAGAATGAATGAAAAAATGGTGGCGTCACCAGCGTGAATTTGATGTCCGATTACATTTAAAGGCACAACCGGCGCCATGAAAAGGAGTGTCAGCAGAAAAAGGATTATAATGGGTGGATAATCCCACTTTCCCCATGGCATACGGATATAAGAGCCGAAGGACTCAATCCGCCAGGAGTCTGTAACATGTTTATCCATGCCCTGCCCTGTACATGTCTTGCGCATTATGAGCCCCCGGTGCGATGCGTTCTTCTTCCAACGAGAAATATCTGAAATATCAAGGCAGAGAAAAAGATGCAGATTGGGATTACAATACCACCGCGAAAATTCCAGCTATAGGCAAGAATGATTGTCCCGACGAGCGCAGTCACAAGGATAACAATGTAACGATGAAGCGACAGAAAAAAAATACCCCCCACAAGACCGCATGCCGCCTTCCCTATTATTTCCACGTCAAGTCTGTTCGGGGGGAGATTCCACATTTGTGCTAAAGACGGTACAATATAAACTCCCGCAAGCATTCCCAGGGCGACACCCGCTATAAAAAAGACTATTTTGTGGATTGTCCGCAGGAGAAAAATCCCGAGTAGTGCGCCAATGATTCCAGCGATAAGCATGAAGGGAAAGACAATGTCTTCTCTCTCCAAAAGGATGGCGACTCCACCGCCAAACGCCATTCCCAGAACTCCGCCAAGCGCCGCACCTGTGGCATTTATTCCCAGCCAGTATAACGTCCAGCCCAGGAACGCCAGCGCCGCGCCCGCGACAAAGGGTAATGTCTCAATCCTGTAACCGAAAACAGTGAACATGGCAGTTACGCTGATTCATATAAATAAAGCGCCCGCGCAATGAAACGGGGCGCATTATGTTATTACCATCCATATTCCTGAGGCGGGATGAGGCGCCATCTGCAGAATCTTATACCTGATGTCACTTACCGGGGATTTTGATGCTTGAGACATCAATGGTGTTGAAACCGCCAGCCTTCTTCGGAACAGCGGTCTCCTCGTCTTTAGATTCATCGCGGAAAAGTCTTTTGGGGGAGATAATCTGCGCAATTGCGTGTTTGTAAATGAGATGCGACTGCCCCCTGACATTCAGAACCACGGTAAAATTGTCAAAGCCTCGCACATGTCCCGTCATCTCATGACCGCTCGTGAGCACAATCGTGACCTCGCTGTTATCCTTGCGCACCTGATTAAGAAAGCTGTCCTGCAGATTCACCGACGCCTTAGCCATACAAAACCTCCCGCATTGCAAAGCTGTATTTACTGTAATTGATATAAATCTTTAAATATCTTTTTGCACCCATGCAAGAGAAAAATCTGAAAGATTGACCGGATTTTTTAAGAGGGAGAAAAAATTTGGCGGATTTCATGTAATGCGTCTCCTTCCGAAAGTCCGGTTATGTTGAGCCAGTGTGCCTGTGGCATGCCGCGGAACCACGTGAGCTGGCGCTTGGCGTATCGCCTCGTAACTTTTTTCATCTCCTCACGCGCCCGCTCATGCGACCATTCCTCCCTCAGGGCGCGTATCATCTCGCGATATCCAAGCGCCTTCAGCGGGTGCAAATCCGGGGAGTATCCAGCACCAATGATGCCCTTTACCTCCTCCATGAGACCTGCTGAAAACATCTCATTCACCCGCGCCTCAATCCGGTCGTAGAGCTCTCCGCGGTTACGTGTGAGGACAAGCAGTGTGTGAGGATAGCGTGGGCGGTTCTTATGGCTTTTTTTCTGAAGATGTGAGATAGGGATGCCCGTGGTCAGGAAAACCTCAAGGGCGCGCAGAATGCGTTGATGGTCGCGAGGTTTGATGCGCGCCGCCGCCTCGGAGTCAATCCGTTGCAGTTCATCATAAAGTGGAGCGAGTCCCTCTTTTTTCATACGCTGGCGCAGTTCCTCCCTAACCTCATCGCTTCTTGAATCCGCCTCAAAGATGCCCTCAATAAGCCCCTTGATATAAAGCCCCGTGCCCCCGACGATTAAGGGACGTTTTCCCTCGCGCACTATCCGCGCAATACATTCATCTGCCTCATGGATAAAGCGCGCTAAGTCATAATGCACATCTATGTCCGCACAGTTGATGAGATGATAAGGGATGCCGCCGCACTCTTCTGGCGTGGGCTTCGCCGTCCCGATAGAGAGCTGGCGATAAACTTGCATGGAATCAGCGGAGATAATTTCCGTATTCCACTCACGGGCAAGTTTGATTGCAAGGGCTGTCTTGCCCACGCCGGTCGGTCCTGCGAGAATGTTAAGGTGGCAAGTTGGAAGACCATTCATGACGTTACACCAGCGGGATAAATAGCGTTGTGATGTGCAGAAACAGCGGAATTGTGATGAGCGAGATAAGATAAGTCACGAGCAGGGTGATTGAGATAAGCTCGACAGGGCGGTCATATATCTTGGCAATCACAATGATATTGGTTGCAGGCGGCACCATGGACTGTAGAGCAATCATGAATTTTATCATGTTCGGGAGCGGCAGAAAATATAAAACAGGAATGACAATGGCGGGGAGGATAAATAGTTTTAAGGCAGTCACGCGGAGAACAAATTGCCATTTCAGACCACCACTGACTTTAATTGCACCCATGACTCCGCCGAGAAGTATCATAACCATCGGAACGGTGGCATTGCCAATCATTGTCAGGGAGTCAAGAAGAAATCTTCCCTGATTATGTAAAAATCCCTTGGCGAACGGTGTTAGGGCGCAAATCGCACCGAGTGTTATTCCCACAATTGGCGGCGTTATCAATTGACTCATGGGTATTCTTATTCCGGGACGATGGGCAACTAAATAAACACCCGGACTCCACAGTGCTGGCGACATCACAAGGATGACAAGCGAGATGAGGACAATTGCCTCCTCAGCCTTTGCCTTTGGAAGAATGCTAATCACGAGGGGTATTGGAATATACCAGGAGTTGCCGAACATCACCATGGCGGTGAGCAGGAAATTGTCGTCCTTCTGCGTTGGAAAAAAGCGTCCCACCGCAAAGGCAAGGAACCACGCAAGCGCCGTCATAATAATCATCCCAAGCGGTATCGAAATGGATTCCCTGAACAGGTGAAGATTGAACCTGTCAATCATGGTGACAAAGACAAGAGCAGGCAGGGGCAGATACAGGATAACGCGCGAAAAGTCAGCAAGTGATTCCTCACTGATGATCTTTCCGCGAACGATGATATATCCCCCAAGGCTGATGAGAAAAAGCTTCAAAACTGCAAAGATTGTTGTTGTGAATGTAATGCTCATAAAAATTCAACTCTTTTATTTCCGACGCCCCTTATGGTTTTTTGACATAAAAAAACAAGCGGGACTCGCAAACATGCTGAGTTGCCTATAAGGAGTCCCGTTGCAAATATACCCGAATCATAGGGTCTATTCTTTTTCTTCTTCCTTGAGCCGTTTTGCCTCTTCAATAATTTTCTCCTGCAGGTTCGAAGGCGTTGGTTCATAATGAGAAAACTCCATCTCGAAGACGCCGCGTCCCTGCGTCATGGAACGCAAATCACGACCGTAGGAAAAAACCTCAGCAAGTGGAACAAGCGCCTCAATCACTACCTTTTTTCCCCTGTTAATGTTGCCCAGAATCTTGCCGCGCTTGCCGGAGAGATTCCCCATGACATCGCCCATGTAATTTTCGGGAACTGTGACCTTTAATCTGTAAATCGGCTCAAGGATGATGGGTCCGGCACTGGCTGCCACTTCCTTGAATCCCATGGAGGCGGCAAGCTTGAATGCCATGTCGGAGGAATCAACGGGGTGGTCTTTCCCGTCAAAACATGCCACATTCACGTTCACAACCTTGTAACCGCCGAGGATGCCGTGCTGCATGGCATCGATAACGCCCTTTTCCACAGAGGGCATGAATTTGGTCGGGATATTCCCACCGACAACCTCCCAGTGGAATTCATAATCCTTCTCAGGGACATTCAGGGGTTCCATACGGAGCCAGACCTCGCCGAACTGCCCCCGACCGCCCGTCTGTTTCTTATGACGATAACTCCCCTCTGCCTTTTTGGTGATAGTCTCGCGATAGGGAACGCGCGGCTCCACAAGTTGTGCCTGCACGCCCGACATTGACTTCAGTCGGCTGAGCGCCACATCAAGGTGCATCTCTCCCATCCCGACCATAATGGTCTGCCTTATCTCGGGGTCGCGCTGGACTATCAGCGCCTCATCCTGCTCCATAAGTCGGTGGATGGCAAGACCTATCTTTTCCTCCTCAGATTTTGAAGGGACTTTTATAGCCATACGGGTTGTGCGGGAGGGGAGTATGGTGGGGCTGAAAGTAACGGGGAAAGATGAATCACAAAGGGAATCATTAGTCGTGGTGACCTCCAGTTTTATGAGCACGCCGAGGTCTCCCGCATAAAGCTGGTGAATGCTCTGGGGTTTCTTGCCATGCATGATATAAACATGGGGAAGCTTTTCATCCTTTTGCTTGTTGACATTGTAAATTGAGGACTCGGATTTGAGGCATCCGGATATGACATGGATGTAGGTGAGTTTGCCTGCATAGGGGTCAGAGACGGTTTTAAAAACAAATGCCATCGTTGGTCTGGTGGGGTCACAGGGAATCTCAATTGGTTCCTCAGAGTTTGGTTTGTGCGCTTTCCAGGCAGGACGTTCATGAGGACCGGGACAGCATTGGGCAATAAAATTTAGGAGTGGATAGATGCCCAGAACGCTGTATGCGGAGCCGCAAAAAATTGGGCAGAAACGCTGTTGGAGAAATCCCGCCTTCAATCCCTCCAGAACCTCCTCAGGCGTTAATTGTCCCGCTTCGAGGAATTTATTTATCAGGTCGTCAACACCCTCAGCGGCGGTTTCCACCAGCTGATTATAAGCGGTCTCCGCCTCTTCCTTCATCTCGTCGGGAATGGGCAGGAGATTCTGCTTTCCGTCTTCCTCCTTGACCATTTTCATCCGCAGGAGGTCAATCACGCCAGAAAAGGAGCTCTCCTCACCGACTGGGAGCGTGATGATAAGAGGTCGCACACCAAGTTCAGCGTGAATAGACTCCACCGCCTTTTTGAAATTGGCTCGCTCCTTGTCCATCTTGTTAACATAAAAGAGTTTGGGGACGTGGTATTCATCGGCATATTCGTTGGAGAACTCAGTGCCGACCTCGACGCCGGAAGTGGCGTCGATGAGTATGACCATTGAATCAGAGACGCGCACGGCGCCCTTCACCTCGCTTACAAAATCGCGATAACCGGGAAGGTCTATCAGGTTGATTTTCATGTCCCTGTATTCAATGGGATGGATGGTTGCATTGATGGAGACCTTGCGTGCGATTTCCTCAGGGTCAAAATCGGAGGCAGTATTCCCATCCGCCACGCGCCCCAGACGCTCAATAACGCGGGTGGAATAAAGAATTGCCTCTGTGAGCGTCGTCTTTCCCGAGCTGCTATGTCCTGAGAGACAGATATTCCTAATCTTCTCACTCTGATATTCTTTCAATGCGCCATCCTCCTTTCCGCCTCAGGCGGACAATTATATGCGTAAAATTTTTCACTATCGGTCCGGCAGGGGTTCCACAGCGCGATATGTGGTCTTTCGCGTGGGTTCCTCTTTCACCCTGAAACCCTTGCGCTTTATCCACTCATAGGCAATCGGCGTAGCCACGAAGCTTGAGGAATAAGTTCCAACGATAATACCGATGATGAGGGCGAGAGTGAAATCCTGCAATCCCTTTCCCCCGAAGATAAACATGATAGTCATTGTAAGGAGCACTGTGGCTGAAGTCATTGAGGTTCGGTTCAGCGACTGGTTGATGGACATATTGATAATCTCGGCGAACGACTTGCCATAAATCGTCCGCATATTCTCACGAATCCGGTCAAATATAACGATTGTGTCATTGATGGAATAACCAAGTATCATGAGTAGGGCACTGACCAGGTCCAGACTTGTTTCCTTGCCCATCAGGGTCATGAGTCCAAAGGTTATGAAAATATCATGTATAAGGGCAATAACGGCTCCGAGTCCGAAGATAAACTGGAAACGGAAGCCAACATAGATAAGAATGGCGAGTGATGCAATGATGACGGACTGGAGTGCTATTTCCCGGAATTCCACGCCTATCTCATTTCCGACATGCTGGATACGGGCAATCTCAAAATTCTTTTCACCGAAACCGCTGACGAGGGCATTGGAAATGACCTGCTGGGTTTTCGCTCCATTATTGTCGATAAGTTTTGTCCTGAGGAGGAAATCATTGGTTCCGGTGATTCTCTGCACGCGGACAGTAGGCGCGCCACTTTTGGAGAAAGCCGCACGGATATCCTCGCCGGAAACCTTGTTGGTGAACTTGACATGGGCAAGAATCCCGCCTTCAAAATCCACGGCATAAATGGGTCCCTTGTTTTTAATCAGACCGATGATGCCCAGGATGATTAACATGCTGGAAAATACATATGCCCCATAGCGTGCCCTGATAAAGTCGAATCTGGGATTCTTGAACAACCTGAAAAATCCCACGTTCAATTTGTTCCGCCAGGAGACCCAGAGGTCTGTGATGGTGTGGGTCACAGAGAAACCAGTATAAAGGTTCACAACGAGCCCGATGAACATTGTGAGAGCGAAACCCTTAACCGACCCCACGGCAAATTGTAAAAGAATAAGTGCGGTAATGATGGTGGTGAAGTTTGAGTCCCAGATGACGATGAAGGCGCGGTCAAAGCCCTTCTTGACAGCCGACCTCAGAACCTTGCCAGAGGTAATCTCCTCACGAATGCGCTCGTAAATCAGGACATTGGCATCCACCGCCATACCTACGGTGAGGAGAATCCCGCCGATGCCGGAGAGTGTAAGTGTGGCTCGTGCGAGTGACAGGATTGCCAGAATCATCAAGACATTCAGGAATAGGGCGATATCCGCAATGAAACCCGCTGTTCCGTAATAGATTATCATTAAAGCGACAACACCCGCTGTTCCTATAATGAGTGCCTTGACACTCGCCCTGATAGTGTCCGTTCCAAGGGAGGCGCCAACGGTCATCTCCTGCTCCACGGCAAGGCGCGCAGGCATGGAGCCCGCCTTCAGGACCTGGCTGATATCCCGCGCCTCCTCCATGTCGAATGAACCCTTGATGAAACATCGACCATTCGGGATAACCTCCGTGATGTTCGGAGCGGTTGCAACAACGCCATCGAGAAGGATTGCAAGACGCTTGTGCAGATTTTTCTCCGTCAGGTCTTTGAATATGCGTGCCCCTTCGCGGTCAAAGGCAAGATTGATATGGATGGGACTTTCCAGGTCTGACTGCACCACCTCCACATAAGTCTCCTTGAGATATTTGCCAGTCAGGGGAACTTCATCCTTCAGGAGAAAGGGGACAGTTTTAGTTTTTTTGACGCCGCCAAATTGCCCGGGAGTGCGGTCGGGTACCTGTCCAAAGAAGATATGATATCCGGGCGGGACCTGGTCGGTCTTGACGGTATAGGTTTCCTTGCCATTTTCAATCTTTTTTTCCACGAGCAGGGGGGCTTTTTCATCGCTATCATCTGCCACAAGACGGAATTCGAGCTGAGCGGGCTTGAGCATGTTTCTAATTACCCTCTGCGGGTCTTTTTCGCCTGGAATCTGGACACGGATGCGGTTTGACCCTGACCGGACAACAGTGGCAAGGGTCAGACCGAATTCATCAATGCGGTTCCGCAGGACCTTTTCCGAACCCTCAAGGGCATCCTGATTATACCGCTCCATCATTGTTTGGGAGAGGTGCAATGATATGGGTTTGCCTTGCTCAAGAGGGGTGGGGTCGTAGCTGGCGAAGACACCTGCCGAAAGGTCAAGTATATTCTTTGCCTGGCGGTAATTTTTGGGATTAAGGAGTTTTATCTTCAGAGCGCGGGTATTCTGGTCGATGTCAAATGTTGCATCAATGGAGTCGTTGCGAAAGCTCAGTTTCAGGCGGTCGGCAGTTGCGGTGATATTATCCAGCTCAGTTTTTGCCTGGTCGATTATGAGTAGGATGTCCACACCGCCCTGAAGGTCAAGACCGGGAGTAATGCTCCTCGTCTTAAGCTCCATGACCTTTTCATCGTATTTCTTTTCCTCGGGCGTGCCTGGTACTGGCAGTGGGGTTCTTGCCATGAATGTGAAATAGCGAGCCGTTGGAAATACTAAAATCAGGGAAGCCAGCGTGAGCAACAGGACTAAGACGAATTGCCAATTTATCTGTCTGGGCATATGAAAACTTTCCTTTCTTATCAGAGAATGGTTTTTTTAATTTATCTCTTAGAGAGACTGCGGGCAGTTCCGAGCCCCGCTCTTTTTAAGGGTTTAAAATTGTTGATATGGCGCTTTTTAAAATCTTGATGCGGACATTCTTTGCCACCTCGATGATGACCGTGCCCCCTTTGGCTTCAACATCCACCACGGTTCCGTAAATGCCTCCGATTGTTACAATGGAATCCCCGCTTTTCAGATTTTCCAGGAGGCGTTTTCTGGTATCCTGCTCCTTTTTTTGAGGACGCAGAACGATGAAATAGAAGGAAATGGCAATCAGGGCAAACATGAGCAGTATCATGCTTATGGGCGATTGTTTTTGTCCCCCCGTCGCGGATGTCAGAATGCCATCAACAACCTTTGTGAACCGGGCATAAGTCATACTATCCACCTCATTCTTATAGAAGAATTTATATAAAGATGGAGATGATTTTCTGAGCGGTAAAAAACTGTGAAATTATCCCCCCTTAAAATATCCTGTCAACTATGAAAAAAAATAAAAATTTTTCTTGCATTCCCCGAATGTTTCGAATAATTAAATAACCAAATTTAATGAGTGTGTATTCTTTTGTTTCAGTGTTCGAATTTATTGCAAATGGAGGTTTGTATATGATGAGAAGTTTGTCAATTTTCATGGTGACAATTCTCATGTGTGGCGTTGCACTCGCCCAGAGCTCCCTGCCATACAAAACGGGCTTTGATTCGTCCGAGGGCTTCGTCGCGGGTGATAGTGTAAGCGCCAATACTGAAGCTGGCTGGTTGGTTCTTTCCATAAGCGCAGACGCCAAAATTACCAACACCGTTAAGCAGGCGGGTGACCAGTCAGTCGCCCTCGAGGCGAATAGTGAGATTGATAAAACCTTCAACTCCGGTGGAGCAACGGTCATCTGGATGGAGGGATATTTCCGCGGCGCAGGCACAACTGCAGAGCCCAGCTTTCCTGCAGACCCCGCGGCAAGCGCCATTGTCTTTTTCAGCGCCACAAATGGTATCCAGTGCCTGAATGGTAATGGTTCTGGCGGCGGCTCATGGGTGAACACCGGTGTTTCCCTTGATTCAAATAACTGGTACAAAATAACTATCCGCCAGGATTATGGCACCGGAAAATGGAAGTGTTATGTCGATGGCGTCCAGAAACCCGCTTCAGAACTCGGGTTCCGGGATAATGTCACGGAACTGCACGGCTTTCTCGACTTTGCAGACACTCCCAGCTACCTTGACACCTTCCGCGTTCTTCCTGCCAAGAAGGGCGATGCCAACGGTGATGGCTTTGTTGATGTCGCTGATGTCATATCTCTCATAAATGACCCGAACGGCTCAGGTATGGACATTATTCAGAAGGACAATGCAGACGTGGACAATAGCGGGACCATCGATGCTCAGGATCTGACTGCATTGATAAACAATATCCTCAGTAAGTCCTGACCTTTCACAAACGACAGTTCAGGCGCAGGGAGGCGGAAATATTTTCTTATTCCCTGCGCCTTTTTATTTTAAACTCGCAATGTAAAATTCTAAACCTCGATTATCACTTCTTGCAAAAATTTTCCTCTTCTCAAGAAGCAACATGAACTCCCTGACCTTGCTCCGGTTCGAAACATACCTTTCGTCAAAATGATAGGGACCATAAAGGTTTTCAAAGGCAGTCAGGTTGGAACTGTTGTCCTGAAATATTCCCCTGAGCCCGGCGCCTTCCAGGACATTCACTGGCGCATAGGTGTGAATGAGACGATTCAGCTCCAACTCATTCACAAGGACATAGGAATAGCCCAGGGTCAAAAGCCGTGAGCGAATCCCCTCCGCATCCGGTTCGGTGGCGGCAATATCGACTAAAAGACTCCTGTCAAAAACCGTGTTCACCGTCATCGGTCGCCTGATATATAACGTGCGCGCCTCGTAGAGAAATAGTAGGCGTTCATTCTGAGGCAGGTTATGATTGATAAAATCCGCCGCCTCCTGATAAGCCCCGAGCTGGTCAAGGAGAAAGTCCCGCTGGTCAAAGGAAAATAGCGCCGCCTTGACATACCCCGCATTGAATGCCTCCACAAAATGGATTTGTGCGGCGGCTGGAATAAAAAGTATATAAGGAATCAGGCAGAGCATCCCCAGCACTGACAGCCGCGCAAGCCGCTTGAGCATCAGGGCTGTCAGTATCGTCAGTAGTGGCACAAGGGGAACTATGAATCGCGCAGGCGGCTGGATGATGAGATTCCAGAATATGAGACCCACCATGGCGTACACCGCCATCGCAACTACCCACTTGACCTGACGAAAGAGATATGCCGCAAGCAGAATCGGCACAAAATAAAGCGGTCCGACGTCCATGAATTTCGTGATGATGATTCTGAGCGCTTCAGGGCTTAATGTTGCGGCGGCGCGATTCGTCTCCATATAATAAGCCATCTGAGCAGGCGTCCATCCCGCCCAGCGGAAAATCCCCGGAAGAAACGGGAAAATGGGATTGCCGGTGTGATACAAGTTCCGGATTATCCATGGCGAGAAGGCGAGAGCCATGACTACCGCGCCTTTCAGAGAGACCGCCAGCCAGTTACGGAAAATATTTTTCTCGCCCAGCATTGACAATCCATACGGCACAAGAATGATGACGAAGGGGAGAATGCCAATCCCCAGAATGGAATATTTCACGCCGAGTGCAAGTCCCCAGAAGAAGAAGGAGAGATAGATGAATTTATTTGCCGACCGTAAATCGCCGACGTTCGCGCCACCACGCCCCATCCACCATAAAAACCAGCAGACAATCGCCGAAAGGACATATAACGTCTGCCCGAATTCCACAAAGGCATCCTGCCCCACTGAAAAGACAAGTCTATTTGCGCACCATAAAATCACGGCAAAAAGTCGCCACTTTCTCTCTATGCCAGTGAGCCATGCGAGGATATAAATCCCCAACGCGACCAACAGCCACATCCCCAGATTTATGAGTTTTGGCGTGAGATATGAGTTGCAATTTTCAAGGACGAGCCCCGCCGCATATAAGGTCTCCATCCCGAAGGGGAGATAACTGTAAAAGAGATGCGGGCGCGGGGCGATGTTGCCATTCATCAAGGACTGTTCCACCGCGCCGAGATGATATTCCATCACGTCATAATTGATTGGCAGAGGAAGTGTGCAGGTGAGATAAAGCAGAAAAAAAAGGACGAGAATAATCACGCATAAAACGGTTGGGGTGTCCAAGGATTTGGACGAAATCGATGCAGAAAATATAAGCAGGCGTCTTATTAAAATCAAAATGTGCGGGATGCCGATGAATATCAAGAGCCACAAGAGTCTCAAGACCGCTTTATGCCTCAGCCATCCGAAGTTGCTCATCAGAAGGATGATGAATCCCAGAATTCCCAGCCCGAGTGATATTGAAAGAATGAACCGGATGCGGAAGGGCAATTGGAACGGTCGCCAGAAAAACACAAACCATGCACCAAGCCCGTATGCGGCGGCAAAAATCATGATTGCCTTGAAAACAGAAACAAAGCCCCCCCAATAGCTCACCACCTGAATATCAGTCTTTTCCTGAATTATTGTGTGGATATAAGCAAGCAGAAGAAACAAGCATGATACGGCAATTGCTACAAGTGTGGTGGTATTGCCTCTATCTTGCGCCGGCATGTTTGTCCTGTCATTCATTTTCCGAACGCCAATAAAAGATTCACCACAGAGACACAGAGTTCACGGAGAATTTGTCTTTCCATGTCCGTTGTCGGACATGGAAAAATAAATTAAATCTCTGT
>Ga0172366_10003091_pt1 | contig 13084 bp, 10 predicted proteins | sample LakKivSesite69cm_FD_114533 | JGI IMG/M metagenome (GOLD analysis project Ga0172366, IMG submission 114533) | Sediment microbial communities from Lake Kivu, Rwanda - Sediment site 69cm | ecosystem: Environmental > Aquatic > Freshwater > Lake > Sediment | place: Rwanda: Western Province, Lake... | reverse complement strand
GTCCTTCACTCACCTGTTGCCCTGCTTTTATCACTGCCTGGGCTACCTTTTTCATAGACAAGGAGATAGCGGCATAATTATTGCCGGTAGCCACTATAAGGTTCACTTTCTGTACAACGCCGTTTTTATCGGTCTGGTAGTGGTGGTAAAGGGTTCCGCGGGGGGCTTCTACAACCCCGACACCCTCATCCGGGGTAGCTGTGGGTATAACGCGGACATTGGGGTCGGTAATTTCTGAGTCTTGGCACAGCTCTAGCAGCCTTTCGGCAGCATACTGGAGTTCAATAAGTCTCGCCCAATGCATAGCTAAGGTGGCGTGAACAGGTTTGCCTCCTAGTGTGTCATACATTTTCTCGTACTCCTCCTGTGCCAGGGGGGTAGCCATGCCATCAGCAACATTCAGCCGGGCAAGTGGAGCAACTTGGTATATCCCGCTATCATCTCCTTCTACCAAACCTTTCCAACCTACTTTCTTAAGAAAAGGAAATTTGAGATAGCTCCAGGGCTCGGTATGCTCTCCAATATATTCGACATATTGTGCTGGCTTAAACCTAGCCATTTCCTTGCCTTGGGCGTCAACCACTCGAATATCTCCGTCATAGAAGTTTACCTTGTTGTTAGCGTCCACCATTCCCATATAGTAACTTCTCATGGTGAAGATTGGTCCCGTGATTAAATCTACATATTCCTTATTACCCAAAACCATATCGTGGAAGATTTTGGTGGAAAATTTACTGAACTCCACTAGGGAGTGAGCTTTCTCCTCAAAGCCTTTCCTTTCCTCTTCGGTTATGGCTTTGCTCATACCACCGGGAAGGCCACAAACAGAATGTGTCGCCTTACCGCCAATAACCTCCTGAATGTTTTGAGCGTAAGCTCGGTTTTTAATCACCTCTTTGCCGGCTTCGATGCCCACCTTGTCGATGACCCCGAAGATGTTCCTCGTCGCCGGGTCAGCAGTAGGCCCCACCACGAAGTCTGGTGCCGCCAGGGCATAGAAATGGGCAATATGAGAATGACACATGTGGGCTGAATAGTAGAGTTCCCTTAGTTTCTTAGCAGCCGGAGGAGGATCAACATGGAAAACAGCATCCACAGCCTTGCTGGAAGCCATATGGTGAGCACCGGGACAAACGCCGCAGATACGAGGGGTGATGCGGGGCAGCTCCTCCACCGGCCTCCCCTCGCAGAACTTCTCAAAACCCCGAAGCTCGGGTATTCTCACATAGGCGTTAGCCACCTCTCCCTTCTCATTGAGGAAGATATCTATCCTGCCGTGACCCTCTAGTCTGGTGAACGGGTCTATCGTAATTTTCCTCATTACTTAACTTATCCTCCTACCTAGTGCTATAGACGCTTTCTCTGGAGCATAGAAGTTGACATGACGAATCTGTTAAAGGTACCTGCCGGGTCCACCACCTCAGCCAGCATCCTGGCGATAGCTTCCTCATCATCGGCCTCATATATAGAGGTTAGGGCACTGAGCATTTTAGCTCCTTGGTCGATTACCTTTGGCGGTGGCCCGAAGCAGCCACGACAGGGCATATTAGCCTTGATACATCTTTGCCCGCAGCCGCCTCTGGTAGCTGGCCCCATGCAGATTATCCCTTGCTCCAGAAGACAGTGCTCCGGGTCAGGGGTTATTTCATGCGGACGGTATATTCGAGTGATCTTCTTATCTTCCTTAATCCGGTCGCATTCCTCACATAAACTCTTATCGGAAGCGATAGTAGTACCGACAGGGGGAAGCTGCCCGCTGGCCAGAGCGTCTACCACCTTATTGGTGAGTTCAACCGGCGGGGGGCACCCAGGCAGGAAATACTCCAGTGCTACTACCTGATTCAGAGCCAGCACCGTATCCCAGTATTCAGGGAGTTCCAGCTCACCCTCAGGGACCTTAACCAGAGTCTGTGGGAAAACATGGTCAGTATTGACATTGGTCAGGGCTTCAATATAGGCCCGCTGGAAAGTTTCAGCCCGACAGTTAAAGTTCCCCAGAGCAGGGATACCACCAAAGCAGGCGCACGAGCCATAGGCTACCATAGCCTTGGACTTGGCTCTTAGTAGCTTGGCTATATGCTCCTGTTCAGAATTCCTTACCGCCCCGTTAAACAGACACACGTCAATGCTTTTATTTGCCATAGCCTCTACATCTTTATACTTAAAGTCCGTAGCCACTGGCCAGAAAACGATATCGGCAATCGCAATTACATCTAATACCCTTTCGGCTATGTCCAGTATTGCCACATCACAGCCGCCACAGCTAGCTGACCAATAAGCAGCCAATTTCAGTTTAGCCATAATTCTTCTCTCTAGTCATAGTTCGGTAATATATTTAGTCCCCTCTGCGCGATATTAATTAGACCGGCTCCGCGACAACGGACCTAGTGCTCTTACCTGTTCGGTCATCTCGTTAACAATCGTCGTAAACCGATATCCTTCCGAGGCAGAAACCCACTCCAGCCGAATCCTCTCATCCTCTATGCCGAATTGTGCCATCATTTTCTTGAGCAAAGGAATACGTCTGGCCGCTTTGTAATTCCCTTTGGCATAGTGGCAATCACCGGGATGACAGCCTAGAATCAGCACGCCATCTGCTCCCAACTGGAAGGCCTTCACTACCAATTGTGGGTCTACTCTGCCAGAGCACATCACCCTCACTGTTCTCACATTGGGCGCGCTCTTCATCCTTGATGTGCCTGCCAAATCAGCACCCCGATAAGAACACCAGTTGCACATAAAACCCACTATCTTTGGTTCAAAGCTCATGCTAGTACCCCCTCTAGCTCAGCCACGAGCTGTTCAGTAGTGAAATGCCTACCAGTAATAGCTCCCGATGGACAAGCAGCAACACAGACGCCACACCCCTTACACAAAGCCTCATTAATGGCTGACACCTTCTTCTCCTCATTGAAAGTAATGGCAGTATAAGGGCAGAGGGTGTTACATGTTCGACACCCAGAGCACAGAGCCTCGTCAATAACCGCTATCCCTCCCTCCAGCTCCACTTTACCTCTAGTAATCAGGGCTAGAACCTGGGCAGCGGCTGCCGAGGCCTGAGACACTGTATCCGGAATATCCTTTGGGCCCTGGCAGCAGCCCACTACATAGACTCCATCAGTCATAGTAGCCACCGGATCCAGCTTGGGGTGGCGCTCCGAGAAGAAGCCGTCAGCCTTTTGGCTGATAGAGAAGGTCTGAGCCACCTTGCTTGCGTCTTGCTGCGTCTCAATGGCAGTACAGAGGACGACCATATCAGCCACGACCTCGGTTACTTTTCCGTTATCCGGGTCCTCCACAGTGATAATTAGTCTCCCTTGATCTGCCTTCTTGCCATTAGAACTAGTGATACGTTGTACCTTCCCCCGGACAAAGTTAACCCCCTCATGAACCAGACGCTGGTAGAAATCTTCGTAGTCCTTGCCAAAGCAGCGGATATCAGTAAATATCTGATATACCTTGGCCGTAGTTTTTTCCTTGATAAGGTGTGAGTGTTTCAGGGCATACATACAGCACACCCGTGAGCAGTAGTCATGAAAGCTCTCATCTCGACTGCCAACGCAGTGAACCAAAGCCACACTCCGTGGCGTGGAGCCATCTTTAAGCTGAATATTGCCCCCGGTAGGGCCAGTGGCATTGCTCAGTCTCTCAAACTGGAGTCCGGTAATTATATTATCAAGCTTCCCATAGCCATACTGAGTAGCCAGAGAAGGGTCGAAAGTCTGAAAACCGGTAGCCAAGATGATGTTACCTACCTCTGCCTCTATCACCTTGTCTTCCTGACTGAAGTCAATAGCTCCTGCTTCACAGAATTTTTCGCAGGCACGGCATTTTCCCTTTTGGAAGTAAACACAGTGCTCGCGGTCAATAACGGGGACATTGGGTACAGCTTGAGGGAACGGGGTATAGATGACTCTTCGTTGCCCTAGCTCCATATCAAATTCGCTGGTTACCTTCCAGGGACACTTCTCCTGACAGACACCACAGCCAGTGCATTTTTCTTCATCAACGTACCTGGCTTTCTTTTTAATCTTGACCTTGAAGTTACCGATGTAGCCGGATACCTCTTCAACCTCACTGCAGGTGAACAGGTCGATGTAGGGATGCGAGCCCACCTCGCTCATCTTCGGCGTGAGGATACAGGCTGAGCAATCCAAGGTAGGGAAGGTCTTATCCAGTTGAACCATATGCCCTCCAATGGAGGGTTCACGCTCCACCAAGTAAACCTTATGCTTAGTATTGGCAATCTCTAGAGCGGCTTGAATGCCGGCAATACCTCCCCCTATTATCAGTGTGTTTGAACTTACTGGAACCTCCCGTATTTCAAGGGGCTCATGGTAGGAGACTCGCCGCACTGCAGCTTGTACCAGTGCCTTGGCCTTTTCGGTAGCCTTTTCATTATCCTCGGTTACCCAAGAGCACTGTTCTCGAATATTGGCCATCTGAAATAAGTAGCGGTTCAGACCAGCCTGCTCGCAAACCCGACGAAAGGTGGGTTCGTGCATGAGAGGAGAGCAAGAGGCAACTACCACTCGGCTTAGTCCCAATTCCTTGATATCCTGCTTTATCATATCTTGACCTGGTTCAGAGCACATGAACTTATAATCCCGGGCGACCACGACTGAATCCAAGCCACTGGCATACTGGCTTACCTGGGCCACATCCACTGTTCCGGCAATATTGTTACCGCAGTGGCAGATATATACTCCTGTTCTTACCTTATCCATGGTAACTCCAATCTCTAGACCTTTGGTGATTTATTCTTTATTATGGTTGCTCCAAAAACTGTGAAATCTGTGCCAGGGTGAATACCGGGCCATCTTGGCAAACATACTTATCGCCCACATTGCAGCGGGCACACTTACCTAGTCCGCATTTCATCTTGGCTTCTAACGTGGTAACAATCTGGTTGTCTTTAAAGCCAAGCTCTCTTAATACTGCTAGGGTATAGTGAATCATTATCGGCGGGCCACAGGTAATAGTGATGGCATTGTCTGGCGAGGGTGCTAGTTTTTTTACCACATCGGGAACTAAGGCCACTCGTCCTCCCCACTGCTCATTACCCCGGTCAACAGTGAGTTCTAGTTTAGTCCTAGGCGTTTTCATCCAAGTCTTAAACTCCGGGGCGAATACTAGATCCTGCGGTGTGCGTGCCCCATTTATGATTAGTAAATCTTGGTAATCATCGCGTTGTTCCAATATTTGGTTAATCACCGGCCGTAGTGGTGCCATCCCGATACCACCGCCGATTATGACCATGTTCTTACCAACATAATTCTCTAGAGGGAAGTAATTACCAAAAGGCCCCCTCACCCCTAGAACATCACCGGGTTCCAGTTCGTGGAGAGCTCGGGTGACTGTGCCAATGCGTCGCACAGCGAATTCTAAGCCATCACCGTGCTGAGGTAAAGACACCATACCAAATGGGGCTTCACCCTCTCCGAAGGCAGAGAGCAAGGCAAACTGCCCCGGTTTGTAATTAAAGCTAGCTCTTTCTGTAGGGTTTTTAAGCTCTACTTTCAAGAGCTTGACATCAGGGGTCAAGTCAACGGCACTCTTGAGAGTTGCTAGATATGGGATGAAAGGATTCTTAAGAACCACCTTTGACCTCCAGCCGCTTGAGATCACTCATGGTCTCACGAATGTCTATATTCACTGGGCAGGACTTAATGCACCGACCACAGCCAACACAAGCGATATCCTGCTGGAACTCTTCTGGAAAATATAACAGCTTGTGAGCGAAACGTTGCCGCAACCGTGCCCCTTTTGTCGTTCTGGGGTTATAGCCACCGGCGATGCGGCTAAAGCCAATGGATTGACAACTATCCCAGCTCCGTACCCGTTCTAGATTCTCCTTATTAGAATAGTCACGCATATCAAAGCAATAACAGGTAGGGCAGACATAGGCACAGACGTTACAATGTAAGCACCGGTCAGCCAGTTGTTCCCAGTAGGGGTCATTAAAGAGTTCTCTTACGGCTAGTGTAATTTCTTTGACAGGAACAGTTTGAAGCTCGGGTGGAGATGGCAATGCTTCCTCACTCTTGACAAGGGCTTTGGGCAGCAAAGCCTTGCCCTTTTTGGTAATAACCTGAGCGATGTAGCCGTTCTCAATCTCAGTTAGCAGAATATCAACATGACTCGAATCATTAGGGGCACTACCCATGCTGGTGCAGAAACACTCTGGTTGAGCCTGACGGCAGGAGAGCCCAATAAGAGACGTTCTAGCCCGGCGTTCTTGATAAGGGGTATCGCTTGGCTCCCGTAGGAAGGGGCCATCCATCAGAGCAATACCCTTAGCATCACAGGGACGCAACCCAAAAATGACGGCGTCTTTCTCTATTATGGATGAGACTAACTGGGATTGCCCGTCGTTATCTTGCACTGAGAATAGTGCCTCTGTAGGTGGTAGGAACCATCCCTTGGGTGAGAGTGTGGTATTACCGAAATCGAGGGTAATCTCTTCAACCTTTGAGACAGGTTGAAATAAAGTTAATTCCTGAACTCGGACTGGTGCTAGGAGGATGCGCTCCCGACATAGCTGGTCAAGCCAGCGCGTTAGGTCACCTCTGGATATATATAGGTTCATTCTTCAAATCCCAGCCTTTCCTCTTTCTTAAAAGTGGTGAGGGGAGGCTGTTCCTCAGGGTTTAACCCCGCCTGGAAGTCAAAGAGTTCCTTCACTTCCTTCTCTAATTTATGGTTGAGTAGACTCAGCGGGATGTTCACCGGACAAACATGCTCGCACTCATCACAGCCGATGCACCGTCCAGCTAGGTGAAAGGCACGCATGATTTGCCACAGCTCGTTCTCTTTCGGGGCAATCCTGATACCTACCCATAAGGGGTCGAGCTGTTCAACAAAGCACTCAGGGCAATAACAGCCTGGGCAGACTTGGCGGCAGGCGTAGCAACGAATGCAACGCTCAAATTGCTCCACCCAGAAGTCCTTTCTTTCTGTGACGGACTTGGTCTCCATCTCCTGAACATCCCGATAAGGCTCACCCTGCGGCCTCTCTACGGCTTCATGCCTAGCCAAAAAATCATACACCAGCGGTTCAACTAACTGGCAGATTTTACACCTCGCCTGTAATGTCCCGTCCTTATGGTTCCAGCTTGTCTCCACCACACCGGGACAAGCAACCCCCATGACAAACACCATGTCCCGCCTAATCTGTTTTTCATTCAATAGGAGGTTAATAGTCCGCGAGTCACAGGGTTTGACCACGACGGCCATCTTCTCGGTCTTCTTATTCAGAAGATATTTGGTCAGATTATGTGTGCAGGTTTCGTCGAAAATAAGGCGTTCCACCGCAGCTGGCTCATAAGCAAAGAAAGGACGAGCCGTCAGTCCATCGCTGGCTCGCTCGTAGCCAATGATGCCCTTAACCTCCCCGCTTTCCAAAAGGCTGCGGGCCTGGTTACGAATCTGCTGAATTAACTCCGAATCCATCTAGCTTTCACTCCTTGGTCCAAGCTTAGCCATTTCCTTAGTGAAATTTGATACCTTATCGACAAACCTTTGACCCTCTGAAGCAGAAACCCATTCAATCCTCAGTCTCTCCTTACCTATGCCCACATAGTCAAGGAAGTCACAGAGAAGAGCAAACTTGCGCCTGGCATGATAATTACCCTCATTGTAGTGGCAATCGCCAGGGTGACAGCCCGAGACCAGGACTCCGTCGGCTCCCTGCTGGAAACACTTAATCAGCAAAATTGGGTCAACCCGTCCTGAACAAGGGACGCGGATGATGCGAATATTGGATGGATAACTCATGCGGCTGGTTCCAGCCATGTCCGCTCCAGCATAACTACACCAGTTGCATAAAAATCCAATAATCTTGGGATGATATTCTGAACTCATAGTGCCATCACCTCAGCCAGAAGTTGTTGGCTACTGAAGCCCCTCAGTTTTATCGCCCCTGGTCGGCAAGCAGTAACACAGAGACCACACCCCTTGCATAGTGTCTCATTGATTGAGGCTACAACGCGCCTATCCCGAAGGGTTTCGGTCTTGATAGCTGTGAATGGGCAAACTTGAAGGCACAGCTGGCAGCCTCTGCACCGGGCAGTATCTACAATCGCAGTCATTGGTTCAGCATCAATGACATCTTGGCTGAATAGCTTCAGTACGTTCTCGGCAGCGGCACCACCCTGAGCTACAGATTCTGGAATATCGGTGGGGGCAATGGCACATCCGGCTAGGAATATGCCATCGGTGAAGGTCTCTACCGGGCGCAGCTTGGGGTGTGCCTGGAGGAGGTAATTCTTGGCATCGTAGCTAATATTGAGGGTCTGAGCCAACTTAGAGATTCCCTCGCTAGGCCACAATCCCATGGCTAGGACTACCATATCAGCAGAAATATCAAACGGCTTGTCAGTGAGAAGGTCTTGCCCGGAAACTAGGAGATTGCCGTCACGTTGAGATACCTTATCTATTTTCCCTCTCAGATAAGTTGTCCCTATCGCCTCGGCCCGCTCCAGAAATTCCTCAAAAATTTTACCGCCTGGCCCCCGGGCACTAGGATACAAAATATAACTATGAAACGTTGGGTCATGCTCTTTTAGCATAATGGCGTGTTTAGCCATATACATACAACATACTTTGGAGCAATAACCATTTCCGGTAAGCTCGTCTCTAGAACCAACGCAACCGATAAAAACTATATTTTTAGGATGAGTTCCGTCGGAAGGACGGACTACTGCACCAGCAGTAGGACCGGCAGCGCTCATCATTCTCTCCAGCTGCAAGCTGCTAATTACATCAGGATATACGCCGCCGCCATAGACATTAACTTTCCTGTGGTCCAAGATATTGATTCCGGTAGCTACTACAATTGCGCCCACATCCTCCTCTACTATCTCATCTTGCATCTCATGGTCGATGGCACCGGGCTCACAAACCTTCTCACATTCCCGGCACTCGGAGCAGACGGCGCAATTCACGCACCGCTTAGCTTCGGCTATAGCCGCTGCCTCATCAAAGCTTAGCTCTACCTCGGCGAAAGAATCCTCCCGCTGCTGTAATCCAAGTAGAGGCATCTTGACTCCCGGTTGCTGTGTAATCCTTTCCTTGGAGATGTTCTCAACCTTTTTTAGAGTCTTCGGCCTACCGGCGGTTAGGTCCATACCACGGAGATAGCGGTCAATAGAGATGGCTGCTTCCTTCCCAGCAGCAATGGATTCGATGACACCACCGGGTCCAGCAACTACATCTCCACCGGCAAACACTCCATTTATACAGGTTCCCAGTGTGACTGGGTCGACGGAGATTGTACCAGCTGCAGTGTATTCTAGTTTCTCAGGTAATTTCCCTTTGTCCACTACCTGTCCGACAGCAAAGATAATATTATCCAGATGGATAGAAAATTCAGACCCTTTGATGGGGATGGGACGGCGTCGTCCGCTGGAGTCAGGTTCCCCCAGTTCCATACGGATGCACTCCACCCCCGTGACGCGATTGTTCTTGGTTAGCACCCTCTGTGGACTGGCTAAAAAGAGGAACTTGACTCCTTCCAGTTCTGCCCCCTCCACTTCACTGGCGATAGCCGGCATCTCCGTTCGGGAACGACGGTATATGATGCTGATCTCCTTCGCACCTAACCTCCAAGCCACTCGAGCAGCATCAAGAGCGGCATTACCTCCTCCGATAATCCCTATTCTCTTGCCTATCTTCACCTTAGTCCCTGAGTTGACCTGCTGCAAGAAATCAAGAGCGTGCATCGCTCCCGAGGCATCCTCCCCGGGTATATTCATCCTCTGGCTAGTAGCGGCACCGGTAGCTAGGAAAACAGCCTTATACCCACGCTCAAAAAGTTCCCCAATATCTTCTACTGGCGTGCTGGTCTTAATCTCGACCCCCGTCTCTTTAATATAGTCTATTTCGCTGTCCAGTATGCTTTTAGGTAGTCGATACTCTGGGATGCCATATCTCAGGAGACCTCCCGCCTTAGGCATGGTCTCAAATACAGTGACCGCGTATCCTTTCCTCACGAGGTCATAAGCACAGGCAAGGCCAGCCGGTCCAGAGCCAACGACAGCCACATTAGCCTCCTTAGTCCGAGGAGTCGGAGCCACTTTTTCGGGACTGCTCTTGAGTTCGTGGTCAGCGATGAAACGCTTGAGACTCTGGATAGCAATGGGTTCATCTAGGGTGCCCCGCTCACAATCACGCTGACAAGGATGATTACATACGCGCCCGCAGACGCCTGGGAATGGCATTGTCCGCCTCACTACCTCCAGTGCTTCCTTGAACTTGCCCTGGGAAATGAGAGCAACATAGCCCTGAGCGTTGACTCCAGCGGGACAAGCTACTCGGCAGGGTGGATACCCTCGCTTATCAATGGTATATTTATTTGGTATTGCTTGGGGGAAAGGAATGTAGATAGCCTTTCGCTCACCTAAATTCTCGTCGAACTCACTCTTTAGTGTGACGGGACAGACCTTGGTACACTCGCTACAGCCGGTACACTTGCTCGTATCGACATAGCGGGCTTTCCTTCTAATCTTGACATGAAAGTTTCCCACATATCCTGAGACAGCCTCGAGCTCACTATAGCTCATAAGATTAATATTGGGGTGTTGCCCAACTGTAGTCATTTTGGGGGTAAGAATACAAGCCGAACAATCCAGTGTCGGGAAGGTCTTGTCCAGTTGAGCCATACGCCGTCCAATAGAAGGCTCCCGCTCAACTAAAACCACCTCATAGCCAGCATTAGCGATATCCAGAGAGGCCTGAATACCAGCAATCCCACCACCAATGACTAAGGCGCGCTTGGTAACACCAATCTGCCTGGGAGTCAGAGGCTCCTGCCAGCGAACTCTGGCCACTGCTTTGCGTAGGAGGTCTATGGCTTTAGTGGTGGCCTCCTCAACTTGGTTGGGGTGGACCCAGCTACAGTGCTCGCGTAGGTTTGCAATTTCTAGAAGATAAGGGTTCAAGCCGGCACTCGCCACCGTTTTGCGAAAAGTCGTCTCGTGCATGCGCGGTGAACAAGCACCAATGACCACTCGGTTAAGCCGCTGCTCAATTATGGCTTGACGAATGGATGCCTGACCAGGTTCGCTACAGGTAAATTTATTATCTTCAACATGGACAACCTGCGGTAGTTTCTTTGCTGCCTCCACCACCTCTGGGATGTTCACATTCCCGGCGATGTTACTACCACAATGACACAGAAAAACTCCTATTCTTGCCATTATTCCTTCTTTACTTGCGCCCTTCTATCATTTGCTACAGACTGGTAAGTAGATACCCAACGCGCTATGTCCCTGCGTAGGTATCTTCAGTCATATTATAGGCGCTGATTTTCGGCTCTTCCAGTAACAATGGAACAATAAGATTGTTTAGTTCAATCCTTGTTTGCGAAGTTACCCATGCCTCCCAGTGCTCGTAAGAAATCCAGGTTGTGATAACTAGGACGGTTAGCGGATCAACTCCCTTGACTAGGGTTTCACCCGTTACGTAGCCTGGTTGGTGCAGGGCCACTGCCCTAAGGTCTTTGAGGCATCCCAGCAACCTGTGAAAATCTTTCCTGTTGACCAAGCGTTCCTGTAAAATTTTCACCATTGCCATTACCTACTTTCGAGAGCACAATATTCTTGATTATTATCAGGTCTATCGTATTACCCCTATACCTAAGTCGCTGGCTAAGAAACTCTGGCTCAGCAGTCTACGCAGTTTTATGATACATAAAGCCGCATTTATTTGTCAAGATAGTCGCTTATCTATAAGCATTGTTGCCCAAACAAAAATACGCCATTTGTGCAATATTCTACGTAGATTAGCGCCTCTATATATGGTGTAGAGCAGAGAATGATAGGCGAGCCTATTGGGGCATAAAAGTGCGAATAGGCTAATGCTATCCATACTTTGTTACACTCCTTGAGTATGGTATACTTATTAACGGATCTAATATATGTAGCTTAGGTTGACTTGAGTGGTGGATAGTAAAGAGAAAATCAGAATTCTAGTTGTCGACGACCATGCTATTGTTCGGGAAGGGTTATGTTTGCTTCTAAAGGAAGAGGCTGACTTAGAAGTTGTTGCTCAAGCAGCAAATGGCAAAGAAGCTATCAAACTGGCAGAGACATTACACCCAGATGTTGCCATAATTGATGTTGTCATGCCTGAGCTCAATGGCATCGAAACTGCGAAGCAGATTAAAGCAAACAGCCCGGCTACTGCCATTATTATGCTTAGTGCTTATGACTATGAGGCATATACGCTTGGAGCCTTGGAGGTTGGGGCAGGCGGATATTTGTTGAAGGAAACTTCACCCTCTGAACTAGTTAATGCTGTACGCATGATACATGCCGGACAGGGTGTGGTTGACCTCAAGGCATGGAATCGGATTCTACAGCGTGTAACTGCCCCCGAAGAGGAAGGCAGAAGAAGTCTTGAGAAACTACAAACCCGTGAGTTAGATATACTCGAGCTAGTGGCAAAAGGAATGAGCAGCCGGGAAATCGGCAAGAAGCTTTTCATTAGCGAGCGCACAGTTCATACTCATCTGGACAATATTTTCACCAAACTTGGAGTTCATTCGCGCACTGAGGCTGTGGTTCACGCCCTAAGAGAAGGCTGGATTACCCTTGATGACCAGCGTCAAACGGAGGCCCCAGTGCAGTCTACCGGTTCATCTCCACCCAGTCAGAACGCTAGGTCTAGATTCACAGCATAAACTGCTCTTGGTGATAATAGCCTCTATTGAACAGAAGCTTGCTTTATTCAATAGGCAAAAGATAGGCTCTCCCAAAAGTATCCGTCCAACTTTGGGAGAGCCTCTGCGTTACAGCGTGAGACGCTCCAAAATCAAAATCCAGGCGTTCTCTCCGGAGAGATGGTGGGTAATAAAACTCTTTATCTTTTGTCCCTTCCGAGAGAGGCTGTTTCGAGATTGGAAACAAAAATAGGGTAGCCTTTTACGACTACCCTAAAATGAACACAAAAAGGCAAAAGCACCCCTTACACTTCAGAGGCTCTTTTGCCTTGATTGTCTTTTCGGTCAAGCGTTCTAGGCTACAGCTACAGGTTCTTTCTTTCGGCTACGCTTCGGCTCTGCTTCCGATTGTTCGGCTACTGG
>Ga0172366_10003090_pt1 | contig 13088 bp, 9 predicted proteins | sample LakKivSesite69cm_FD_114533 | JGI IMG/M metagenome (GOLD analysis project Ga0172366, IMG submission 114533) | Sediment microbial communities from Lake Kivu, Rwanda - Sediment site 69cm | ecosystem: Environmental > Aquatic > Freshwater > Lake > Sediment | place: Rwanda: Western Province, Lake Kivu... | reverse complement strand
CCCACCCCTTCCTATTTCATACTTGAGGCCGGAAGGCTATCCGTGCCGCTGACCCGTGAGTTCGTGGGGGAAATAGACAGGGAAAAAGGGATTCTCAGGCTGAAGAGGCTTTGAAGATCTCGTGAAAGGCATCTCTGGCCATAACAGAAAAATCCTATTTCGTAAGAAAGCAATCCCGAAGTAAGGAGGAACTCGTCCCATCCGGAAACAGGTATCAGGCGCAGGATGAGTGGGGATTTTAGGGCTTCAACACATGCGGTTTGAAACCTTTCCAATCCCATCCTTATAATTTCCTCCTTGAGAATCACCTTCATAACCCTCTTCCCCGAGCTCGTGAAGCCCTGGCTGGAATTCGGGCCACCCCGTGCCGCGTCCGACGCGGGTAGCCTCCAGGTCAGATTCCTGAATCCAAAGCACTACGCCAGGACGCCAAAGGACACGGACGACTATCCATTCGGGGGAGGGCCGGGCATGGTCCTGAGGCCAGAGCCATTGATAAGGGCGATAACCGACGCGACCGATGACGAGGGCGGACTGGTTCTCGTGGCGAGCGCCAGGGGCCGTGTCCTTTGCCAGGACTGGATAAAGGAGCTCGCGTCCCAGCCGCACCTGGTCATCGTCTGCGGGAGATACAAGGACATTGACGAGAGGGTTCTCCGGTGGGCTGATGGGGAGTTTTCCGTTGGGAATCTCGTGGTCTCAGGGGGGGAGGGGCCGGGGGTAATTCTGCTGGACGCGATCGCCAGGCTTTTGCCGGGCGCGCTGGGCGACCAGGACTCCGCGAGGGACGATTCCTTTGAGGGTGGATTGCTGGGCCATCCCTCATACACGAAGCCCAGGGAATACCTCGGCCTCTCTGTGCCAGGGGTCCTGGTCTCCGGGGATCACCGGGCAATAGCAAACTGGCGCAGGCGCCAGGCCTTGCTTTATACTTTGCGCCAGCGTCCAGACCTCCTGGCCAGGAAAGGCCTTGGGTCTGGCGAGATGAAATTGTTGCGGGAGTCGCTGAAAGAGGAGAAGAACCGTGGAAGACCTGATAAGGGCCCTTGAATCCTCCTTTGCCCGATCCGACCTCCCCAGGGTGAAGCCCGGGGACACGGTCAGGGTCTATGTGAAAGTAAAGGAAATCCGGGTGAACCCCAAGACCAGGAAGCCAGAGGAAAAGGTGCGCCTCCAGGCCTACGAGGGCGTCGTCATCGCGGAGAGGGGCAAGGGCATAGGAAAGAGCATAGTTGTCAGGAAGATGTCCTCAGGGATAGGCGTTGAAAGGATATTTCCCTTGTCGTCACCCTCGGTGGACAGGATAGAGATAGTCAAGAGGGCAAAGGTCAGGCGGGCAAACCTGGGCTACCTGCGAGGCAGGGTTGGCAAGCACGCCAAGCTCAGGGACAGGCGGCTTTCGCCCGAGGAAATCAGCGCGCTGGCCGGGGTGGCCGAGGCAAAGGCAGAGGAAGCGCCTGAGGCGCCTGCCGTGAAGGCTGAAACCGAGGAGGCCTCTGCTGAGGTCAAGTCCGAGGAAACGCCGGAGGCACCAGCCGAGGTAAAGGCTGAGGAAACGCCGGTGGCTCCACCGGAGGCCGAGGAAACGGAAGCCCCTGCCACGCCCGAACCTGAGGAGCCGGAGGCCACCGAGAAGAAGGAGGGAGAAGATTAAGATAAGCACGGTAAAAACCGGAAGGCAGGCTGAGCAGGAAGCCGCGGGATTTCTCAGATCAAAGGGATACGTGATAATAGCCAGGAATTTTACCGTGAGGGGTGGGGAGGCTGACATAATCGCGTGGGACAGGGACATCCTGGTCTTCGTGGAGGTAAAGAGTAGCAGTTCGGCACTGGCGGAGCCGCTTGAATCCGTTGACGAGACAAAGCGCAGGCGCATCGCCCTCACCGCGGAGCGGTTCATCGCGGAGATGGGCCTGGACGGCGTCCAGGTCAGGTTTGACGCGATATCCGTGACGCCTGAGGGAATAAAGCACTACACGGACGCTTTCAGGCCAGGCTGTCCATCCTGATGAGCCTGGCGTCCCCGTTACGATCTTGCCGTGAGAGGTGTCTTCAATTAAAAGCTGAGTTCCGAATATCTGCCCAGGATCTTTTTCCTGAGCCTCTCGTAGTAGGTCCGGTATTCGTCAACATTGGGGTCGTCAGTGATGTCCGGGAGCAATTCTCCCTGGGCCATCTCCTTTGATCTCCTCAACAGGTCTTCCTTCTCTATGAGATCCTCCGTTGCCTCCGCGAGCCTCACCAGCTCGTCCAGTTCCGAGAGATCTGTCCGGGTCTCCTCGAGCTGGTAATAGTCCGGGCCACTGGTCAGGAGCCCTGGCCGGCCAAGGCGTTCCCTAAGTTCCGAGATAACTCCCTCAAGAATGGCGGATTTTTCCTCGGTGTATCTTGACCTGGGCCAGAGGAGATAAAAGAGGTGATCCCGGGCCACCCTGTGAGTTGGCGAAAGAAGAAGGTAGACCAGGGCCCTGGCTGGGTTGCTCTTGCTCCAAGGGGAGAATGGAATCTCCTTCCCATCAACCGAGAGCCTGAATATCCCCACGAGGTTCGCCCTTATGCCCGTGCCTTTGTCCCTCTCAGTGTAGCCTGAGAGGGGCTGGACCCTGGCCAGGAATTCGCCAAGCAAGGGGTCTTTCCTGAAGCCCCTGTGGAGCGGGATCAGGGGAGCGGTGAACCTCATCGCGTCCATGAAAACCGGGCTCCCGGACTTCCACGCCAGCAGAGCGGAGCTGAGGCCGGAGGTGAAAGCCTCAACCGGCTGGTGGGCCCTGTGGTAATTCGTGGCAGACTCAAGGAGCCCCCGCGCGACCTCACCGTCATCCTCTTTCAATAGCGCGAGAACCTCCTGACCAGCGGCCGTCTCCCCCCAGGAGCCGTTCCTGGAGAGCTCAATGCACCTTTCCATGAGATCTGGAGGGGGTTTCTCGCGTCCCGCGAGCCTGCATATTTCAAGGGCCTTCGCGCACGGGAACGCGGAGTAGGCTGAGCCAAAATCCGCAAGGCCCCTTGCGGATTCCAAGTAAAGGTCAATGGCCTTGCCAAAATCGCCGAGCATCCTATTGGCAAGTCCCTTCAGCTCAACGGTGCCATAGCGGGAAACATCGTTCTCCTCGATCTCAGCAAGGGTCTCCATGATCTCAAGGGCCGTCTCAGGCTCCCCCCGGATTATCTCTATTCCTGCCAGGAGATAAAGGGGCTTCTGGTTGTCTATGATGTCCGGCTCACGGACAAACCGTTGCAATTCCGTGTATAACGAATCATACTCTGCCCTGAAGAACTTGTTATAGAAGGCCAGCAGCCTGGCCTGGAATTCGTTCTCCCTGTCCCCGGCCTTCACGCTGGCACCGTGGAGCTTTATCAGGTAGTTATCGGAGGTGTCCGTGTCTCCCACCATCCTGTAGGCCATGCCAAGGGCCCTGTATAGGACCACCTGTGCTTCGGTGTCCTTCAGGACCATGGGCAGGAGATCCCTGGCGCGGTCAATTGCCACCGGGGCCTGGGATTTGTAAATGGCGATCCATATCTCCAGGAGTCCCGCGACCATGGGGTCTTCATTTTCAAGGGTTTTCAGGTATCCCTCAAGCTCCTGGTTTTTCGCCCGTAGGCAGAGATTCTGCCCGAAAATAACCTTATCCTTCGTCCCCATGGGGAAATTTTAAGGCAGGAGGGCCTGACCGCGCCAGCTCCGGAGTCTTTGATCTCTGTTGGTCTGTGACCTTAGAATATTCTTCCGTGAACTGGATCATCCGGCTCCTGCTCTGCGCCAACCCTGTCCTGCAACCAGTGGCCGTGCAGCGCGCGACCCTGGACAACGGCATGAGCATCCTGGTCGTGGAGGACACCACGGCCGGGGTCGCCGCGGTCCAGGTGTGGTATAAGGTGGGCACGGTCAACGAGAGCGACGACCAGGGCGGGATGGCGCACATGACAGAGCACCTGATGTTCAACGGCACAACCGGCCCCGGGAGCATGTTCTCCGAGAGAATAGAGGGACTGGGCGGAGAGGACAACGCGTGGACCGACCTTGATGTGACGGTATATCACTCGGTCGTGCCACCGGAAGCGGTGAAACTGGTCATGTCAATGGAAGCGGACAGGATGTTCAACCTGACCTTCGGCAACTTCTACGCGGAGAGGGATGTGGTCATGGAGGAACGCAGACTTACCGCGGAGAACGACATTTTCGGGGAGGCATACGAGAGCCTCTGGTCCCTCTCATACCTGGTTCACCCTTACAGGAACCCCACGCTCGGCTGGGATTTCTCCATAAGCTCGTTCACGCCTGACCGGGTCAGGAAATTCTACGGGACATACTATCACCCTTCCAGGGCAACCCTGGTGGTCGTGGGAGATGTGGAGGCTGACAGCGTTTTCTCGTGGGCAAGGGAGTGTTTCGGTCCCCTGTCCAACCCGGAAAGCGAGCCTCCGGATGTGCGCCCGACCGAGCCGGAGCAATCCGGCGAGAGGATCTGGGTCATCCCCAGGGAGACGGACGCGAGCGTCTACCTGGCTTCCTACCACGTGCCCGAGGCGTCACACCCGGACATGCCGGGCCTTGATCTCCTGGCCGCGGTCCTAGGCTGGGGCGAGGACTCAAGGCTCTACAGGAGCCTGGTGAGGGAAAAGGAGCTCGCAATCTCGGTCTGGGTATTCGTGAACAGGAACAGGGATCCCGGCCTTCTGGTCATAGGGGTCGATCTCCAGCAGGGGGTTGACCCCGTGGAGGTCAGCCAGGCCCTGGATGCGGAAATGGCACGGCTCGTCCAGGATGGCGTGCCCGACAGGGAGCTCGCGAAGGCCAGGCGACAGTATCTCGCGGAACTCATATACAACAGGGAATACGCGGAAAACCTGGGGTTCTTCGTGGGCGAGGCAGCGGTGATCATGGGGGATCCCGAATACCTGAACCGCTACCCGGACCTGCTAGGCTCGGTCACCTCGGAAGACCTGGTCCGGATAGCGAGGGAATACCTTTATCCGGAGAACAGGACAGTGGTGGCCGTGGTGCCAGGGGACGACCGGTAAAGGGGAGCCGGGCGAGGGCATGAGATTCCGGCCAGCAAGAACTTAATGAGCTGCAAACAATAAACCAGAGGGGCATCCTTTTCTGGAAGTTATGTCTCTAATTTCCCAGTCTCTAGCTTCTGATTCCCGAGCCGGGGCCCCCACAAAGTTTTCAGAAGCTGAAAACTTTGTGGGGTGGCAAAAGCCCTGGCCATAACAGGAGGGGCCTGATTTCTGGCCAGGATGTGCGAATGGGAGCTATCTAAACACGCTGATGATCCTCGTTCCTCCCTCGCATTCCAGGAGAGCAAGGTAGGCTCCCCTGCCTGTTTCAACGGCCACCTCGTGCTCCCCGGCCTCTGTCCAGCCGTCAATCGGCCTGGCCACGAGCCTGCCGGAGGGGTCATACAGCGAGAGCTGGACATACCCGGCCACCGGAAGCGTGAAGCAAAGCCTTCCGCGCTCTGACCTGAAATAGAAGGTATCGCCGGAAGATGTTTCCTCCTCAAGCTCAAGGGGATTGCAGGGCCAATACTGGGTGTTTGAGGGTGTCTGTCTGGTATGGCTGGGGCTGGTTACGGTAGGCGTCCTGGCTGTCACCGACGGGCCAGGGCTGGTCACGGTGGGGCTGGGGAAGATCAGGTTTGGCGTTGCGGGCAAGCCCATGCAGGTGGCGCCGGAGGCATCGTATTTTATGAGGTAAGACTCCCCGGTTGTCACGAACCCGCCGTCGGAAGTGCTCGCTATTCCGGGATAGGAATACGCGACCTCGGACGCTGTTGCCAGACTGAGGGGTATCCAGGCCCCCAGGAAGTTCCCGCTCGCGTCAAACCGGGTGAGGGGAATGTTCAGGGTGAGAACATTGGGTGTGCTCCAGGAAACCAGGCCCAGGACGCCGCCTGCACCCTCAACCACCGACGCCAGGGTGTCAAGGGTCGTCCCGTAGCCGAAAACAACACTCCAGAGATAGTTTCCAGAGCCGTCAAACTTGGCCAGGATGTTATCTCCGGCTATGGCGCCGAAGCTCTCTGTGTAGCCGGATACAACGAACCCGCCGTCCGTGGTCTGGACGAGTGAATAGCCCAGGTCATCCCCTGTCCCGCCAAGGGTTCTCGTCCACAGGGTATCCCCCGTAGAGTTGAGCCTCATAAGGACGATGTCATAGCCGCCAGCTCCCCAGCTGTTAGTGAACCCAACCAGGGCAAGGCCACCGTCGGATGTCTCTGTGACCCCACGGCCCACCTCGGTTCCTGAGCCACTGAAGCTCTTTGTCCACAGGTGGTTTCCCGAGGCGTCAAACTTGGTCAACAGGATATCGGTGTCCGTGGCTCCCGCTATGACAAGGCCGTTGTCAGAGCTCTCTATTATGGAGTAGGCCCAGTCCCATCCCAGGGAGATTTCCCTTATCCAGCTGAAGCCTCCCGCGGAGTTGAACTTCGCGAGGGCAACATCCGTGGCGCTGAGATTGTCCAGTTGCCCGGTCAAAACAAACCCGCCATCGTATGTCTCCACGAACGACTGGCCTCCGGGGTCCTCGTTGGCTGTTTTATACAGGTAGTAATACCAGAGAAGGTTACCGTTAGAGTCAAACCTGCAAAGCACTGGCCGGAAGCCCGTTGCCACCAGGTTCCCGGAGCATACATAGCCGCCATCGGACATCTGGGCAACGCAGAAGTGGCGCCTTATCCCCGCGCTGATGTATGTGACGAACTGGGACAGCTGCGCCATCGTGGCTAAGATCAAAAGTCCTGTCATCTCAAAGCCTCCCTTGTTTTCATCTCACCAGCTTCGCTGTTTTTATCCCCCCAGGGTGCCTGAGCACGGCCAGGTAAACGCCCCTGTTCTCCAGGCCGGGGAAGAAGGTGTGGCCGCCCGCGTTCAGGAGCCCATCCCAGAGGCCCTTGACCAGCCGACCCGACGCGTCGTAAAGCCTGATGGATACCTGCGCCTCGCCCGGGAGGAAGAGATACAGGCCCCGGCCCGTTGCCCTGAAATCAACGGTTTCCCGCGAGCCATCGCCCTCATGGATTCCCAGGGCCTCGCCGCAATCCGAGCTGTTCGCGGTGTCATCCAGAGCGAAGATACTGTAGCTGTTGATCAGGTGTGTTCCCGCGATTATTTCTATGCAACCGTCCCCGTCTATGTCTCCCGCGAAGGGCGAGTGGACATCCTCGTCCAGTATCTTTGACCAGAGCAGGGAGCCGTCCTCCGCGTTCAGGCAGTAGAGGGTGTCAGAGAACCTGTTTGGCACCAGAACCTCAAGGGTATCGTCGCCGTCAACATCGGCCAGGCAAACCGCGTTATGCACCGCGCTCGCCGCGGTGTAGCTCCACTCAAGGGCCCCGTTCATGCCGGAGAAGCAGTAGACCTTGTTGTCCATGCCGCCTATGACAACCTCAGGCTGGCCATCCCTGTCGCAATCCGCCACAGCGGCCGATCCCTGCACCCAGTTGGTCGTGGTGTAGCTCCACTCCACGGTTCCGTTTGAGCCGTTAAGGGAATAGACCTTGCAATCGTAGCTCCCCACGACCACCTCCATGTCCCCGTCCCCGTCGCAGTCTGATATCACCGGGGATGACCACACCTCGTCACCAGTCGTGTAGCTCCACTCCACGTTCCCGGTCGCGCCTGAGAGGCAGTAGACCTTGTTGTCGTAGCTCCCCACGACCACCTCCATGGCCCCGTCTCCATCGCAATCACCCACTGCTGGGGATGATTCCACCTGGTTGCCGGTTGTCCGGCTCCACTTCATTGCCCCGGTTGCTCCGTTCAGGCAATAGACCTTGTAATCGTCAGAGCCCACTATCACCTCCATGTTCCCGTCCCCGTCGCAGTCTGCCACGGCTGGAGAGGAGTGAACATAGCTTCCCGTGGTGTAACTCCACTTGAAGGCCCCTGTTCCCGACAGGCAATAGACCTTGAAGTCCTCCGAGCCGAAGATCACCTCCTTGTTGCCATCGCCATCGCAATCAGCGATTGCGGGGGAGGTGTGGACGAGCGCGCCGGTGGTGTAGCTCCACTCAAGTCCCCCGGTCGTTCCCGAGAAGCAATAGACCTTGCCGTCGTAGCTCCCCATTATCACCTCCATGGCCCCGTCGCCATCGCAGTCAGCGATGCCCGAGAACTGCCACTCCACGTCCTCCCCCCCTGAGACCTGCCACTTTATGTTTGGCTCGGTGAGCATCGCGCCCTTCGTGAGCTGAAGGCCCTGATGGGTCGGCTCCCCGCCCCAGGTTGGCCAGGTGCCGGTAGGAGCACACAGCAACATCATCGTCAGGCACATCATGGAAAAATCTCCTTTTGTTTCGTGGCTTTAAAATTCGGGCCGGCCGGGGCGAAACGGGAGGTGCAAGGAGTCCCCGGCCGGCCGGGTGTTTTCGCTTCTTCCAAGGGAATTCTCATCTCACAACCGCCTTACCAGAATCTAACGGGTAGGCGGGGGCCCCTGCGCCTCCGCATTCTCCTCCTGCTCTCCAGAAATAGACGCCGGTTTCAAGGCTTATCCGGTTCTGGCCCTTCTTAAGATTCCCGGACCAGGTCAGCCTGCCGTCGGGCGAGTATATTCTCAGGGGAAGATCATCCGGTGCGATGAAAAGCACGGCGCCAGGAAGGGGGGAACAGGCCACGCGGGAGCCGGGGCCGTGTCCATCCTCTCCCGCGTAAAGGGGCGTGCAGATGTCATAAACCGCGGGCGTATGCGCGACCGGCGCTTCACTGCTGAACCGGGTCACGGACTGGGCGGTCAGGGTCAAGGATAACGCGGACACGGTGGGAGAAACATTGTTGACCGTGGGCACGCAGTCCAGGACGCAATCCGGGTAGTTCCCGTTGGCGTCAAGCCTCATCAGGAGCCAGTCTTGTCCACCAGCGCCATAGCTGAAGGTGAAACCGCCAAGCGCATATCCTCCATCAGAAGTCTGTATCACCGAGTAAGCCCCGTCGGAATCCGTGCCACCTAGAGTCCTGGCCCAGGACAGGTTCCCTGAGCCGTCAAGCTTGACCACCATGAGGTCCCAGCTGCCAGCTCCAAAGCTTCCTGTCCCCCCGCAAACCGCGTAGCCGCCATCCGCGGTCTGGGTGATTCCCGCGGCCTGGTCATCCCCGGTTCCGCCTATTGCCCTTGCCCAGACCAGGTTTCCTGAACCGTCAAGCTTCACAACGAGCCAGTCCTGGCCCCCTGCGCCATAGCTCTGGGTGTAGGCCGAGATGGCGTATCCCCCGTCCAAGGTCTGGATGAGCTCGTTGGGCGAGGAACAGTCCTCGTAGCCAGGGCCGCCAATGGAAACGGCCCACTGTATGGCGGGGGCCGAGGTCAGCTTTGCCAGGATGAGGTCACCGGTGCTCATCTCTCCAAGTATCGCGTAGCCCCCGTCGGATGTCAGGACCATGGAATAAGCGTAATCAAGTTCCGGAAGCGCGGCCCCCCCTATACTCCTGGCCCACTGGACCGCACCGGTGGACGACAACTTGACTATGATGGGATCGGTATTACCATCAGAGGCCCAGCCCCATCCCCCGAGGGCATAGCCCCCGTCGGTGGACTGGACGATACTCCAGAGTTCTATGTTGCTAAGCCACTCGTAGTCGTATCGCCACTGGAGGGTTCCCGCGGAGTTGACCTTTATGGCCTCTGAGAAGGCTCCACCGATTGAGGATATGACCCCAGCGTAGCCCCCATCCGAGGTGGGGATGACCCTGGTGAAGGCCTCCCATCCTCCCCAGAACAGGTCTGCCCAGAGGACGTTCCCGCCGGGGTCTATCCTGGCCATGACGCCTCCGCTGTCGTTGCCGTTTTCCGCGCCCACGAGGAATCCGCCGTCAGGGGTCTGGATCACCGAGAATATCGTCTCCCTGAAACCGCCGGGGCTGTTGACACCATAGGCCTTGGCGAAGAGTCCCTGTGCTACCAGCAAGCTCATCAAAAGTCCTGTCATGGAAAAAGCTCCTTTTGTTTCGTCGCTTTAAAGGATAGGCCGGCCGGGGCAGAACGGGAGGTGCAGGGAGTCCCCGGCCGGCCCACGGTTTTCATCTCACAACCGCCTTTCCTTTGTATGCCCCGGCTCTCCAGAAATAGACGCCGGTTTCAAGGGGTATCCTGTTCTCGCCTTTCACCAGGCAGCCATTATAAACCAATCGCCCGTCCGGGGAATATATCCCTATGACCGCTACTCCTAACGAGAAGAACAGAACGGCGCCGGAAACCGCGCGCGAGGTCACGCCAGGACCGGGCAGGGCCGAGCCGGATTCCCCGACGCGATCATACAGGGGCTCGCACACATCGGTTATCGCGAGGCCGGGGGTAGTCACGGTGAGGCCTGGGTCGGTGACGGTCGGGCTGCAATCCTCGCCAACGCTGGGGGAGCCATTGGGTAGCGTTGTGTCCCTGGAGGAGGGCATTTGGTCAATCACGCAGTCGGCATAGCCCCCGTTCGCGTCCAGCTTCAGGAGCATGAGGTCGTTGCCCCCCGCGCCAAAGCTCCCAGTTTCGCCAGCGAGGACATATCCGCCATCCGGATCCTGGACAGCCGAATAGGCGAAATCAGGGCTTGGGCCTCCGAGCGTCCTCGCGATGGTGGGGACGCCTGATGGGTCCAGTTTCAGGAAAAGAAACTCCTGGTTGTCAAAACCAGTGAAGCTATTGGTGTATCCCGCGACCGCGAATCCGCCATCCGGGGTCTGGATCACGGAGGTGGCAAGGTCGTAGTATTGCCACCCCAGGGTCTTTGTCCAGAGGAGATTGCCAGACGCGTCCAGCTTCATGACAAAGGGGTTCCAGCTCATCTCGCTGTAGTGATAAATGGGGCCGGCTATGGCATAGCCCCCGTCCGCGGTCTGGATTATTGAGCTGGCCCAATCAAAGTATAGGCCGCCATAGTTCCTGGCCCAGGCCAGCGAGCCGGAAGCGTCCAGCTTGAGTAGCAACATGTCAACATTGCCGTTGCTTGGCTCTATCCATCCCGCGACAGCGTAGCCACCGTCAGAAGTCTTGATTATGGAAGAGCTGGCCCGGTATCCAAAGAGAAGCCCGCCGCCACCGAAAGTCCTTGCCCAGGTGAGGCCACCGGTCTGATCCAGCCTGAGCAGGAGGAGGTCAATGCCGTCCCCGCCGAAGCTCGCGGTGTGTCCCGCGACAAGGTAACCCCCGTCTGTCATCTGGATTATGGCATAGGCCCCCTCATCCGCGGTTCCACCAAAGGCCCACGCCCAGGCAGGTGCCCCGGAGGCATCCATCTTGACGACCAGGATGTCAGAGTCGCCTGCACCGGCGCTCTTCGTCGATCCGGCCACGGCGCAACCGGCATCTGAGGTCTGGCAAATGCAGGAAGCGATCTCATCGTTCGCCCCTCCCAGCACGCTCGTCCAGACAACGGCTCCGGCCGGGTCTATTTTCGTCACGAGAAAATCCGAACCCCCCGCGCCCCAGCTCGCCGTGTATCCCGCCAGCATGTAGCTGCCGTCCAGGGAGCGGATCATGGCGCGAGCGCCATCATTACCAGTCCCTCCATAGGTTCTCGCGAAGAGATTCTGCGAAACAAGCAACGCTACAACCAAGCTATTCATCTCGCACCTCCTGTTACTGGCTTATATCTTAGGGAATGAGCTCACAATGAGCTCACAGTCTTTGGTCTAAGTCTTTGTTATGGTTGAACTTAGTCGTCCCCGAGCTTCAAAATATTCGGGTGGACACAGCTGACACAGCCAAAAGGATAGGATCTGGCCGGGAGCTGCTCAACGCGGGCAGGATAAACGAGTTCGGAGAATACTTGCGGGGCCTGAAAACGGACGATCGCCTGGCCTTCTCTGTCCTGGAAGTGAACCTGGCCATTTACAGGAACATGTTCTCCGATGCCATAAGGAAGGCCAGGGGCCTCATCAGCCGGGTCTCGGACAGGCCAGAGGTGGCCAGGTTCCTCTTCAGCTCGTTGGGCAGAGCATACAGGTTCATAGGCGAGATGGACGCCGCGGAGAGATACTTGAACCAGGCCGCGGAGATAGCCGAGCTCGTGGGTGACCACGGTTACGCCTACAACGAGAGGCTGGAAATAATGGTCAACAAGTGCCTGCAGGCAGAATACGAGCCAGCCTACAGGGAGATAAAGGCCCTCCTTCGTAAACACTCCTCATCCCCCAGCAAGGATTACGCCAGGTATATCCTGGCATCCCTGGAGGTGGTCCTGGGGAGGACCGACAGGACCATGGAGAACCTGGATTATCTCATAGACAAGTCAGATTTCATCCACCGGCTAAGGCTTGGGGCCGTGGAGATGAAGGGGCTCCTCACCAGGCTGACAGGAAGGGTGGACGCGGCGCTGGAGATTTTCCTTGAATCGGCCCGGGGGTTCATGGAGATGAAGTCCGCCTACGCCTGTTTCCCGCTGGCAAAGGCCCTTGAGATATCCCGGCTAACTGACATCTCAATGCCTTCCCTGCGGTTCGCCCGGAGCTGCCTCGCTCTCTCAAGGAAGGGCTCCCTGGGGGAGGTGGCCGCGGCGGACGAGGTCGAGGCGCTTCTCGTGGCGGACGACGGGGAGGCCTCGGAGAGGTTGTTTGAGGCCGCGCAGGCCTACCACAGGGCCTACCAGAACATGGAAGCGTTCTGGGCTGGCCTCACGGCCGCCTGGATAACCTGGAGATCGGATAGTCCCCTTTTCACCAGGATAGTCAAGTTCCTCGCGCCCCTGGTGCCACTGCACCCAGGGTTCAAGAAAGATCCCCTCTTGGGTGAGTTCACCGCGCAGGTGGAACCCCTCATGGCCAGCCAGAACCGGGGGTCAGAGGCGCGGGGCCTGAGCGCGAACCTCATAGGCGGCTTCAGGCTCCTGGTTGATGGAAAGGAGATACCCGTGGTGGGATGGGGAAGGGGAGGCGCGGCCCTGAGCCTGGTCTACCTGCTCCTGTCCCCGAAGCACAGGATACCGGACGATCACCTCTTCTACCTGCTGTGGCCGAAAAAGAAATACGGTCCCAGGACGAGGCGCTGGCTATATAACCTGATAACCACCATCCGGAAAAACCTGGGCAGGCCCGAGCTGCTGACCAAGAAGCGGGATTTTTACCAGCTGGAGGACACCTGGACCGACCTG